>Ga0105240_10005229_pt1 | contig 19408 bp, 14 predicted proteins | sample KBSC54metaG_FD_80426 | JGI IMG/M metagenome (GOLD analysis project Ga0105240, IMG submission 80426) | Corn rhizosphere microbial communities from Kellogg Biological Station, Michigan, USA - KBS C5-4 metaG | ecosystem: Host-associated > Plants > Roots > Rhizosphere > Soil | place: Michigan, USA... | reverse complement strand
GCGCGCGAATGTACTCCGCGTTCAGCCAGACGGCTTTCGGATCGAACGGGTCCTGCTCGCTGAAGTTGACCACCGCGTTGCTGCGATTGATGCCCTCAAAGGAGAACGCCTCCACCAACTCCACGCGCGACAACACCTCGCGATCGTTCTTCGGCGACCAGCCCAGCAGGCAAATGAAATTGACGAAAGCCTGCGACAGGAAGCCCTGATCGCGGTACGTGGTCACGCTGACTACCGGACCGTGCCGGCGCTTCGAGAGCTTGGTGCCGTCCGGTGCGACCAGCAGCGGCAGATGCGCGAACGTCGGCGGCGTGACTCCGGCGGCTTCGAAGATCAGCACGTGCTTGAACGTGTTGGTGATGTGATCCTGGCCGCGGATGATGTGACTGATCTTCAGGTCGGCATCATCGGCGCACGAGGCAAGGTGATACGTCGGCATGCCGTCGCTGCGCAGGAGCGCGAAGTCCTCGATATCGGCGGTTGACTTGGCCTGCTCGCCGTACACGCCGTCGAAAAACTGTACGGTGCGCTCGACGTCGCGGGGCACCCGGTAGCGTAGCGCGAAGGGTTCACCGGCGGCTGCCCGGCGGTCGCTCTCCCCGCGGGGCATTTCGCGCATCTCGGAATTGAAGAGCCAGCCCTTTTCGCCGCCGCCCGTATTCGGTGGCGTAAAATCTCTATACGCCATTCCTTTTTGGTATATCGATTCGGCCAGCGCCTTGTGCAGCCCCAAACGTTCGGACTGCTTGTACTCTTCGTCCCAGCCCAAGTCCAACCACTTGAGGCCGTCGAAGATAGAGTTGAGCGAAGTCTCGGTGTTGCGCTCGACGTCCGTGTCGTCGATGCGCAGAATCATGGTTCCACCGTTTCTTCGGGCGTAGAGCCAGTTAAAAATGAAAGTACGCGCACTCCCGATGTGTAAAAAGCCCGTAGGGGAGGGCGCAAAGCGAACTCTCAGCATGGAAATTCAAGTATAACAAGTGCCGAAACGGGCTCTGCCTGTGAAGTCTTTTACGAAAAACGACCCCGCCGGGCTATGGCACTCGGGTTGCTCTTTGTAAAGGCAGTTGAAGTGGCGCGAACCGGCGGCCCGGCGGAGTTCGAGAGAACAAAGCTGGTACCGCCGGTTTTTGATTTATACCCTTACTGCACGAGCATTACGGGGGCGCGCCAGAAGGCGAACTTGTGGCCGCTCGGGTCGATGACGCTGACCTGGCAGGTGTACTGGCCGGCGGCGAGCTTGCTCAGGGGGACCGAGAACTTCAGGGGGAGCGCCTTGCTCTTCGCGTCGAGGCCCGAGTCCACTTGTAGGGGAAGGGTTTCGAAGGCCTTCACTTTGCCGCGCATGAAGCTGACGGTGGCGATCAGGGGTTGGGTGGTATCGGCGGTCGGCTCGTAGGCCTGCAGATAGACGAACATGTCCTGATTGCGATTGAAGACGCGGGTCACGCTGGGCACCAGCTTCTTGCCGTCTTCGATCAGGGGATTCGCGGCATCCAGTTTCTTGTCGTTCTGCGCCTTGTACACCGCCGCCGAGACGTCCATGCGCTGGCTGCTCAACACCACCGAACTGATCGGCAGCGTGCGAGTCTGGGCGGTCAAATCGGCGATGTTGAACTTAGTTTCGTAAGTGCCCATCTTGCCGGTCTCGTTCTCGCGAGCCAGGAATTTGATGGAGTAAGCGCCGGGAGGCAGGGTGAAGCCCATGTCGTACGCGAGCGGCTTCTTGGCCAGTTGGCCGGCCGCCTCGCCCTTCAACGTTACGGGGATATAGTCGCGCACGTTCTCCACGATCTTGTTGGTCTTGCTGTCGCTGATCTGGCCGATGAAGTCGATCTTGGTGCTCTCGGCGCCATTGCGCGCCTTGGCGAGTTCCAGCGTGCTGCCCGGAATCTTGATGGTGATCGGCACGAAGTACCGGTCGCGCGCCAGGCGGAACTGGTTGATCTCCATGGCGATCGGGATGTCGGTGACGGGGTCGCCGAGCAGCAGCGCCTGCGTCAACTGGCGCTCCTTGTCGGACGAGGTGAACTTACTGAAGTCCTTGCCCGCGAAGTAGCCTTGGCGATAATTCTTCGGCTCGCCGTACTTAGCCACCAGCTCCGGACGCAGCGTGATCTTCACGCGGCGGAACTGGCCGTCCAGCTTATCGTTGGTCGGATAGTAACCGAGGATGTAGTAGCTCGAAATATCCTTCTGCGCCTGCACGATGCCCATGCCGAGATCGTTGTTGTCGAGCAGCGCCTTACCGCCCGTATCGGCCGCCAGCGTGTACAACGTTTCCTGCTGGCCCTGCGCATTGCTCTGCGCACTGCGTGCCGAACTGCCGGTGTACATTCCCTGGCCGCCGGGCGATCCCTTGGTGGCGTCGCCGAGCGGAGCCGAAGCCACGAGGCCGCGCGCGTCGATCGGGTAGAACGAGACGTTCGAGCGGATGGCGGCGTTGATGGTCGCCTGCAACTGCGCCTGGTTGTCCTGCGTCTTCTGCATGCCGCTGGCGAAATAAACCAGCGCCTTCTTCTCGTTCAAGGAGCCGAGCATCTTCACCGCGGTCTCGAGCGCCGAAAGCTGCCGGTCGGTATTAAAGATGTTGAACTCGCTATCGTCCTGCTGGAAGGCCGCGCCGGTGTCGGCGGAACTGTCGTCGGAATTGGTGACGTCGAAGCCCTGGCCTTCACCGATGGTCAGGTTCTTGATGTCCTTGGCCAGCACATCGCGGTCGTCGGTGAAATCCTCGACCACTTTCACGTCGCTGGAGAAGGTCATGATGGCCATCAGGTCGCTCTTGGTCATCTGCGTCTTCAGGAATTTCTGGGCGGCGGTCTGCGCGCGCAACTGATCCTGAATGGGCATGCTGGTCATATCGAAGAACATGACCAGGAGGCGGCGATCCTTATACTTCAAGTCGCCGGGCTTTTCTGGAGCAATCTGCGTGGCGACGACCGCCTTCGCGGCGGGCGGAGCGTCCGCGGGTTTGGGAGCCTCGACCGGTTTCGGCGCGGGCGGAGCGGCATCCGGAGTCACGGTCTCTTCGAGTTGCTGGAAGTCGCAGATCTTCACTTCCTGCGGCTTGCCGTCCTCAGTGATGAGGAAGTCTTTCGCCGTAAGGCCGGGGATCGGATTCCCCTGCTTATCCTTGAGGATGACGTCTTCCACGACGAGGTTGGAGGTGACGGAAATCGTGAGGCCACCCTTTACCTGCTCGACGCGATTGGGCTGCTGCGCCTGCCGCCCTTGAGGACGCGGCGCGGTCTGCTGCTGCGCCGAGGCGAACATCACCCAGACGAGGAATGTAGCTGTGATCGATCGCTTCATTAGAATCTAAACCTCAGAGTGGCTTGAATGACGCGCATGCCGCTGGCGCTAACCGGCAATCCGAATTGCGTACTGCCGAGCGTGGTGTTCCAGGTCGGGAACGTCACATGGTTCAACAGGTTATTCGCCTGGAACTGCAGATCGGCGCTGCGCCGCTCGCCGATTCGAATGGTGCGGCTGGCCTGGCCGTTGAGGCTGAAGAGGCCGGGACCGATCAGCGTATTCCGTCCCAGGCTGCCCCACGTCCCTGGCGCCGGAGCAACGAATGCCAGCGGATTCAGGTTGGAGCCGGGGACGCCGTAAATCGCAGCGCCCGTCAGGTTCGGCCGTTCGCTGCCGGTCACGCCGGTACCCTTCACGGTGGCCGGAACGGTGACGGTCAACGGAATGCCGCTGCCGACCGCGATATTGGTGGACACGGTCCAATCCTTGATCAGCGTGCCTTTCCAGCCCTTGAGCAGCGTGCCGCCGCGCGTTCCGACACCCGTGCTGTACTGCATCTGGAAGTTCGCCGTCTGTGTACGAATCCCGCTCGACCGCGCCCGCTCGGCGTCCAGGTTCAACCAGTTCTGGGCGACAACATTACCCAACGCGTCGTCGATCGCTTTGGAGAAGACGTAATTGATGTTGCCAGAGAAACCGCTGCGGAAGCGGCGCTGCAGTCCGAAGACCGCCGAGTTGTAGGTGTTGTTGCCGTTCGACGTCTCGTACGTGTATCCCGACGGGCCGTACGGGCCGGGCACCAGCGGGTTCGAGGCCGAATAACCGCTCGGTACCGAGTTGGGCAGGAATTGCTGCGGGAGCCGTGTGCCCTTCGAACCCGAATAGGTTGCGGTTGCCACCAGGGACCACTTCAAGTTCTGCTGTACCGCGAACTGCCAGTTCTGCGTGTAGCCGATGTGGAAGTTGGGATCGATGGCAAAAGTGTTGGTGGTGACGTTCGCCGGAACCAAGAGTCCCGTGGCCATCGTCAGCAGGCTGCCCGGCGTGCTGGAGAGACGGGCGCTGGTGGAAATGGGCGACTGCTGCGCCATCTGGTTGGCGATGCTGGTGTACACCGACGTGTTGTAGTAAATGCCGTATCCGCCGCGCAGCAGGGTCGAGGCTTTGGTGAACGGCCGGAACGCGAAGCCGATGCGCGGCTCGATCGCTCCCTTATAAGGATTGACGAGAGACGACGGCAGCCCGGCCTGCGAACCGGTCGCCGTGCAACTGGTGTTCGCCACCAACGCTCCGCAAACAGGACTGATGGACGAGTAGGCGGGACCGATCGCCAGGTTTACCAGCCGGCCGTACAACTCGGTAATGGGCGCGCCGTATTCCCAGCGCAGCCCAGTGACCAGCGTCAACTTCGTGCTGACGCGCCAGTCGTCATTGACGAACGCATCGTACCAGCTCGTCCGGAAATACTTGTCGGCGTTGCCGAACGCGATGTTGGTGGTATCGGCATAACCCAGCAGGAAGTCCGCGAAATCGTAGCCGCTGCCGTTCACGCCCACCCCGTTGATCAACTGCTGGGTGGCCGTGCCGTTGAAACTGAATGCGCCCCGCGCAGTCTGCTGCGACAGGTTGTTGATCTGCTGCCGCCGGAAATCGCCGCCGACCTGCACGGTGTGCAGACCGCGAATGTACATCACGGTGTCGCCCACCGACTGCGTCTGGTTGCGGTCGACACTGGGATTTCCGTCGTTCAGCCCCGCGAAGTTCGTGAATGAGAGCGAAGGCGGACCGTAGTAGAGGGGGTCCTGGTTGGTTCCCAGAATGCCGGCCTGCCCTGCGATATTCTGCCCGTTGGCAAAGTACGGAAGCGCCTGGCGATTCTGGCGGCTATACGTGTAGCGCGCCGTGCTCATCAAGCGATTCGTGAAATGATGAATCCAGCTCGCGTTCGCGTTCCACCCAGCCGTTTTGCTGTTGTCGATGAATCCGAAAAGGTTGGGAGTCGTGCCGTCGTTACGCTGATAACCCAAACCGCCGTTGATCTGGTCCTTCTGGCTGATGGTGTGATTCAGGCGCGTGCTGATGTTGTCCTGATTGCTGATGCCCACGATCGGCACCTGATAATTGAAGCGCGCGTTCGCCGGGAAGTTCGGCAGCGGGTACAAGCTCATGAGCGAACTTGCCTGCTTGCTGATCAGGTTCGTCGGAATTAAGTTGTTGGGGTAAGGAATGCCAGTCTTCGGATCGAAGATTGTGATCGGCTTTCCGGTCGTGCTGATTGCCTGCGAGAAATCGCCGTTCCGCTCGTCCGCGGTCGGCATCAGGCCAGTGGCATTGCTGCCGTTCCGATTGCGCCCGAGCTGGTAATTCAGGAAGAAGGTGGTCTTGTCGCCGCTGATTACGTGCGGGATCTTCAAGGGACCGCCGCCGCTGGCCGTGATGCGCGCCTTGGCGTACGCCGCCTTTGCGGTATCGGCGCCCGAGATCGAGTACGCCCGCGCATCCAGAGCGGAATTGTCGAGGACGAAGGCCAGGTTGCCGTTGTACCGGGGACGCGAGCCGCGCCGCCCGTTGCCGAAGGATGCCAGATTGCCGCGACCGCCGGGTCCGCCGCGTCCACCGCGACCGCCCGGTGCGCCGCCGCGTCCGCCGCGACCGCCCGGCGCCATCGGCATCATTCCGCCGCCGCCGAATCCGCCGCCGCCGCGTGCACCGCCGCCACCCGGACCACCGCCGCCCGGACCGCCGCGACCGCCGCCGCCCGGACCACCTGCTCCGCCGCCATCCGCGCCGAACTGACCGGGCATTCCCGTACCGTCGCCGCCCATGCCGAAGCCGCCCATCGGACCGCCCATGCCGTCCATGCCTCGTCCGCCGCCCCAATCATTCTGCTGCGGCATTCCCAAACCCGAATTCACGCTGCCGACGGCCACGATGGCGTCGGCGCTCTGCGACATGTCGGCATTGCCCATGTTCATGTCGGCGCCCGGGTTCACATTGCTGACATCCGCCTGCTGCGTGACGTCGGCGCGCTGGAATCCATTCTGCTGTGCGCCGCGGATGGAAGGCCGTCCGTTCGCGCCCGTGGCGCCGTTCGCTCCGCCTGCCCGTCCGCCGCCGTTGCCGCGTCCTGCCGCCGATTGCGTGCCATTGCCCGAGCGTCCGGGAGTCGCCGCCGGAGTGGTGGTCGCCGGGGCTGCCGCCGTGGTGGCCGGGGCCGGAGCCGTTGTGGGGGCCGCCGGAGTCGCCGCGGGAGTCGTCGCCGGGGCCGCCGTCGGAGGAGGCGCGAGGCGGGCAGCCACTGCCGCTTTGATGCCGTCCGCCGAGAGGAGATTCATCTCGAAGGTGGGACTGGGAGCGCTGGGCATGACCCCAACCTCTTTGGTCACCTTGTCGAAGCCCAGCATTTCGATCGTGATCGTCCAGTTGCCGTCCTCAAGGTCGGTGAACCCGTAGGCGCCCTGGTCATCGGTCGTGGTGAGCTGCTTCTTGTCGCCCATGGTAGCGGTGACAGTTGCCCCTGGAACAGGCAGTCCGCCGGATTTCACCACGCCATGGTGTTCCGAAGCGAGGAGCCCCGAAACGGCGAGGCAGGCGAGCAAAAATCGCCCGATACGGTTGTGAATATGGTTTACGGCCATTGGAATGTCATCTTCTAGGCGACCGGCCAGCTACGAATGTTACCGTATAGGACGCGATTTCCGGATGCGGAGTCGATCGCAAAAAAAGTGGAACTCTCTGAAACAAAACAGTAAATAAACGATAACGGGCAGTGTGTCGGAGCGTGCAAGGTGTGGTAGTTTAGCCACGGGTACTCAATATCGGCATTTCTTCTTAATCCAGTAATCCCCTGATTCAATAGGTCCGAAAGATCAGTGTTCTTTGTCAACAGCCCTTTAGAGCCCCAGGGTATAATCCCTTAGGACCCACATGGAACGTCGATCATCCTCCCGATTTACACTTCACTTTCCCTTAAGGTATTCTCTCGTCGAAAGCGGGTGCGTCATTGCGCGGGGACGAGGCCGTACGCTCGACGTGAGCAGTGGCGGTGTCCTGGTTCAATCCGAAGGCGAGCCTATCCCTTCGGGAAAGATCGAATTGTCCATCGCGTGGCCGGTCTCGCTGGACGGCGGCACGCAACTGCAACTGTTCGTGTCCGGCAACGTCCTGCGGCAGGAGGGCAATGTCGTGGCCGTGACTGTGGATCGGTACGAGTTCCGCACCCGTGCGGCCGAGCCCACTTTGGCGCTGGTGGGGGGACGCAGCGCGGGACGTGCAGCGCAACCCGTTCCTCAGATGTAAGCATTAGCGGTTCGCGGTGCTCATTGGAGCGTTACGATGCAGGGGCAAAGGCGGTTTGCCGCATGCGTTTTCTGGCGATCCTGCTTCTCCTGATCATTTGCTGCTCGATTCACGGGTTCGGGAGAATCATCGGCGGGAGCGGTGGCCAGGAGAGACCTTGATGAGTTGCGCTATGTTGCAAGGGCCTGAGGCGTTGCCTTTTGCTTCTGGCTAGCGGCAGCGCCCGCCCCAGGCTTCATTGGCATCGCGACGGTGCTATCCTCTCAAGAATCATGCATCGCGCCGTTCTTCTATTCGCGTTGGCGCCCGTCTGGGCCGCGGAGCCGACCGTGCACCAGATCACCGCCCTCGCGAAGGAATACTTTCGCGATTCGGCGGAAGTGCCGATGACGGTGGCGGTCACGACCGTGGTGACCGACAATGCCGGCAAAGTGAAGCACCGCGGCGAATCCGCCGTGCGGATGGTATTCCACGGGTACAACCAATCGTCGGGCAAGTTCTCGCTGCGCGCCAATTCGGGCTGGTTCAACATCGGAGCGCTGCGCGACAGCATGTCCGGCGACATCACGACTTTCATGGCCGCGGCGATGATCGCGCCATATAAGGAGCAGACGCGGAAAGTGGAGATTGCCGGAAATTCGGTGCTGGTCAGCGATGCGGAATGTCCGCTCATCGAACTGAGTCCGCGCTGGCCGGTTCCCAAACAGTTCTGCGGGACCGGCAAATTCCTGCTGACCGAATCGGAAGGCGGCCTGATGTTCGATAAGTTCAGCTTCGACAGCGGCGGCAGGGCCGGTCCCGCGAAGGTTACACACTTTGGCGAAGTCCAGTGCCGCGCCTTCCATGCCGACGTGGAATTTCAAAAGGCGTTCCTGCCCGGCGATCCGCGCCCTTATCTTTGGCCAAAGCAAACGACCATCACGGTGACGACGAATCATGGCAAGCTGACGGTCACGAATCGGTACAGCGCGAGGCAACCAAAATAGGACATGCTCTATAAGAACGCCGGTTTCGGCCGCAGGAAGTTGATAGCGGGCGGGGCCGGTCTGCTCGCAGCCGCCACCGGCGCCTTAGGGCAGCGCGGGCAGTACTCGGACAGCAGCTTTGCCGCGGGTCCGATCGCCGGCCCGTTTCGACCCTCTTGGGAAACGCTGGCGTCCCTCAATATCCCGGCGAGATCGCGAGAATCGGACTCATCGGCTCGGAATCGAATCTCGTCTGGTCGCGCAGCACGGAAGGCGTGACGGTCAACTTACCGGAAAAGCCGTCCGGCGACTACGCCTATGTGTTCAGAATCGACGCGACCGGCTGAAGCCCGTCGCCACCGGGGTAGACTGTTCCTATGACGCCTGAAACCGCACCGGATCTCATCCGGATGCTCACCGACAGCCGGAGGGAACTCAACGAGGCCGCCGCCGGATTCACCGACGCGGAAGCCGCGGCGACACCGCAAGCCGGGGGCTGGAGTGCGCTCGAATGCGTGGAGCACGTGACGTTCGTAGAAGAGCGATTTCTGAGCCGCATCGCGGCGGCCGCGCCGTCAGATACACCGGGCCCGAATCGCACAGCGGAACTGGTCGCGAGGTTGACCAATCGCGAGGCGCGCGCGGAGGCTCCCGAAGTAGCACAGCCAAAAGGCCGCTTCACGACGATGGCGGACGCGCTAGCCGCATTCAACGAAGTTCGAGTCCGGACACTCGACCTGGCGAAGCAGCGCGCAGACGAGTTATCGAAGCTGTGCTTGGACCACCCGCGATTCGGCAAGATGGACGGCGTCGGAATGGTGGTGGTCATTGCCGGACATTGCCGGAGACACGCGGAACAAATCCGGACCATCCGAAAATGATCCGTCAGTTCCTGGTGGGGACCTTGTCAATGCTCTCGATCTTCAGGATCTCCACCATCGCCCGCTGGGCTTCCAGCTTCAGACCCAGTTGATCGCGCACCGCGGAGAAGATATCGGACCCGGTCTCCGACGGATCGCCCGCCACGGTGCCAAACGGGACGTAAGTAAACTCGATCTGGTAACTGCCATCGAGGCCGGTCTTGTCGAGAACAGGGCGTCCCGCGACGGTCGCCAGCCGCTCGCAAAGATCCGGCAAATGCCTCGCCATAAAAAGAACTCTGCCATCGCCCGCGGCCGGCTTCGAGTTCTTGTCGCCATCGGCGCTCAGCTTCGTGCCGCCCTTGTCGATGACCAGAAAGAAGACGGGCCGTTCGTTCGATTCGCGGCGGGCGATCAGATGGAATCGCTCCACGAGCAGCCTCTGCAGCATGACCATCAGGTCGCTATCGGAGGCGCCGGCCGGGGCCTTCGCGCGGATGTCATAACATTGCGAGTCGATCCAGGCCGGCCCGGAGATGCGGTCGTCGGTGAGCTGGTAAGCGCGGCTGATGATTCTCCGCAGCGGCGCGTTTTCAGCCGTGACCGTCGCGTGCGACACCGCGAAATCCCAACGGCCCCGGCAATCGGAGGCGTGGTTCTGCTTCACACTGGCGGCGTCAAAGCGCAGTTCGGAACTCTGCGCGTGCGCAGCCGCGAGCGCGAACAGAACGGCAGCTATACGAGTCGCAAGCATCGTGACGCTCATGCTAGCAATTTGGGGGCCTGCTCGGTTATTCTGCGGCGATGGAGGACTCACCCTTCAAGCATGGCTGGGCAGACTGGCAGATGAAGCTCGGGCCGCGGCGCCGCGCAAGCCCCTAAAAACTGGGCGCGAGAACCGCAAAGATATGTTCGGCGGTTTCGCGCAAGAATTCTAGCGATGGTCGCCGGCGTAGCGGACACTCATACCGCACTGTGGTATCTCTACAATGATCCGCGACTTTCGGTACCTACCTCATCGGGAAGAAACGACTGCCAACCAACGTCTACGACGGTCTGAAAGCGGCCATCGCCGACCCGGACCATCTCTTTAAAGAGGACCTTTCACGTTGGGGATCGTAGATGTCATGCGTCGAATCCCGCGCGAGGACGTTCCGGATATGCCGGACCGGATCGTCGCAGCGACAGGCGTGTATTTCAATGCGCCGATACTCAGCCGAGACGGCCGCATTCGAGCATCTAGCGTCAGAACAGTTTGGTAGAGGTAAGCCCTACTCGCATCTCAACGCCGTCATCGGATCCAACCGAAGTGCCCGTCTTATAGGCAGCGACGCAGCCAAACCCGCCACTAACACCATCAGCACGACCGCCATCGCGAGCGATCCGGGGTCCGCGGGCTCGATCTGGAATAGCAGCGATCGCGCATATCGCGTCGCGTACATCGCGAGCGGAATTCCCGCGGCGATGCCGGCCAGCGACAGCCCCAGCGTCTCCCGCAGCACGAGCCACATCACGTGCGCGCGACCGGCGCCGAGCGCGGCGCGGATGCCGAATTCGGCGGTTCGCCGGGCAACCGCGTACGCCATTAATCCATAAATCCCGAGACACGCGAGCACCAGCGCCAGTGCGCCGAAAAACGTCGAGAGCATCGCCAGCAGCCTCTCCGTGAGGAAGGCCTGCTCCGTCTGGACGCGCAGCGTCTTGGCCCGGAAGACCGGCAGATTGCGGTCGACCGCCGCGACTTCTCGCCGGGCCTGCGCCAGCAGGTCGCTGCCGGTGCGGTAGCGCAGTTCATACGACACGAAGGCCCAGCGGAATTCCGAATCCGCGCCGTGCTGGAACATGGGATAGAAGAGGACGGGCTTGAGGCGATCGCGCGCGCCGGAATAGAGCGAGTCCTTGACCACCCCGACCACCGTCGCATCGCCGATGCGATGACCCAGCGGACTCTGTCCCGCGAAAGCGCGGGCGGCCATCGACTCGTTCACGATGACGACCTTCGGCGCGCTCTCGTTGTCTCGCGGATCCAGGTCGCGGCCCAGCACCACAGGCGTTTGTAGCGTCGCGAAATATCCCGGCGTAATCGCGTTCCAGGAGACGTTGATGCTATCCCGCTCGGCCAGCGCGCGGCCATCGATCTCGTTGACGCGGTCCGTCAGGTCGAACTGATCGTCGAGCGGACGCACAATCGACGCCCCGGCGCTGCGCACATCGGGCAGCCCCTGCATCTTCTCGAGAATGTGCCGGTACACCGCGCCCGACCGCGCCGCCGGATAGCCGGCGAGTTTTGCATCCACCGAAAACTGCAGGACGTTGTCCCGGTCGTAGCCGGTATTGACGGTCCACAGATTGTGCAGCGTGCGGACGAACAGTCCTGCGCCCGTCAACAGCACCAGCGAGAGCGCGACCTGCGCAATCACCAGCACACGATCGAGCAGCCGCCGCGACTTCGCCCCCGAGTGGCCGCCCTGCTTCAGCGCGGGACCCGGATCGATGCGCGTAGCCCGCAGCGCGGGCGCCAGTCCGAAGAGAATTCCGGTGATCAGCGACACGCCTGCGGTGAAGCCGAACACGCGCCAATCCGGGTGCATATCGATACCCACGGCCGTTTCGCCTTCCATGATCATGCGCACCAGCACCAGGCTGCCCCACCATGCCAGCACGAATGCTAGCGCTCCCCCCATCGCGCCCAGCAGCAGGTTTTCCGTGAGCAGTTGGCAAACGATGCGGCCGCGGGCCGCGCCTAACGAGAGCCGCACGGCAATCTCGCGGCGGCGATTGGACGCGCGCGCCAGCAGCAGGTTCGCGACATTGGCGCACGCAACCAGCAGCACGATCCCCGTGACCCACATCAGGATGCGCAGCGGCAGCGCGTATTGGCGTCCGATGCCGCCGGTGCCCGTCGCCGCGGAGCGAACTTCGAGATGGCTGGCGCGCACGAATTGCTGCAGCTTCTCGCTGGGCTGCTCGGCGGCGGCGAGTTGGCTGTCGAGCACCTGTCGATGCAGCATGTCGAGCTCAGTTTGCGCCTGTTTCGCGGACACGCCGGGACGCAAACGCCCGATGACAGTCAGCCAACTGGTGAATGGCTGCGTCCACCGATTCGGCCGCGGCTGCAAGCGGTCGAGTGCGTGAAGAGGCAGCCAGACATCGACCGTAACGCCCGAAGCGAGTCCTGGGAAATTCGCCGGCGTGACGCCGACGACCGTAAATGGACGCTGATTGATGGTGACGGCGCCCCCGACGATCGCCGGATCCGCGCCGAAGCGATTGCGCCAGCAGGAGTCGCTGAGGACGGCCACTGCGGTATCGGACCGGTCTTCGTCGCGCGTGAAAAAGCGGCCGGCCTGCGGCACGACTCCGAGCACGGAGAAGGTGTTGGCGCCGGCCGTCAGGGTCTGGCCCAGTTCAGAGACACCGTGATAAACGATGTTGGCGCGGCCCAGGTAATTGGCGGCGAACACGCCGGACAGCGTTTGCGAGTGCCGCTGCAGGTGCTCGAACTGCGGGTAATCGAAGTAGGGGTTCCAGTCGCCCGGTCCGGTGTACACGAGTTGCACGAGCCGCTCGGGCTGAGGCACAGCCAGGGTGCGGAGGACGACGGCATTGAGCAGGCTGAAAATCGCGGTATTCGCGCCGATGCCGAGGGCCAGCGAGAGCACAGCGACGGTGGTGAATCCGGGGCTCTGGCGCAGGATGCGGCACGCATAGCGCAGGTCGTGGATAACGGTTTCAAGCGCTGGCAGGCTGCGAGTTTCGCGGTAAGTCTCCGCGGTCCCGGTGATGCCGCCGAAGCTTCGCAGGGCGGCGCGGCGGGCATCTTCGGGCGGCATCCCGCGGCGGATGTTTTCGTCGATGGCGGACTGCAGATGAAAAGCGATCTCGTCTGCGAGGTCGGCCTCCGCGCTGCCGCGGTGGAGAAATCCCAAAAGGCGGTTCAGGAAAATGCGCATTTGCGCTCCTTTTGGAAGCCTACAGGAACTTCTGTTGGAAGTCAACAGGGAAAGCTGCTCCATCGGAGCCGCGACCGTGAGGAAGCGTCGCCTTACGCTGAGGCAGTCGGCTGGCTTGCGGGGGTTTCCGCCAGATTGGCCTGCGCTTGCAGCAGCATTTCGTGCACAACCGGCCAGTTGACCAGCGGCTCGGCGCACAGGGCTCGGGCGCTGTCGAACGTCTCCTGCGCGGCGCGGACGCGCGCACGGCGGTGTTCGTCCAGCCCCGCATCGCAGGCCAGGTCCGCGATCGTTTGCGACAGATGAGGAACGAGTTCGATCGCCGCATCGCGCGACTCGTAGAAGCGGTCCCGCGTGGCGCGCAGTTCGGCGAAGCTGGCGGTCAGCCGTTCCATCGAGCGGCTCCACTGCCGTAGCCCGCCATTGACCGACTTCAGTTCGCGATACTCTTCCCGACGCTGTACTTCGAGGCGGCCAAGTTCCAGGCGCAGGTTTTCTACCTCGTTTGGCGCGCCACCAATCGGCTCGACAAACGCCTGCCAGATTTCCGGCGGCGCGTCGGCGCGCAGGCCGTTGAGCGTCGCCGATGCCTCCACCGTATCCTCGGGAAGATGCTTCAACGAATCGCGCGCGGTGGCCAGCGCGGCCGGCGCCTCTTCCTGCATCTGATGAGTGCGCACGGTGTGGTGATGCATGAAGAGCAGCGCCACCGCGGCCACCAGCAGTGCCGCTCCGCCGATCGGTACGGTGTAGTTCGGCGGCGGTTCGTCCGGCGGCGGTGGCGCGGCCTGCCCATTGCCGAGGCGCTGCAGAATGGAATCGACTGCGGTCTGCACGCCTTCCGACGCACGGCCCTCGCGAAGCAGCGGAGCGACGCGCGCGAGGATGGCCGCGCACTCGCGATCGCTCAACTGCGATTCGAGTCCGTAGCCAACCTGAATGTGGACCTGCCCTTCCACCGGCGCCCACAGGAAGAGCACGCCATTATTTTTCTCGGCCTTTCCGACCGCCCAGCGGCGAAAAATCCCCTGCGCGTATTCTTCGACCGATTCGCCCTGCAGCGAGCGCACGATCGCGACGGCCACCTCGTTGGAAGTCGCGCGCTCGTAGGCGCGCAGCCGCAGTTCCAGAGCTTGTTGAACGGCGTCGGGCAGTTTGCCCGCAAGGTCGTTGACGTACCCGGCAGAGGCCGGATAGTCGGCCGCGCACGCGGCGGAAGCGAGAGCCAGAACAAGGAGTGGTCGCATCCTTCTACTTCAATTTCGCGAGGCATGCCATATATCGATCCCAGTCGGAGGGGATCGAGCCGTGACCGCCGGAATGCATGAAGTACCCGATATCATGCAGGATCGGGACCCCGGCGGCGGGCCAGCGATCCGTGTCCAACGGGTCTTTGCCGAACAGCTTGTAGACGGGCGCGGCGGCAACGGCGGCCAGGAACTCGCCCTTGGGATCGCTCCAATAATCCTTATCGCCGGTCTGCAGAAGAACGGGGCGCGGCGCCATCAGCGCCACCAGCATGTGCGCGTCGACGGGCGATTCGCCCGGGTGCTCGGCGTACCTCGCGTAGTTGGCGCAGAACTGATACGGGTAGCGCGTAGGCGCGGTCAAGTGCGCGATCGTCTCCCCGTAATTGCGGCGGCTGAGGGCTGCGCCACCTTCGCCGGAACAACTGGCGATCACGAGCGCGATGCGCGGGTCGTGCGCGCCGGCCCACATCACCGTCTTGCCGAGGCGCGAAATCCCGAAAATCGCGATGCGTTTGGCATCCACCGTGTGGTCAGTCTCCAGGTAATCGACGGCGCGGCTGAGGCCCCACGCCCACGCCGCGATGGCGCCCCACGCATCGGGCGCGGGTTCCGTCTGGCCGGGTTTGAGGTAGAGCGCGCGGACCCCGTTGGCGACGCCGCCCAGGAAGTCGGGATCGATATCGCCGTAGTACACGGTCGCGAAGCCGAAGCCTGCGTCGATCAGCCGGCCCACTTCGATGCGGCCGAACGCGCTGCCGGCGGGCACGGCCACTCGCTTCTTATCGCGGCCCCAGATTTCACCCTTGCGGACACCGGGATCGTCCACCGTCGTAGAGTTGGCGGAAAAACTGATATTGAGCAACAGCGGGACGGGTTTCGCGGCCGCGGCGGGGACGTAGGTCAACAGGTCCATCTTCGGCCCGGTCTTATCGGTCGAAAAATAAATGGTGACCTGGCGGCGCGTGGCTTTTCCGCCGAGCGCGGGCGTTCCTTTATCGAACACGTCGAAAGACATCGCGGCCGGGCGTCCCGGCGCGCGCCCGTATTGGTTCTCCTCGAACAGGCGGATCAGTTCGGGGCGGCGTTTTTCGGTCCAGGTCTTCGCGTCTTTTACGCGCTTGCCATTGCCGAGAAGCAGCGGATCGGGCAGCTTGTAATCACCCGTGAGCGCTTCGTCGTAGTTGACGTGAATGCCGGCGACCTCCGAGGCGGGCGGCTTTTCGGCCTGCGGCGTCTGCGCGTACAACGCAGCCGTCAGCAGAAGAAGGCAAGGGCGGAGCATGCGTTTATCGTACTGCAAGCTCGAACTCAACCGCGCTTAGTGAGGCAGGATGGTATCCTGCGCGGCGATCGCCGCTCTCCGCGCTATGCAGCCGTAGCCGCGACCTTCTTCCGTTGCCGCCGCGCTTCGGACTCCCACACTTGCACTTGCCGCTTCCGTGCCGAAGGCATCGTCCGGACCGCTTCAATTGCCCGATCGAACGACGCGCGAGCGCCTTCGACATCTCCGAGAGCCGCCAACACGCGACCTTGCCAGCACGCGCCTTCGGGATCGTACGGCCGCCGCTCGCAGTAAGTTGTCAGCGCCTGCCGTGCCGTCTCGTAGTCGCCCATCAGTGCGGCCGTTTCGCCAATCTCGCGCCAGACCTCGCTGGACGAGTGCCGGTCGTCGATCGCCGCTGCCGTGCGATAGCACTCCAGCGCGTCCTGATGCCGCCGCTGCGCGCGCGAGACTTTGCCCATCTCGAAGTAGGCGTCCGCCTCGCCGGGTGCGATCCCAATCGCCTGCCGGAAGCACGTGATCGCCGCTTCGTACCGCCGCCGCTGCGCGTAAATCATCCCGAGCTGGTAGTGCGCGTCTGCGTCCCGCGGATTCAGCGTCGCAAGCTCCAGCGCATTTTTCAGCCTCTGCCGCGACCGCAGCCCATTGCCGATCCCGGACACCTGCGGCCCAATTCCCACATAGAGGTAGTACAGAACGAAGGGAGACGCCAGGTACCCCGTGACGTTGCCGAACGTCCCGTACAGCCAGATGCCTCCGACAGTGCAAGCCCACGCTCCCCCTACCGATCCCGCGATCCGCAGCACCGGCGCTCCAAACAGAATCCGCAGCGCCAGAGCCGTCAGTGCGACAAAAAGCCCGTGCGCGCTCCACCACACCGCAGCACCCGCCGACGGAATGTGGCCGGCGGAACGGAGTGCCGCATTCGCGGCGGCGAGCAGCAGATAAGGCGCCGTCCACGCAAGCAGAGCGCACATCAGCAGAGCCACATAATCCCGGAACAGCACAGTGCTGAACCCGCCGAGGTTGCCCCAATACGTCATCAGCGCAATCACCGCGGGCACGAAGCAGATGGCGATTGCCAGCAGCGGCGTAATGTACTGGGTCGGATTCGCGCCCGTGAAGCGGTCGATTGTGTTTCGTAGCGGCAGCGGACCCGCGGCCTCCATGAATCCGTCGAAGTAGCCCTCGTCTTCGAGGTCCCGACGCACCTGCTCGGCCGTCACTGTCCCGCCGCGTGCCGTTGCCCTGACAACCGCGCGATCCATTTTCTGCATCGCCGTCCGCATTGCCGCATCCAGTTCCTGCCGGTGAAACTCCTGCGCCCGCGGCAGTTGTAACGCAAGGGTCACCGCGACGGCGGCAGCGACCGCAAACAGCAGCAGTCCTTCGTCGAGCAGGCGGCTGAATGTGTCCAGCGGCCGGAAATACAGCCGCAAAAGCAACTTGAGTTGTCCCAAACACGGTGATGCTAACGGCTTGCTCGTTCGCGCACAAGCATACGAAAGTTAATACCTGCCATGCTGGCCCAGCTAGTAGGCGAAATGAAGGTCAACATGCTGGTGGCCAAGAACCAGCTCTCACGGCTCGTCAAGGACGCTCTCGCAGGCAAAGACGTCGTGATCGCCAGCAACGGCAAACCCATGGTTAGGCTGGTGCCCGTCGCCCGCCCGGCCATCTGCGCGTTGGGCAAATTAAAGAGATTCCGCGCGGCGCCATTGACAAAGCCTTTACCCCCGAAGTCGATGAACATCGCCCGGAGCCTTGAGGGGTACATGTGAGACTGCTGCTTGACACCCCGGTGGCGCTCTGGTCGCTCACCGCCGGCGTTACCGAGCACCTCCGCCGCCTCATCGTCGATCTCATCAGGGCGTCAAGGCGAACGTCCTCTTCTTCGATCGCAAGCCCGGCGGGGAAAAGCCCCTGGACCCGCACCGTCTGGATTTACGATCTCCGGACCGACAAGCACTTCACCCTGAAGACCAATACCCTCACCCGCGCCGACCTGGACGATTTCGTCACCTGCTACAACCCAGCCAACGTCACCAGAGAATTGAGTCGTAGCGCTTCCGCCTGTTCTCCTACGAAGATCTGATTAAGCAGGACAAAGCCAATCTGGACATTTTCTGGTAGTGGGTCAGTTTGAGTGTTTGGCCGCTTTCAATTCAGACTCGCGCGTCTCAATCAGCTTTACCAGATCTTCCACGCTCCAAAGCTGAGACGTGACGCCCGCCGCCATCGCCGGGGTAACGCGAAGGGTTTGGTGGATGCGGACGAAATTGTAGTACATGAGGTAGAGCGCTAGCGCCGCCATGTGGTTCGCGACCTTCTTTGAAAAGGCGTTCGTCAGGCGAGTGAACCGGCGCATTGACATTCTCATAGTGAGATTCTGGCGCTCCACATACGACGTGCTGATGTACTTCGGGTCGGGATCGCCAAGGATCGGCACAACGCGGATAGCAGCGATACGTTCTCCTCTATCTGGCGAAAGGTTTTTTCGGAAGTTGACATGATCCGGGACAGCCGGCCCGTTGGATTCCAGTTGAGCATCTATCAAGAGAGCCTCAAGGCAGCAGAATTGGTTTCCGAGAAGATAACCCCTGACGAAGTGCGGCGAATGCTTGCGCTGCTATCAGAAACCAGCCTTGTGATAATCGTCATTGATGAGTTCGATAGAGTAACGGATTCAGAAGCTCGCCGCACAATGGCTGACACAGTAAAGAGTCTGTCGGATAATCTGGTCGGAGCCACTCTGGTTTTAGTGGGCGTCGGAGAAAGCGTTGATGGTCTAATAGGCGGGCACCCATCAATCGACCGCGCATTGGTGCAGTTCAAAATGCCGCGCATGTCCCGAGGAGAGGTCCACCAGATCCTAGACAACGGCGTCAAGCAACTGGGAATGAAGATTTCTGATGAGGCGAAGAATCATATAGGGGTACTCTCTCAGGGATTGCCGCACTACGGCCACATGCTGGGGTTGCACGCCACCCGGGTGGCGCTGGACTGCCGCGATCTAAGTATCAGCCTTGCGCACGTCGAGTGCGCGATCCGGAAGGCGGTGGAAGATGTCCAGCAAAGCATCGCTTCCGCATATACGACCGCCGTCGCGGTTCACCGAAAGGGCAATATTTATTCGGATGTTCTTTTGGCGTGTGCTCTGGCAAAGACGAACACATTCGGGTATTTTACAGCGACCGACGTGAAGGATCAGCTTTGCGCGATCACAGGAAAGGAGTACGATATCCCCAGTTTCGCCCGTCACCTGGAGGACTTCTGCTCCGACTCCCGTGGTCGCGTTATCACCTTGAAAGGAGATCCGAGAAAGAAAACGTATCGGTTCCTGAACCCGTTGATGCAGCCGCATGTAATCATGCACGGGCTAGTGAATAAGCGAATCAGCAGAGAACAGATTGAACGAGCCGCCCTATTCGCGCAGCATTAAGGCTTAGGCTTCGGACGCCATCTGGCCGCCGCAGCCTTCTTCGCTATCAATGCCCGCTGCTCAGGGGATAGCGCAGCGGCGCGAGCCTTCCCGCCCTTT
>Ga0105240_10005227_pt1 | contig 19412 bp, 13 predicted proteins | sample KBSC54metaG_FD_80426 | JGI IMG/M metagenome (GOLD analysis project Ga0105240, IMG submission 80426) | Corn rhizosphere microbial communities from Kellogg Biological Station, Michigan, USA - KBS C5-4 metaG | ecosystem: Host-associated > Plants > Roots > Rhizosphere > Soil | place: Michigan, USA... | reverse complement strand
TATCAATATTACGACTTGTCTGAAATCAGAAAGACGATCTATGGTTGGGAGGAAATCTCCGCAACGTACGGAAACGCTAACCAGTTGGCAAATCCCGGGGCAGAGCTCTGCTGGGGTGGTATCCGAAAAACGTTGTACGGGAACGATTGTTTACTCACCAAGCATTCACTCTTTTCCGTGGCAAACGGCATAGAGCCATTCACTCACGTACACTTCGTGAACAACGCCCGGCTGGCCGATATATCCTGCGTTATGCGTCACTACAAATTGACCAGCAGTGCCTTATCCGCAACCTTACAGAACAAGGAGAGGTTCTCGACAAATAGCAAGCCATATGGCGATTTCATCGACTTTCTAACTTCAAAGCCCAACTACCAGTTCAAGAAAGAAACCGCGGTCAAGTGGCGGAATGCAAAGGATCTGGTGGATCGCGGATTTCTCTTCTCGTCGGGCGCTTATCATGATTTCGTCGCGGCCAGGACAGAAGACCGGGTATCGAGATCCGCGGTTCAGTAACCGAGAGTCACGTAAGCTTCGCCGGCACACACGTAAATGAAGATTCTCGTATTCGCAGACAGGCTAGACGTAGGTGGCACTCAGGTTAACGCCATTGATCTTACCGAGGCGCTCCGCGATCTACATGGGCATGAAGTTGTGCTCTTCGCGACGCCCGGACCAATGGTCAAACTGGCGCACGAAAAGGGCTTACGTTTTCTACCCGCGCCATACTCCCGTATCCATCCGTCTCCTGCCCGGATGAGGGCTCTACGCGAAGCCGTTCAAAGTGAGCGTCCGGATGTGATTCACATCTGGGACTGGCCGCAATGTCTGGACGCCTACTACGGCGTGTATCTGACGATGCGAGTTCCAATGATCGTCACCGTCATGACAATGGATCTCCCGCGACTGCTACCGAAAGCGCTTCCAACGACTCTCGGTACGCCTCAACTCCTGGATCAGGCCAGAAAGGCTGGCAGAGGACCATTGGAGCTCATTCTGCCGCCAGTAGATGTAAATCAAAATACTCCGGGCGCGGTGGATACGAGCTCTTTTCGTGAACAATACGGCATACGACCGGGCGATCTCACTCTGGTGACCGTGTCCCGGCTTGTTGAATGGATGAAGGCGGAAAGCCTGCGGCGCACGATTGAGGTGGTAGGAACACTGGGTCGAGACCTTCCTCTGCGCTTTCTGATCGTCGGAGATGGCACGTCACGTGCCCATCTGGATCAACTTGCACGGCGAGTCAATTCTGAGCTCGGACGACAGGCAGTGGTTCTGACTGGAGCTCTCCTCGATCCGAGACCCGCCTACGCTGCAGCGGACATTGTTATCGGTATGGGCTCGTCAGCGCTGAGGGGAATGGCGTTCGCCAAACCTGTAATCGTTGTTGGTGAACGAGGATTTTCCGCACCCTTCAATTCGGAGACGTCCGAAGGTTTTTATTACACGGGCTTTTATGGCGTCGGGGAAGGCAAACCCGGGAACGACCGGCTTGCCACTGATGTTTTAGCAGTTGTGAGCCAGCGTGAACGCTTCGGGGAATTGGGACAGTTCTCCAGAGACTTCGTTATAACCCACTTTTCGGTCGAAGCGGTGGGCGCCCGGTTAGAGAGGTTCTGCAGAAAAGTAGCGGCTGAGGTTCCCAGACTGGACTTGGCGCTTGCCGACGGAGTGAGGACCGCAGCTGTCGGCCTAAGCCGCAGACTCGTGCCCGATGTTCTTCGGCACAGACTCAGAGCACATAAACGGCTGGCCGGTTGATTAGCCCAGGCTGTCGATAACTCCAGCAAAACTGCGAATGCTGCATCAGATCAAAAACCTAAAGGACGTTGTTGACTGGGGACTCTGCACGGGCTGCGGAGCCTGCTCGTATCATTGCCGAAAAGGCAATATTAAGCTTGTCAATGTCCCGGAGGTTGGTATCCGGCCGCAGTTCGACTCCAATGCCTGTGCGAAATGTACTGACTGCCTTCCAATTTGTCCGGGCTATCGACTGGACGGCGAATTAGAAACTGGACATGTCGCCAAGACCGCCGAGTCCGAACATGAATTTGGAACAGCTCTTGAGATTTGGGAAGGGCACGCATTGAGTCCAGAGATACGGTTTAAGGGCTCCTCGGGCGGAATTCTCTCCGCATTGGCCCTTTACTGTCTCGAGCAGGAGAAGATGAAGTTCGTCCTTCACAGCGGTGCCGATGACTCCAAGCCATGGACCAATACGACGCTGATGAGTACCAATCGAAGCGAAATTCTCGCTTGCACCGGTTCACGATATGCTCCAGCATCCCCTTGTGACGGGCTACGCAACATCGAGGAAAGCGATGGCCCGTGCGTATTTATTGGGAAGCCCTGCGATGTGGCTGCCGTGGCAATGTTGAGGCGGGAACATCCAAAGCTCGATCAAAACTTAGGGTTGGTACTGACATTCTTCTGCGCCGGCACGCCTTCCACAAAAGGTACATTAGACCTGCTCACGAATATTGACGTTGATCCGGCGAAAATAAAATCCTTACGTTACCGAGGCGAGGGTTGGCCGGGCACTTTCCACGCGGTTTTGGACGATGGCTCGGCCACAGAGTCAATTTCTTATACGGACTCGTGGAATCACTTGACCGGGTATCGTCCTCTTCGCTGCAACCTCTGTCCCGACGGGTTGGGGCGGATTGCTGATATCTCGTGCGGTGACGCATGGCACGCCCTCGCAGGCAGCAGCGAAGCTGGGCGGTCACTCGTCTTGGTAAGGACGGAGAGAGGAAGGGCGATTCTGCATGGTGCCATCGCGGCGGGATACGTTGAGTTGGTTCGAGTCGGACCAGGGGCTGTACTTACTGCTCAGACGAGCCTTCTTCAGCGGCGGCGAGAACTGTTTGGCCGTCTTTTGGCCATGAAGCTCTTGATGATTCCGGCGCCGAAATTTGTGAAGTTTTCTCTCCTGCGAAGTTGGCTTACTCTTTCCCTGCGAAGAAAGGTACAAACCATTATGGGAACCATTCGGCGGGCCGCTTCCCGTGGCTGGTGGCGGCGCAGACCGGTAGTGCAAACCGAGCCTGCACGGGAATTGACCAATGCCTGAGTTGCGCCTCGATCGCCTGGTAAGCCTGGGAATGGTCCGTCCAGCGTTACATCTGGTCGGTGCAGCAAGAGCGAGCCGTGTCCCGATTCTCATGTATCACGGAATTCGGGATATATCCCAGCAAGGGCGAGGGTACTTCGAGACCAGCACTTCTCCTGAGATGTTCGCACAACAGATGCGATTTCTCCATGAGAATGGTTACCGTACCGTGGCGATGAGGGAGATGGTCCAAACCTTCAAGGCCGAATCGGATAACCGGAAGCGAGTTGCGATCACATTTGATGACGGCTATCGAGACTTCTACACGCATGCACTGCCGACGCTGACGCGGTACGGATTCACCGCGACAATGTACATCGTATCGGGGCTTACCGGCGACCTCCCTATGACGCACGGCAACGAGGAGTATCTGGGCTGGAATGAAATTAAGGAAATGCACTCGCTGGGCATCGAAATCGGTTCGCACACCGTGAGCCATCCCCAGCTATGGCGGCTCAGTCAGGGTGACCTGGAGTACGAATTGCGCCACTCGAAAGAGACAATTGAGAGCGCGCTGGGGACACCGGTGCGATCGTTCGCTCATCCGTTCGCATTTCCCGAGCAAAATACCGCGTTCACTCAGCTGGTATCGATAACGTTGGAGAAGCTCGGTTATCAGAATGCGGTATCCACAATCGTCGGTACGGCAGGCCGGCGGAATGGCAGCTATTGCTTGCCCAGACTTCCGATAAATGAGCATGACGATCTTCCCTTCCTCCGGGCAAAGATGGAGGGCGCATACGACTGGGTGCATCTTGCACAGCGCTTTTATAAGGTCTGTATAAAGAGACAGAGTTCAGCGCCGCGCGTTCTCGCAGATAGGAGCCTTTGAAACCGGTAGAAGCAGCGTCAGACAGGATGGAACTATCAATCATTCTCGTGACGTGGAGGTCGTACGACTACCTGCGTGCTTGTATCCGTTCCATCTACCGCGAAACACGCGATCTCATTTTCGAAATAATTGTCGTCGACAATGCGTCGGGCGATGACTCCGAGGCGATGATCGGGAAAGAGTTTCCTAACGTCAAGTTCTTCCAGAGTCGAGAAAACCTCGGCTTTGCGAAAGCGAACAATCTTGGCTACGCTCATTCCTCGGGTAGTGTGCTCTTATTCCTGAATCCAGACACGGAAATCCGGGACAATGTCTTTGCGGAGATGGTTATCCATCTACGTTCGCAGGCTGCGGGTGCCGTAGGTGCCCGTCTGCTCAATACCGACGGCTCCTTGCAAACGAGCTGTGTCCAAGCTTATCCGACCATTTGCAATCAGATACTAGACTCAGAGGCGCTCCGGCGGCTGTTTCCCGGCTCTTCGCTCTGGGGAACGCGAGCGCTGTTTTCGAATCATGGCAGACCCGTCAACGTGGACGCGATTTCGGGAGCCTGTTTTATGGTGAAACGAGATGTGTTCGCAGGCGTTGGCCTGTTTACGGAAGCATACTTCATGTACGCCGAGGACCTCGATCTTAGTTACAAGATCACCAAGTCCGGCAAACATGTTCAGTATTTGCCGGGCTGCGAAGTGATTCACCATGGTGGGACGAGTTCGGAAAAGCAGGGGCCGTTCTTTGCCAACCTGTGTCAGAGAGAATCCCTCGTTCAGTTTTTTCAAAATACACGCGGCCGGTTCTATGCAAAATGCTACCGGGCAGCTCTCGCCGTTTCGGCGGCACTGCGGGTAGGCCTCCTGGTGCTTTCATTACCCTTCCAGCGGACGGTTGCGAAAGGCGATAACGCACATGGGAGCCTCCGGAAGTGGTTGACGAACTTCCAGTGGGCAATTGGTCAAAGTATCGCCACTCGAAGCAATCTCGCGCCCGAGACTTCCTCGCGAGATCTCACTCTACACACGTGATAGCCTCCGTCTTTGCCGCATCTATGAACACTGTGCCGGGAGGCGATCTCCTTCTAAAATGGAATTAGCTGTCGTAATCGTTATCGATCTCATCGCGATCATTGGATTGATTGCACTGGCGCGGTCCAAGGGCGGCTTGGAGCGGGCTCTTCCATTTGCGGCATTCTTGCTAGTCCTAACTCCAATAGAGTCCCTTCTGTCGCTTGGCTTTTTCACTCTCACAACGCACAGGATTGTAATCGTGATGCTGGCGTTGCTGTATGTGACGCGATCGGGAGCGTCAGCTGCGCCCTCGCGGAACTACTCCTTGCCTCTGAAGGGCCTGATCTTCCTTCACGTGGTTTGGTGTCTCGTTGCCACGGCCAACTCCATTACTCCGGTAATGAGTATAAAGAAGGTATTGTCTATTGTGATTGAGTATTACACTCTCTATTTTGTCTACTGGAAGACGGTGACGAAAATCGAGACGGTTCACCGGATTTTGATAGCGATAGCACTCGCCCTTACCGTTTGTTCGATATGGGGTACAGGAGAGGCTTATCGACACTGGAATTTTCAACAGTATTTTCCATCGGTCGCTCACCACTGGGAGAGCGAGGGCGATATAGATCGCGGAGACCGAATCCATGGAACATTCGATCATCCGATCCTTTTTGGCGCAGCCCTGGCTATGGGCATTACTGTAACCATCTACCTGCTGACCGTGGTATCGAAAAGATCGCACAGGATTGTTTTGTCTCTGGGGCTGCTGTTGATGTTCCTGAATATTTACAAGACAAGCAGTAGAGGTCCGTGGCTCGACGTAATTATCGGGTTTGTGATGCTACTTGTTTTCGGAAAACAGAAGTCTCGCCGTCTCCTGCTGTATATGGCGGCCCTTTCGCTCGCGGTTTGTCTTGTCCGCCCCGGTGTCTGGGGAACGATCAGCGGGATTTATGCCACGACTTTCAATATGGAGACGAACTCAGGATCTTCTTATGCTTATCGATATGCCCTACAGGATGCCGCGGTCAAGCGTCTTTCGCAGAACCCGACAACGCGGGCACTGTGGGGGTATGGGCCCGAATCATTTTATTTGGTGCATCTCGAAGGTCCGCTTCTCGGCACGCCCTGGGTCTTTCTGAGTTGTGACAACGCTTGGGTAGAGTTCTTGATCGAGACCGGATTTATTGGCCTTTCGATTATGGTGATGCTATTACTGTGGCCCGCATGGGTCGCCTGGAAGGGGTTTTGGAAGGGCGGGCCGATTGATAGGCATTTGAGCTATGTATTGTTCGTGAACCTTGTCATTTTTTATTTTCAAATGTATAGCGTCGGAATGTACTCATGGGGGCAGAACGGCTACATGTTGTGGATCGTCATAGCGCTGGTCCTTTCACAGCCTAAGTGGCGCAAAGCCTTGCAGGAGCAAACCGCGTCGGGTACGGGATCGGGTGAGGTCAGCCTGATTACCGAGAACGAGGATCGGCGATGGGGAAGGCCGGAATGGTGGGGTACGGCGGTAGCGGAGGAGCCTTCTTGGAGCGTTCGATAAAGTCCGCTTGTCGGCACAATACCGTCTCAAACTCTGTGTCGACATCCATCCGAGTTGCGATCGCATTTCTAGCCTGCTGCGGGTTGGCGGGCGCTATGCCCGTTGTACTGGTGAGCGGAGCGGGAGGACGCAACGTTCTTGAAGAGCAAGTTACGCTGGGCGTGCGGTTCTACGGCTTGAGTTTAGAGAAAATTAATGTTCGTCAGCCCACGGACGGAGCTAAGGTGCTTAATGCACTTAGGCAGCGGGATGTTGTTGCGGCCATCTTTGAAGCGGACGCTCTTTCGACTCTCGAACTTGGAAAAGTATCCGCTGCCCTTCACCGCGATGGAATCGGGAATCGACCCCTTCTAATCGTCTTCTCGGGTTCCCCGAATGAAGCCCGGTTAGCAGCGGCGTGGTCGGCCGGACTTGTATCGGATTGCAAAGCTCGCACGCAGGCCGCGGATAAGTGGGAGCTTCGCTTTGGGCAAAGTTCCCTGGCACTCCAACTGGTCGGCATCGCGCTTCCCTTTAAAGGCATCCCAAGCTGTGGCTTCGAACTCACGAATGCATCTTCAGGCGAAGTGCTGGTCGAAGCCGCGAGCCCGCGTGACACATTTCCCGTATTTGTGAGCACTTCGATTAAGCAACAACAGATATTTCTATTGAGCGGTCTGACTCCCGACGAGCCAGCGACCCAAGACCGGAGCCGATTGCTCGCGGCATTTGCTAATGTGGCCCCCGTGATGATGTTCCTTCGCCACGCCGCTGGAGAGCGAGGTTGGCACGCTCCTGGTCAGTACGCGAATCTGACTGTTGATGATCCGTGGTTAGTAGAGCCTTATGGAAACTTGACCTATTGGGCTCTATCCACGGAAATGTCGCATCACAATTTTCACACCACAGTTGCCTTCATTCCGTGGAACTTCGAGCGGAGCCGGGATGAAGTGATATCGCTGTTCCGGACCAACCCCGAAAGATTTTCCATCGCGATACACGGTAATAACCACGACCACCGGGAATTCGGAGACTATGAGAAGGTGCCCTTGGCGGAACAAGCCTTCGGCGTCAAACAAGCGCTAGCTCGCATGCAGCGGTTTAGCCGGAACACAGGAATTCCATTTGATCCGGTGATGGTGTTTCCCCATGCCGTCGCGCCCGCGCAGACCTTTGAATTGCTCAGGAAATACAATTATTGGTCTACGGCCAACTCGGAGAATGTTCCTCTGGGTTCAGTTGAACCGAAGGACGCACTCTTTGCGTTCCGGCCGCAAACCACAGCTTTTGGAAACTTTCTCAGCATTAAACGCCAGTCCGCCGAAATACCGGTCTCCCGTGGACTCATCGCTATAAACTCATATTTAGAAAACCCGCTCCTCTTCTATGTCCATCAGGAATTTTTTGGCAAGGGTGCCCAGGCCTTCAACTCCATCGCCGACGATGTAAATCGGATCGCTCCGGACACGCAGTGGCGAAACTTGGGGGACATCGCGCAACATTCCTATCTGGTGCGCTTACGACAGGATGGAGATTATGACGTGCTTGCTTTCTCGCCCAACTTGGTCTTCACAAATCGGCAGGATCGGAAGGTCGTGTTCCACATTAGGAAGGCCGAAGACTTCAGTTTGCCCATCCAATCCCTAAACCTGGACGGTGCCGGGCTTAGCTATCAAAGGCTGAAGGACGAGATTACCTTCGACGTGCCGGTCGGGCCTCAACAGGCACGCCATATAGAAATGCGTTACGTTAATGACCTAAATCTTGAGCAGATGCCCGTTTCCAGGACACGAGTGCTGGCGAGCATCTTACGCCGCCTATCCGATTTTAGGGACATAACGTTGTCGCGGAGTGAGGCAGGACAGAAGTTGATAGCCTTCTATTCCCACTCTCGTCTCAACGTCCTGGAGTCTAACATCGAGCGCCCGGTCGTGCTGGTTCTAGTGTCTTTAATTGTATTGTTTCTTACTGGATTGCTGTATAGGAAGCTCACCCTGTCCGGAAAACGGGCGGCCCGTAGTCTTAGGCTTCGACGTGACGAAACTATGGAAATTCTCTCCTCAGGTGTAGCAAGGTCTTCTGTCGTAATGAGATGCGAGAATTCTTCGAAGGTCCTTGGAAATCGAGTTCCGGTCGCTAAGGACAAAATTTGACCCAATATAAGCTTCTTTGACTATTGACTAGTACCAATGTACCATTACACTAGTACCTAAGAGTTAACAATCCATGTGGTGGTGAGGTGATCCGACGCTACGGCGAGCGGACCAACCCGTCAACTGCACTTACGAGAGGTTTCGATTTTGGAAATATTGGGTTTGAACATTCTAAACGTGGTCAGCCAGATTGCCACATCTTTAACTAGGGATGCCAGAAAACGGCTTCCTTCACACGACGCCATCAGTGGCCTCCTCAATCGCGCTCGCGGCTCTGCGGGCATGTGGCTTATTCTTTTTTCGCTGGTTGCGATACAAGCATCGGCAGCAACCTTCTTTGTGAGGCCTGGTGGCTCCGGCAACGGGTCTACTTGGACGAGTGCATGGGGGGACTTGAATACCATAAGCTGGTCCAGTCTGAGCCCGGGGTCAGTAGTTTGCATCGCGGGTGGAAGTTATTCCGGGGACATTATTACGGCCAAGTCTGGCACGGCCGGCAGTCCGATTACCCTGAGGCGAGCGACTGCGTCGGATGCGACATGTGGATCATCCACGAGTGGCTGGAGCGCCGGTTTTGACGCTCAAGTAGTGATGACCGGCACTATCAATCTATACAACGACTACAACGTAATCGACGGAGTCGTCCCGAACGGTATCTCAATTGTCATGCAGAATCCGAGTGGTAACGATTACAAAGGGATAGGAGCCGGAGCACCCACCACGGGCGTGACCCTGGCTCATATTGAAGTAGCGGGACCGTGTCCAAATAACACGCCGTGTTTTCAGAATGGCGACCACCGCAGTATCAACCTGAATCATTGGAACGGCGCCAGTTATGATCTTCAAACCAATCTGACGATACAGTATTCTAATCTGCACGGCGCATGCAACCTGCTTTGGGCCGCGCATTCTTCCAATCTCGTAATTGAACACACTCGATTCGCCGACAACTACAACACTGACCCAGCATCGGCCCACTGTCATGCGAACGTATTCATCCACCAGGATGCCGCGAATTTTACATTCCGTTACAACGAGGTTACTCAGTGGGATGTAGAGGGAATCCTAGCGTGTCCAAGCCACGCATGCTCATCAAATGGAGCGATATACGGCAATATCTGGCACGATCCATCAGGCGACAACGCTCGGGTGTTGGAGGCGCAATATGGCCCTACTGGCCCTTTTGTCCTCTATAACAACACGTTCGTGAGACTTGGTAACCTGTGCACGACCACCGGCGCGAACGGCGGCTCCTACGTGAGTGGAACGATGGGAAGGAACAACATCTTTTGGGGAGGCCCCAAGGCCAATTGCGAACTGCCGGACGAAGACTATGACGTATCGACCCAACCGTTGGCAGAGGCACATGGTCAAGGAGGCGTCGTTAATCTCTTACTCAATCTTCTGGCGAAAGACTTTCATCTGGCACTTCACACGGCTCCAGGACTGACGTTGCCGGCCCCGTACAACATAGACTACGATGGAAATCCTCGTGGTACCGGTGGGATTTGGGATCGAGGCGCCTATCAATTCGGTTCGTCAGGAGGGGGTTCCACATCTAACACACCTCCTGCTCCTCCTACAAACTTGACCGTTTCCGTTCGGTGACATCGTTTCGTGGTACGTTTCACAACGCACGGCTTTCGCTTTCTAGCGAGTTAAGATAGATCGTGATTCGTAATAAGCTGGCACCCATAGTTGATGTGCTGATGTCCCCGGTTGTATTGGTTTCCGCATTAGCGCTGAAATTAGTTCGGCGAATCGGTGTCAGCTTCATGCCGGTTTCGAGGAAAATCTTTATAAAAGTGGGCGTATTTCCTATTGAAGACCACTACTACGAGCCACTGTTTAACCCGGCGCATCTCAATGCTGACTTCGCGAAAGCAAGAGAGTTACCCGCAATCAACTGGAATATCGAGGGCCAGCTCGCTTTTCTCAACGAGCTGGCGCCCTTCAAGACCGAAGTTCCAACGATGCCGAGCACGGCATTCGGTGGTGCTGACGCGGATTATTGGTACTGCCTGATTCGACTGCTGAAACCACGGAAAATCATTGAAGTCGGGTCCGGCAGTTCCACTCGTCTGGCAATCAAAGCTCTGGCGGAGAATCGGTCCGAATGCATGCACGTGTGCATTGAACCCTATGAACAGCCTTGGCTTGAAAAGAGCGGCGCGACGATTCTCAGAAAGCGTCTTGAGGATGTCGATATGGCAATCTTCCGCGAACTTCAAGCTGGCGACATCTTATTTATAGACTCCTCGCACATCATCCGTCCCCAAGGTGATGTGCTTACCGAAGTGTTAGAAATACTTCCCGTTCTGGCGCCGGGTATAATCGTACACTTTCACGACATCTTTTCTCCAAGGCACTATCATTACAAATGGGTGGCCGAGGAAGTCAGGCTCTGGAACGAGCAATACCTGGTAGAGGCCTTCATGAGCGATAACGACCGGTGGGAAATCCTTGGCGCATTGAATTACTTAAAAAATGATTACTTCGATGCACTCAAGAGTGTCTGTCCAAATCTAGCGGCGGATCAGAAACCCGGCTCGTTTTACATTCGCAGAAAGTGTTAGCGACCCGGCGTCCGTCCCCAAAAGAATCAGTGCACCTATCCGCTTAACCAGCTCATATTTAGGCTGGTCCTCCACTAAAAGAACCTGGACGAAAGAATAACTAGCAATTCCAGCAGGATCCCATCCATGGCAAAGGAACCAATTACAGTTTGCATTCTTGGCGCAACATTCAATACGCCCAATCTAGGTGTGAGTGTTCTTGCCGCGGGTGCGATCCGTTGCGTCCTCCACAGCTACCCGAACGCCCGGATTATTCAGCTAGACTATGCCCAGGAGGGGCATAGCTTCCAATTCGTTCATCATGACAGGTCGATTCCTGTCCGCTTTGTCAACCTTCGATTCTCGAAGAAATTTTATCTACGTAATAATATTGCGTTTCTAATGGCGCTGGCACTCGCCTCCAAGCTGATCCCGTTTCCAAAGCTCCGGCGCCGGATCTTGGCCAAGAATGGTTATCTCAAGGAGATTCTCCAAACCGACCTTGTTGTTTCCTTAGCTGGGGGAGATAGCTTTAGCGACATCTACGGTATCCGAAGATTGCTGTATACTTCACTTCCGCAGCTTCTCGCCTTATCAATGGGTAAGAGACTCATTTTATTGCCTCAAACCATTGGACCGTTTCGATATCGATTCTCCCAGGCAATTGCAAGGTTCATCCTGACCAAAGCCGAGATCGTCTATTCTAGGGATGCGAACGGGCAGAACGTCACTCGAGCGCTCCTGCGATCGAGGATGCGGGAAGACGAGGTGAGGTTCTGCTACGATCTGGGCTTCGACGTCGATCCGGTTCTGCCAGCTAGTCTGATGGTTGCAGGTTTGGCTAACGAGAGAATGATCCCGTCTGGCGTAATCGGACTCAATGTGAGTGGCCTGTTAATGATGGGTGGGTACGATCAAAACAACATGTTCGGGCTCAAGGTACCCTACGAGAAGCTCGTAACGGGGTTGATCGAGTTTCTGATCGAGGAAAGATCGGCTACGGTTTTGTTGATCCCGCATGTTTTGGGATCTCATGGCGAAAGCGATTCAGGAGCTTGTGAACGAGTCTTTGAAGCTCTGAAGAGCAAGTATGAAGGAAAGCTTGGAGTGCTACGCGGTGAATACGACTACGCGGAGACCAAGTACGTGATTGGGCGTTGTGACTTCTTCATCGGTGCGAGGATGCACGCGTGCATTGGAGCTCTGTCGCAAAGTGTACCTGCGATATCAATCGCGTATAGTGACAAGTTTATCGGGGTCATGAAATCAATCGGTGCCCAGGACCTCGTGATAGACCCCCGTGGCATGGATCAGAACGCGATGATCCAAATGGTGGACACAATTTACCAACGGAGGGCAACCGTGCGCGCCCAGTTGGAACAGAAAATGCCCCTGGTCAAAAAAACAATCCGCGGGGCGCTACGCGACGCGAACACCCCTTTTTCGATGAGGTGTATCTCTGCTTCTGTCTGATCAGCGTTCCAAAATATGTCTCCAATCGACGTGAAACAGGATTTGAGTCTTCTCAAGACGGGCCAAGTCCGGGTGCCGCGGTACGTCCTCATAACACCCGCTTACAATGAGGCGGCTCATATCGAAAAGACAATCCAATCGGTTATTGCCCAAAGCATTTTGCCGCTGAAGTGGATCGTCGTCAGCGACGGGTCCACCGATGAGACAGACGACATCGTAGCCCGGTACACGCCGTTGTGGAGGTTTATTCAACTGCTTCGCGTGGAGAAGCGCCACGGTCACAGCTTTGCGTCGAAAGTCTTTGCCTTCAATCGAGGGTTGGAGCTGTTACATGACACAACCTTTGACTTCATTGGAAATTTGGATGCAGATGTATCGTTCGGCCCAAAATATTTTGCGGACTTGTTTGAAAAGTTTGACCAGGATTCCACGTTGGGGGTGGCGGGAGGTGGAATCTATGAATGGGATGGAAGCGCTTATCGGGCGCGGAAGGGGAATACGACGTCCGATGTGGCAGGAGCCGTACAATTATTCCGGCGCCAGTGCTGGGACGCTGTTGGGGGCTTCCTGCCTTTGCGATATGGCGGCGAAGACTGGTGTACTCAACTAACGGCGCGAATGAACAAGTGGCGTGTCCGGTGCTTTTCCGAGCTTGAGGTGCGCCATCATCGGCCGGCGGGAAAGACCGGTGGTCTTCGGTATTGGACTCGTCAGGGCATGATGGACTACGACCTCGGTAGCCATCCGGTGATCGAACTCGGCCGTCTGCTTCGCCGTATCCATCACTATCCTCCCGTATTGGGCGCCACCGCGAGGTTGTGCGGCTTTCTGACCGGTTATTGGCGACGAGAAAAACGAACAGTATCCATCGAAGTAGTGCGATTTCTCCGCTCAGAAGAGGGGGCGAAGCTGTGGCAAACTTTTGCGAAGGCACTCGGGCGTGTTAGTCCGCGTAGGCGTACTCGGCGTAGTTCAGAAGTAACCGAGAAGGGAGGTCAATAACCAATATGAGAGTTTGCATGGTCGCCTATACGTTTTACGAGACTGATAACCGGGTGCGCCGGTACGCCGAAACGCTGGTCCGGCGCGGTGACGACGTGGATGCGATTGTCTTGCAGCAGGAGGGCAAGTCCTCTTTTGAGATTGTCAACGGAGTACACGTTTACCGAATTCAAAAGCGTGTCAGGGACGAGAAGAGCCCCTTCCGCTATCTGGGGAAGCTCCTTCTATTTCTTCTGCGATCGGCCTGGGCGGTAACCGCACGGCACATGAATGCTCGCTACGATGTGATCCACGTCCACTCCGTGCCCGACTTCGAGGTATTCGCGACATTGATTCCGCGGTTGATGGGGGCGAAAGTGATTCTCGACGTGCACGACATTGTCCCCGAACTCTACGCCAGCAAGTTTAAAGTCAGTGAGCATTCAATTGTCTTCCGGCTCCTTCTGCTGATCGAAAAGCTATCGATCGCCTACTCCAGTCACGTAATCATTGCCAACCACCTTTGGTACCAAAAGCTGATACAGCGAGCCGTACAGAAGGCGAAATGTACAGCGATCATCAACTATCCGGATCCATCGATTTTCTACGGCCGGCCCCGTACAGCCCCGGCAACCTCAGACTTCGTGATGTGTTATCCGGGAACCCTGAACTCTCACCAAGGGGTGGATCTGGCGATAGGCGCGGTGGCGGCATTGCGCGACCAGGCACCCAATCTTAAGCTTCTCATCATCGGAGACGGCCCTGATCGCGAAAAACTGAAAGCTATGATCGAGCGGGAAGGCTTAGGCGATCGTGTCCGCCTCATGGGCCTCATTCCTATGGAAGAAGTTGCAACAACCATGGCAAATGTCGAGCTGGGTGTCGTGCCCAAACGAAAGAATTCTTTCGGGAATGAAGCGTTCAGCACGAAGATCATGGAATTCATGGCGATGGGAGTACCGGTTGTTGTATCGAACACGCGGATCGACCAATACCACTTCAACGACCGCCTGGTCCAGTTCTTCGAATCCGGCGACGTCGCGGATTTGGCCGCAAGGATAAAGCTTCTGATGGCAGATTCGGCCAAGCGCGATATGTTGCGGCTGAATGGCCTGGCATTCATAGAACAGAACAACTGGGACGTGAGGAAGAGCGAATACCTGGATCTGGTGGATAGCTTGGTTGATCGGAGCCGCGACGCACGGGTCGGTACTGTGAGTGAATATTGAGTCTCTATTGCCGGAAACCGTCTTTGAGTACGAACTCAACTAGGCCAGCGCGTTCACAAGGGTGAACGTGCAACAGAAGCTTGGGACTCCGGAATGCAAATTCAAAACGGTAGTCGAACACCAGCCGCGAGCAGAATTGCGCTCCCCAGCTTCATTCCTGCATTGGATGGTCTTCGCGGCGTTGCCATAATTGCAGTGCTTCTGTTTCACCTGGATTTTCCAGGGTGCTCTCTGGGATGGGCTGGCGTCGAACTGTTCTTCGTAATTTCCGGTTTCCTGATTACTCGCATACTGCTAAACACGCGTGACAATCGCAACTATTTTAGTAATTTTCATTACCGTCGTACTCTCCGGATATTTCCAATCTACTACCTGGTGATCACTATATATGCGGCCGTAAAGCTCTTTTCTTCCGGGGACAGCTTACGAAACCTGCCATTCTACTATCTGTACTTGCAGACCATTCCGCAACTGCAATCTCATTTCAGAGAGATGCCAATGCTCGGACACACCTGGTCGTTGGCAATCGAAGAACAGTTTTATCTGATCTGGCCGATGGCGGTATTTTTGCTAAGAGGCCGCAAGCTTTTCGTGATGATTTCGATGATGATCATAACGGGCCTGGGCGTGCGATTCTACGCCTTGGAATTTGCGAATCCGTTTCTCATCGACGGGTGGCTTGGAGTGCAAGTAGATGCACTAGCCGCTGGGGCTATCGTCGCGTATGGACTGCGGGTGTCAGATCGGCAGGTGATGCAACGTTCGGTATTAGCGGCGTTCCTCTTGGGTACGCTGAGCCTGGTAGGCCTCGTGAGCATTGCTGGAACGACTGTCTTCTGGACACCTATTATCTGGAGTAGATTATGGTACAGCCCGCTTGTCCTTACTGCAATGGCCTGCGCTTTCGCGGGAGCGGTTGGACTTGCCGCAATCGGGCATCGGTGGACTCGCTGGTTGGAGTTTTCTCCTCTGATGCGGTGGGGAAAGATCAGCTACGGTATCTACCTGTTCCACCCATTTGTCTTCTACCTTATAGATATCATTGCCCGCCAGATAGATCATCCCAAGAGCCGTCTGGTGTCGGGAAGCCTCATGCTGGTCAAACTTTCATTGACCTATTTGTTAGCACGGATTTCCTGGATATTAATTGAGGGTCCGATCAATGGCCTGAAAGATCGATTCTCCAAAAGAGCGGAGAGACAGAACGGGGCGAGTGAGATGTTGATGACGGGCAAAGACCAGCAGATTTCCAAATCGATTGAACAGACCGCTTCGCCTGGCTGAACCGGACGTGTCAGCTGTGGATCCGGCCCAAGCAAGGTACGTTCCTGAGCTGACCAACGTTGCAAACGGGTTCGGCGACACCTGCCCGAAAGACTTCCGAGAATTTGACGTTCTTGAGCAGCCTGGAGACAGGCGAACTGCGTGTTCTTAGAAAAGACCGCCAGGAGGAAGCCCTCCACGAGTCCTCCCCTGGAGTTGAGCAAGCAAGGCAATCGCCAAACTTTGGGAGGAAAGGAAAAGATTCCACTATTACTGCAAGTGAACCGGCTGAGAGTCGCTACCGATCCGAACCAGTCTATCGAGGGACTCATGTTGTTAATTACAACGGCGATAGAAGCCTGATGAGAAGCGGTCAGGCCTCCGAAACGTTGCTGGCCCGTGGCGTGCGATCAACTGAAGTTTAGGGGGGCCGAGTGCGCATTGAGTGAACGATTTGTGATTGGTGAAGGAGAAGTCGGTATGGAGTCTAGCAGGGAGAAACGTATCCGCAGGCGAGGTTCGCACCTAGTTAGTTTTTTGCTTTGCGGAGCCACCTTGTTAGGCGCTTCTGCTTGGGCTCAGTGTGGCTCGCCGGCGAACCCGATCGTAGCCGAGAACTGTCTTACCGGTAATCCGCCGGCCGAATGGAATATCAGTGGGGCTGGCGACGCCAGCATTCAGGGTTACTCAACGGATATCAGTGTTAACGCCGGCCAGGTCATTAATTTTAAGATCAACACCAACGCAACAAGCTACAGTATCAACATCTACCGTTTGGGCTATTACGGCGGTCTGGGGGCGCGCAAAGTTGCTACCATAAGTCCCTCGGCTTCTTTGCCTCAAGTGCAGCCAGCCTGCTTGACGGACGCCGCTACCAAACTGGTCGACTGTGGAAACTGGGCCGTGTCGGCATCCTGGGCCGTCCCGTCTACTGCGACCTCAGGGATTTACGTGGCACTGCTGAGGCGCGCAGATACCAATGGGGTCAGTCAAATTGTTTTCATAGTCCGCAAAGACACAAGTACTTCCACGTTACTATTCCAGACTTCGGACACGACTTGGCAGGCCTACAACAACTACGGGGGCTACAGTCTCTACCTCGGCCCGGCTTTCAAAGTTAGCTACAATCGACCGAATATTGTTCGTGGCACGGTTACGGAAACCTCGCCGTTCGACGCTGAATATCCGATGGTTCGCTGGCTGGAAGCAAACGGTTACGATGTCAGTTACCATACAGGAGTTGACGCAGTCAGAAATGGCCAGCTGATCACAAACCATAAGGTCTACTTGTCCGTTGGACACGACGAATACTGGGCCGGCCCCCAGCGAACGAATGTCGAGGCGGCGCGAGCGGCCGGTGTCAACCTCGCCTTCTTCAGTGGTAACGAAATCTTCTGGAAAACCCGGTGGGAGAATTCAATCGACGGATCAAACACCGCCTACAGGACGCTAGTTTGCTACAAAGAAACGGCATACGGCGCAAAGATCGACCCTACATCCACCTGGACCGGTACCTGGCGCGATCCACGTTTTAGCCCACCGTCAGACGGCGGCCGCCCGGAAAATGCGCTGTCTGGGACGCTCTTCATGGTCAACGGGCCCGAGTTTCGATCGATTCAAGTTCCTGCAGCAGACGGAAAGATGCGTTTCTGGCGCAACACCTCCATTGCCTCGTTGGCGCAGGGAGATGTTGCAACGCTACCTTCGGGAACGCTCGGGTTCGAGTGGGATGTCGACGCCGACAACGGTTCACGCCCCGCTGGCCTCATTCGTCTATCGACTGCCACCTACAGCCCATCGGGTCATTATTTGGTGGACTATGGTACGACCTATGGAAACGGTACGGCGACTCATAGTGTGACGAGCTACCGCGCGCCTGGTGGCGCTCTCGTGTTTGCAGCCGGAACGGTTCGATGGTCGTGGGGCCTTGACAGCACCCACGATAACGACGTAGTTTCAGCGGACATTCGAATGCAACAGGCGACCGTGAATTTGCTGGCAGATATGGGGGCCCAACCGGCCACTCTTCAGCCCGGTCTATTGGCCGCTTCACGCTCAACAGACAGCACTCCCCCGGCTTCCATCATTGTCTCCCCTGCATCCGGTTCGACTGCGACAGTTGGAAGCTCAGTTAGTATTTCAGGCACGGCAAATGACTACGGCGGCGGTGTAATCGGCGGAATCGAGATCTCTACCGACAGCGGGCAGACTTGGCATCCCGCTACAGGACGCGAGTCATGGAGCTATCTGTGGACACCCCTCACTACGGGAGTGACCTCCATTCAGGTCCGAGCAACGGACGATAGCCTCAATACGCAGACTACCGTTACCAGCATTAGTGTGAACGTCGTGGGGTCGGGGAGTTCCATCTGGAATGCGGTGACGCCGGCGGATGGAGGTGACGGCTCAGCGATTGAAGTGGGTTTGAAGTTCCGCTCCGACGCAGCAGGTAGTGTGACAGGTGTGCGTTTCTATAAAGTGGCCTTTAACACGGGCGTCCACGTCGGCCATCTGTGGAGCAGTACGGGGACTTTGCTCGGCACGGTGACTTTCACAGGCGAAACTGGATCGGGCTGGCAGCAGGCGAACTTCTCCACACCTATCTCCATTGCCGCCAACACTACCTATGTTGTGTCCTACTTTGCTCCCGCCGGGCACTACGCCTACAGCGCCAACTACTTTTCTACCGGCGTCGACAACCCGCCTTTGCATGCACTCGCGAACGGTGTGGATGGTCCCAACGCGGTGTATTTGTATAGCTCCACCGGTGGATTCCCCAACGCCAACGGTAATAGTGCCAACTACTGGGTGGATCTGACCTTTATTGACAATACCCCGCCGGTGATTTCGGCGGTAGCGGCGGCTCCTACGTCCACGGCGGCAACAATCACCTGGTCCACCAATGAGGCATCGAATTCGCGCGTCGATTATGGAACGTCTCCAACCTCTCTGACTCAGAACGCTTCGAACGCGTCTCTGGTCACTGCGCACAGTATATCTTTGACGGGACTGACGACGGGTGTTGTGTATTATTACCGGGTCACCTCCGCGGATGCTGCCGGCAATAGCGCCACGTCACCTGTCCCGCCAGGTGCACCGGCGACGTTTACGCCCACCAATGCGGCGCCACCGGTGATCACGGCAGTGACGGCAACACCGGGAACGACCACGGCGACGATTACCTGGACAACAGACAAGAGTTCGAACTCGCGAGTGGACTATGGCACGTCACCGAGTTCGCTGACGCTCAACGTGTCATCGGCAACGCTGGTGACC
>Ga0105240_10005225_pt1 | contig 19420 bp, 21 predicted proteins | sample KBSC54metaG_FD_80426 | JGI IMG/M metagenome (GOLD analysis project Ga0105240, IMG submission 80426) | Corn rhizosphere microbial communities from Kellogg Biological Station, Michigan, USA - KBS C5-4 metaG | ecosystem: Host-associated > Plants > Roots > Rhizosphere > Soil | place: Michigan, USA... | reverse complement strand
CAACAAGAACTTTTTCATTCTTTGTTTGATTTTTGTGAAAAACTCCGGATGAATGGATAAATGACGGTTTTGCGAAAGGAATACGGATCAAATGCGGTCTGTCAGATACTGAAACTGAGTAGATTTTAGACCAATAGATATGTCGATTTTAAGAAGATGCTAAATAGAACGCAATTATTGAGCCAGATATTGGAAATTAACAGATAAAAAAAGTTGGGGGCGAAACCCGGATATTTTTCGCAAATAAAGGAATTTTCTATTACCTTTGCACCCCCTGGAACCGTATAATTTCCATGTAACTCAAGGGAATAGGTTCCAAACAGACCTCTGGTCTGTTTCCGAAGGACAGACATTAGCAGAACGAACCCAGGTTCGTTGTCCAGAACCGTAGGTTCCGACCGAGGAGGACCGTGACGAAGCAGGTCCGACGAAGGCCTCAGACATCAGATTTTCGGGACGTAGCGCAGCCCGGTAGCGCACTTGCATGGGGTGCAAGGGGTCGCTGGTTCGAATCCAGTCGTCCCGACACATAGACTGACGAAGCCTCCGCGACAGCGGAGGTTTTGCTTTTTAAGTAGGACGCGTCGAGCTCGCTCGAAAGCGGACGACGATGAAAAGCAAAAAAACCCGAAGGGCTTCGTCAATCTATGTGGCCTCCCCCATTTTGGATCACTGAGTGACGCGGGCCCAGCACGCCTAAAGTCCTTTTATTTTACTTTAATAACAACCTTACCTCTTGCCCGCCCCGTCTCCACATACGCCAGGGCTTCATTGGTTTGCTCAAATGGGAATATTCTGTCCATAACAGGCTTTATGACACCGGCATCAATAAGCGAAGTAATTTGGTCTAGTTGGCTGCCATCCGCCCTCATAAAAAGAAATGAAAAGCCTACCTTAAGACGTTTTGCCTTTTTCCTTACTCCGGCGCTCAAAAGACGTATAATTAATTTCACGAACCAAGGAGCTCCAATTTCATGTGCGAACTCGGGATCAGGCGGCCCGGAGATAGAAACAAGTTTTCCCCCAGGCTTTAAAATTCCTAGAGATTTCTCAAGTGTCTTTGCATCCTGACTATTCAATACCACATCGTAATCCTTAATGATTGATTCAAAATCGTCCTTCCTGTAATCAATTACAATGTCTGCACCGAGATCTTTTACCAACTCTATATTAGCCGCACTTGTTGTGGTAGCCACGGTAGCGCCCAAATGTTTCGCCAACTGAATCGCAAATGTACCCACACCACCGGATCCCGCCTGGATGAAGACCTTTTGCCCTTTCTTAAGATTCGCCTTTTCAATGAGTGCCTGCCACGCAGTTAAGCCAACCAACGGAATAGAAGCCGCTTCCTCCATAGAAAGCTTTTTTGGTTTTAGCGCAACATCCATCTCATTTATTGCGATTTTCTTCGCAAAAGTACCAATGCTGTGGTCGGCCACCCGTGCATACACCTTGTCGCCAATTTTGAATCCCTTTACACGGTCCCCAACCCCGACCACAATACCCGCCACGTCATGCCCCAACGTAAAAGGTGGTTTATAGGGTAAAATCAACTTAAACTCCCCGTTTCTTACTTTTGAATCCAGCAGGTTTACACCCGCCGAATGCACCTGAACCAAAACATCAGTTTCTTTCGCAACCGGGTCTGCAACTTGGCTTAGTTGCAATTTTTCCTTTTTCCCGTAATGGCTTACTAAAAATGCTTTCATTAATTATCTTTTTATTTAGTAACATTTTGTAACATCAACTGCTTTGCATTTTTTTTTGAGTTAACCAAGCCGAATGCCATTTTTGGGAAAAGCCGGTTGACGATGTAGAGCAACTTTGTATCACCGACGCGGATGGTAAATTGCTCCTTCTTAAGACTTGCAATAAGTGATTTTGCCACCTGCTCAGGAGTTATCTTCTTATCGTTTCTGGCAACCGTCATTTCCGTTGCAACTATTGGCGGTAAAAGCTCAAACACCTTCACATTGCTTTTCAAAACTGCTAAATGTTTCCTCAAAGTTTCCGTATAAAAGCGCAGCGCCACTTTGGATGCGGAATATGTTGCTTCAAGCACCGACGGGACATAGCTTAGAATGGAAGTTGTGTTGATGATTGCACTTTCCTTTTTTGACTGCAGCATACCCATAAAAAGGTTATTCAGACGAATGACGCCAAAATAATTGACATTCATTTCATACTCAGCTTCTTTTAAATGTTTGTTATCCGCCACCCCCATATTCGATGACATACTTAGTACACCGGCATTATTATACAGGATGTCGATACCACCGAGGTCCTTAACCTGGCTCAAAAGCAACTGTCCGTCATCCGCACTTGCAACATCGCTTTTAATAACAATCAAGTCCGGGTACATCCTCTTTGCCCTGTCCAATTTTAACTGATCCCGGCCAGTGATTATTACCTTAACATCATTCGCTAAAAATTGCTTTGCTGCCTCCAGACCAATGCCTGCTGTACCCCCTGTGATTAATATTGTTTTTCCTTTTAATTTCATGTTTTTGATTTATAAAAAAGGATTTAAGATTTCTTGATTATTTGTTTCATTTCCCAACAAGTCGTAATTTTACTTGCATTTCGCAAGTGCAAATATATACATTACTTGCATTTTGCAAGTACATTTATAAATTATTTTTATGCCAAAAACCAAAAACAGGTCGGATTGCCTTGTTAGTTGCTCCCTTGACATTTGGGGAGACAAATGGTCACTCTTGATTATCAGGGATTTAATGTTTGCCAAAGAGTGTACATATGGTGATTTTCTAAAAGCCGGGGAAGGCATAGCCACGAATATTCTGGCTTCAAGATTAGAAGCTTTAGAAGAAAACAAGATCATTGAAAGGCTGGATCACCCCGATAGCAAAGCCAAAGTGCTATATAAACTAACCCGGAAAGGAGTTGACCTCCTTCCGGTCATGATTGAAATAAATCTATGGGCCGAAAAATATTTCCCCGTCCCGGACGACAGAAAAGTATTGTTAAAGCAGGTGAAAAAGGATAAATCGGGATTTATTAAAACAACAACAAAAGAATTGTTGGCTTAAAACCCCAAACACCGCATTTGATTTTCTTAACTTTGGCCGATGAATAAGCAGCGCGATACACCCACTTCCGACTTCAATACCGAAGTCAAGCTGAAAGGGTTTAAAGCCTATGAGATAGACAGTAAGACTGGCAAAGTCCACAGTTATAGCCGAAAAGACTTCTATAAAATCAGCCTGAATACCGGCAACTATATCTTTCATTATGCTGACAGGAGCTTTGAAACGGGTTACACCATACTATTCTTCGGCAATCCTCATATTCCTTACTCCTGCGAGGTTGGTTCCAGGACAAACGAGGGCTATGCCAGCCTCTTCACCGTCCCGGATGCAGTTTGGCTTCTATACCATCCCTAACAAATTCCCATCCTGCTACATAATTTCTACAAATGCGGCTGCGGGCAGTCAAAATAAAGGATGGTCGCGCCTACAATACCCTGGCATAGTTATTCATTGATTTATATAAACTAAAACATTTTTTATGTCAACAACGCACACCCATAAGGCGGCTACTTCGCAACCTGCGAAAACAAGCACGGCCAAAGGCGGCGCCTCCAAAAAGAGAACAATGCCTTCGAAAGAGGAAGAAGGCAAGTTAAAGGAGTTCTTCCACGACGAGATAAAGGATATCTACTGGGCGGAGAAAAAGCTGGTGGAAACACTTCCGAAACTGGCGAAAGCGGCGACTTCGGAGGAACTTCGGACGGCGTTCACCGGCCATCTGACGGAAACCAAGGAGCACGTGACCCGTCTTGAACATGTATTCGAACTGCTGGGCGAAAAAGCCCAGGCCAAAAAATGCGATGCCATGGAAGGCATCACCGAAGAAGGAGCAAGTATTATCGAAGACACCGATGACGGGAGTGCAACCCGCGATGTTGCGCTTATCCTGGCCGGGCAAAAAACGGAGCATTATGAGATCGCGACTTACGGAGGCTTAGCCCAAATAGCTCAAACATTGGGACTTGATGAGATAGCTTCTATTCTGAAAACTACGCTGAAAGAAGAAAAGGCTGCGGACGGTAAGTTGACTGCCCTTGCCGAAGGCTCCATCAATGAAGAGGCTACACAGGAATAACAGAGAAATCATTGTACAAGGCCGGGTTATTGACAACCCGGCTTTTTGCTTGCAATTCTCTAAAATTACTTCAAATTGGCACCCATGTTACCTTACCTTGATCCTAAATGCATTCTTTGTATCGATCCGGGTCACGAGATCTGTGTGTTGCTTACCATGATGCTCTCCCGGGAAGATCTAAAAGTTATGCATGTCAAAGACATCGAAGAAGCTGTCCGCTTCCTGATAAACAATCAACCGGCACTCATTATCATCGAAAACACGTTTGCTGACAGCCAAATCGGTCATCATATTATCACTATTAGACAAAATGCGCCGTCAAGTAAAATATTGATGCTATCTTCCACAGGAGACGATGCAGCAAAAGCCGCGATATCGGCAGGTGCAGATTACTTTCTCACAAGACCCTTTAGCAAATCCATGGTACTAGATGCCGTGTCTTCGATGCTGCACAGAGCGATACATCTATAATTAAGTGCTTTTCCTGGTTTTACCATGCAAAGGATTAAGTCTCTTGCTCATCCTCGCTAATTCACCGCGTGGATGAGTCGGCACTTCTGTGCCCAAAAGCCTTCCCCATGGCTTCATTTCAGGAATACGATCAAAAATGATCTTTAATACTCCAATAAAGGGTATGGATAAGAACATCCCTGATATACCCCAAAGTGCGCCTCCCATCAGTACGATGACAATGGAGATCAATGCATTGATCTTTACCTTTGATGACACGATATAAGGGACAAGAAAATGGTTATCGATAAATTGGATCACGAGATAGGCGACAATGATCCAAAGCTGTGTTTGGAAGCCGTCCTTTGTCGCAGTTGCTATAAGAATAGGCAGCAGGATCGCAATAATGCCGCCGATATAAGGTAATATATTTAATAACGCACCAAGGACTCCTAACAAGATCGCATACTTGACACCTAAAATGAATAGCGCCGCACTATTCAAAATGGCGACGACCAGGGCTTCCAGTAGCAGACCGACCATATAGCTTTGCACAGCGCCCTTTGTTTGGGACATGATGACGCCTACTTCTGAAACGTTTTCCTCGGCGAAGATGTCGTAAAAGAAGTTTATGAGAAGCGTTTTATAATACAGGAACAAAAAAGCATAAACAGGAAGTAACAGGATCATCGAAAGCACCCCGGCGGCTGACCCCATAAAATTGGCCAGGAGAGGTTTTAAACCTGTCTCCGCTTCCGCAATATACTGTGCCTGCTTTTGCATGCTGATTCCATAGTCATCTTTTGCCTTATGCTGTAGCATGCTCCCAAATTCCGACATCTTTTTCTCGAAGGCAGGCAGTTGATCCGAAAAACTATTGATCTGGAGATACAGCAGGTAAGCAATACCTGCGGCGGCAACAATAGCCACTAAAAGAACGACCGAAATAGCAGCCACCTTGGAGAATCGCCTTTTCTCCAGGAAATTGACCAATGGATTGAGAAGTATAGCCAATAGCAGCGCGAAGGCCAGTGGAACACATATTCCTCTGAGTACATACAGGCAGTAGACAAATAAGATAAGCCCCAAAAGGGCAATAGTAGTCCGCATGTAAAAAGGGTATTTCTTCATCGTGCCATTGACCATATATTAATGAATGATGTTTTATTGAAATTATTTGGAAGGATGAGGGAAGGATATAATAGAAAAGGCAATAAATAAGCCAGCACTTAGTCCTTTAAAGATAGATTGAGATACAGAAGGACATGGGGATATTAATGCCCAGAGTGAGGTTTTTGCCCTCTTGATGCATGTATTTCTTTCTTGAAAATGTCGTATTCACTCCTGACCTTTTCTGCATAATGCCTGGAGTAAGCCAATATTTCGCTGGTCCATCCGTCATTTCCTCCAAATGCAATAAGGTCGTCGGCAATAGCCGAACCCTGTCTCCCCGCGCTTCGCAACTGAGCCGACGCTGTGAGCAGGCCCATGTCACTGATGACCCTGTACATATCTCTATACCGATTGCGCAGGAGCTTGAAATTGATGCTGTCTTTTTCGGGCTGCATCTCCTGGACAATGTAAGACCTTCCATCGAAGATGGTACTGCTCAACAGGGCGGGAGGGCGGTTTTGCATACGCCGTTGGATAGCTACTACCCTTTCGGCCTCGGTGGTCCACTCCGGCTGAAGCACCCGGTGTTTCGCGATACTTGCTGGTACGGCCTCCTTCATGTCCAGTAAAATATATCGTTCGCCCACATCATTCGAGCTCTCCAGCAACAGTTCATATCTCTGGACACCCAGACTGCCCGTTCCGGCCAGTCGGAAACAGGCGTCTATGATCGTATAATTATAAGGCGAATTTTCGTCCCTCTTTAGCCAGGCAGTCATATGGTCAATAATAGCAGGTTTAAGGGCTTTTCCCAATTTCAAATGTTTTGGGTGATCCAGGTCGATCCTTAGCTTCCTCTTCCTCTGGTAGGTCCTTTTGGGAAGCATGTCCTTTTGCTTCTGCCGGTCGGCCGCCTTTAGGAAGTCGCAAACGATCCCGCTGGCTGTCCTGGTCTCTATATAGTCCGGTTTTCCATTACGCAGCGCGTCCAAATAGCTCTTCAGATATACCCTGGCCATATTGTCTGCCCGCTCGTCCTCGATATCCAGAGAGGCAAATGCCACGTAAATACTGGTCGTCAACCTCAATACTTCCCAGATGGCCGGCGCCAGTGCCGCCTCGTCAAAATCGTTCAGGTCAAAATATACCTGCCGGTTGTCGCTCTTGAAACTGCCGAAGTTTTCAAGATGGAGATCACCCGATGCCCAAACAACGGGCGACGGCGGAAGATCCGGCCCGCCAGCGATTGCTTCATGGAACAGATGGCAGGTACCCCTATAGAAGCGAAAGGGGTTTTCAACCATCGCCTCCCATTTATAGAGCATGATACGCGGATCGCGGTGCTGGTTGAAGTCGAGAATTTTTTCGACAATGGACATAAATGTTATATAGTTTATGGTTTTGGATCCCGCAGCGAGGTATTCTAACCACAATTGCCAGGTAGTGGGCGTTTGTCGCGGTTTTCCCGCTTGAATTGAGAAGGAGGCAGGCCGGTGACCTTTTTGAACTGGCTGGAAAGATGAGCGGTGCTTTTGTAGTGCATTATTTTGCCTATTTCGACAAGCGTAAGACCTTCATACAGGAGCAATTGCTTTACCCGCTCCACCCTATGGCAGATATAGAATTTTTCGATGGTGGTACCCGTTGCATCCGAGAACAGGTTAGACATATAGGTATAATCATACTCGAGCCTGGCACTTAGAAAAACGGAAAGATTTTCCACTATCGGTTCGGTATAATTATATACGATATCCCGGATCGTCTGCCGGATCCTGTGGATCAGTATCTCCTGTTTGTTTTCCAGGAGTACAAGACCGGACTGGCGCAATGCAATAAGTAGCTTAAGATGCTGATCCGTCGTTACTTTCTCGAGGATCTCGGCTTCTCCCATTTCAATGCCCACAGGCCGAAGGCCGAGCTTTAGCAACTCTTTTTCGACAAGTGCGAGACTCTGGAGGTTGACCATATTTTTTATAAAGAGTTTCAAAACAGCCTTCGGCATTACTATTATAGCAATAATCAAACCCTCGGGCCCGGCAATTGGAGATACAGTATTTTGCAAAAATGTAGGCTATCACTTTGTAGCCTTCCTGCTCCTCATATAAGGCAGCCGGTATTGCGATAGAAAAATCTTTTTGGAGTCATGATAGCTGGTAACAGCGCCGATGGTCTTTAGGAACCTGATATATTGCCAGGCAAGGTCCAATTGATAATTCAGGAAACCGCTGCGGGCGCTGGATGGATAGAGATGGTGGTTATTATGCCATTCGCCGGCAACATACCCCGGCCACAACTGATTGATGGAAAGATCATTCCTGTTAAAGTCGATACCATCTCTGTGTTTGTCTTTTCCTTTACCGTGCCCCTCATAATTGAACGTTCGGACTCCGATGGCCCAAAAGCCCGCACCCCCGAACAAGGCAAAGACCAGTCCCCAGCCTCCCAACAGATAAAGCACCAGACCCCAGAATGCCCAGTTAAGTATCCACCCACCCAACGTAATGTCGGGTCTGGCTACGGATGCCCATTTCTGATATTGCCGATAGGTGTTCGGCTTGATGCCGGTGTGTCCCATCATTTTGACGACACGGGCATATTCATCTGGTGTCAAATGCTCCGATATAGGCTGGTGGTTGACATCTGCCAGGAAGCAGTATAGGAAGCCCGCGCTGGCATTATAGGGGTCTCCCGGCTGGTCAGACTTGGCATGATGTACGTGATGAGAGATAACATAAATTTCTTCAGGAATTATATTGATGGTCAGGTTGCGCGTGACGAACCGCCAGAACTTGTTACGGAAGGTGTATGCGTTGTGTGTACAGTACCGGTGGTACCAAATAGTGCCATGGGTGCCCATAACGATCATGCTGTATACAAATGCGAGCATCAGCAGGGGTATGGAGAGATAATGGAAAAAAAATACAAAGAGACAAGGGATCAATAGCAGCACCTTTATCCAGCTGAAGAAAGCCAGCCAATTCTTTTTCGTCCTGAAAATATTCAGCCGGGACAAGAACTCATTTATTATCTGACGGGTGTCCGGAATGATCAGGAGCCCTTCCGGGTCTTCCCATCCGTAAGAAGGCGTGCGTAATACATAATCAATCAGGTTCCTTTTTTTTGCACGTGGGCAGGATGGATCGGCAGATGACAGGTTGTAATCCATGATTATAGGAATAAAGTTAATTTTCCTCAAACAATCTGGTGTTACAACATTTTTGCCCAAATGTTATAAGATTTACATATTCTGGTCACGAGTATGCTGCTGATGGTCCTATAATTGCGATTTTACAATCAAACAATTATCATGAGAAGTATACTTTACATCGTAGCGGTTTTGCTAGTCATCGGATGGGCCATTGGTTTTCTCGGCTACCACGCAGGTGGAATTATTCATATACTATTGGTAATAGCGGTTATTTCGCTGATCCTGGGAGTTATACGCCGGGCTTGAGTGGATCGTGTGATGACCCGATATTGATTGGTGGGTTAAATCCTCCACAACATATCCCATAAACCGTCATTGAATCCGGCAATTCGGGGTTAAATTGGAATAAATAGCACCTCAAAAGGCGGCGCTATCGATTTGGACTTAAACTTGTTTAGTATAATATAAGTCCATAACCAAAAGTCTTTAAAATGCCTGTCAAATCCGTCAAACCGTCAACAAAGAACATACTCATCACCAACGCTCATTCAATACGAAAGAAACCATATAGTAGACATCGTCGGGGGAAATAGGCTTGCTCATAAAGTGTGCTGCGCCAAGTTGCTTGAGCCTTGCCGACTCCCGGACATCGCGAGAGGTAGTGTACACGATGACCGGAACCGTAGCCAGGCGAGACTCTTTCTTCATCTCTATAAGACATTCTTCTCCTGTCAGCCCCGGCATGCGTAAGTCGAGAAAAATATAATCCGGCACAGTGTTTCGCTCGTCCCGGAGAAAGTCAAGCGCTTCCGTGCCGTCGGATGCTGACAGACAGTTGATCGAATTGTCCACTTCTTTGGTTGCTTCCACAAACAACTTGCGATCATCTTCGTCATCATCCACCAGTAAGATAGTCATTAGCGATTTTTTATGTAAATTACGAAGGATGATGTGTATTGTATGAAATATATAGTTACATAATTTTGAGACTTTTTATCAAAAATATCATCAATTTCCGCAACCTTCAGCTCGCGAGGAGCGAACTGGAGAGGCTCGGGCTAAAAGGCGTCAGCATCGAGTCCACCGAAATAAATGTCTCCCAGGAGCTCTCCGGCTTGCAATACGACCGGATGCGTTTTGTCCTGGAAAAGTCTGGGGTCGAGCTGTTCGAAAATAAAAAGGACATCCTGGTACAGAGGATCAAGAGCATCGTTATGGAAATAGTTTATAACACCGAAGAAGCCCCCATGTACAATCTTTCGACGCATCTCAGTGAAAAGCTCGAGCACGATTATACTTATATGTCGAACCTGTTCTCGGAAATACTACATACCACGATCGAAAAATTCTATATCTGCCACAAGATCGAACGTGCGAAGGAATTGCTGGTATATGATGGGATGACACTGACGGAAATAGCGGATAAAATGCACTATAGCAGCGTCGCGCATTTGTCTAATCAATTCAAAAAGGTCACCGGCCTTACCCCTACCCAATATAAACAACAACATGAGGACAGGGATCTTCCGCCCGAAGATTGTTAAAACCTGTGAATTATGTAACATTTTACGGCGACCTTTCAATTTTTCCACTAGTGGTGCTTTGTAACTTTATGTCAGTGTTTTTATAAATTAAATAAATGGGCGCGCTGATAACGGGAACGGGAAGCTATATTCCGGATGTGGTCCGGGCAAACGAAGATTTTGTAAATGCAGTATTTTACACGAACGACTGCCAGCGGATCACCGGGGATACGATCGATATAATTGGAAAATTCGAAAAAATAACTGGAATCGCCCAGCGGCGTTATGCCAAAGATCATTTAAATGCGTCCGACCTGGCTGTATATGCGGCCGCGGCAGCCCTTAAAGATGCCGGGACGGAGGCTGAGACCATCGATCAGCTGATTGTAGCCCATAATTTCGGGGATGTTCCCGCACAAAGCAGGCAGGGTGATGCAGTGCCGAGCCTGGCCAGCCGGGTGAAGCGGTCCTTGCCGATCGACAATCCGAATTGCGTCGCCTATGACCTTTTGTTCGGGTGCCCCGGGTGGCTTCAGGGACTGATCCAGGCGAATGCTTTTATCCGGGCAGGGGTCGCCAAAAAATGTCTTATCATAGGCACTGAGACCCTGAGTCGTGTTATCGATCCCCACGACCGGGACAGCATGATCTATAGCGACGGCGCGGGGGCCGTCGTCCTGGAGGCCGCGGATGATGGTTTCGGGGGTGCGGGCATCCTTGGTTCGGTAAGCCAGACCCATGCCGTGGCCGAGAGCCAGTACATTACACTTGGGCAATCCTATTGTCCGCCGGACGACCTGGGCACCCGATACCTTAAGATGCAGGGCCGTAAAGTATATGAATTTGCCGTCTCGACAGTACCGTCGGCTATGAAGGCTTGTCTGGACGCTTGTGGGGTCGAGTTGGATCAACTGAAGAAGATCTTCATCCACCAGGCAAATGAGAAAATGGATGCCGCCATCGTCAGGTCATTCTATGCCCTCTTTGGCCGGCAGCAGGTACCGGAAGGTATTATGCCGATGAACATCCGGCAGCTTGGCAACAGCTCGGTCGCCACTATCCCAACGCTTTTTGATATGGTCAGGAGAGGGGCATTGCCGGGCCACCGGCTGCATACCGGGGATGTCTTGCTTTTTGCCTCAGTGGGTGCAGGCATGAATATCAATGCTGTCTGCTATCGGGTCTGACACGCTTGCACGGGCCTTTCAGTATTAACACGTAACTTTCGCCAAAAATCAGCTGCCGTCATGGCCAAAGCCAAAAAATCACCCAAGGAAGAAAGTCCGGCCCACAATGATTTTCCCGTTGTGGGGGTCGGCGCTTCGGCCGGCGGGCTGGAGGCATTCAAGCGATTGATCGGGGCTATTCCGGAAACCTCGGGAATGGCTTTTATCCTGGTCCAGCATCTGGAGCCGAATCACGAAAGCATGTTAGCCGGGATCCTGCAGAAGAGCACTACCCTGCCAGTGGAGGAGATCACCGATAATGTCCATGTCGAACCGAACCATATCTATATCATCCCCTCCAATAAGCTGTTGACGGCATATGACGGCCGGTTACGGCTCAGTCCGCGGCCGAAAGATAAAAAATCGCTGCCGATCGACCTGTTTTTTACATCCCTTGCCGAAGTGCATGGGGAGCAGTCTATCGGCGTGGTGTTATCGGGCACAGCGTCAGACGGCACACTCGGATTAAAGGCAATCAAGGCAATGGGAGGTATCACGCTGGCGCAGGAGCAGGGATCGGCGGCTTTCGGGGGCATGCCTCAGAGCGCCATCGATGCGGGGGTCGTGGATTTTATTCTTGTGCCGGAGGAGATACCGCTGCAGCTGGCGAGCTCGACGGCTGGCTTTCCGGCCCAGCTGGAGAATGAGGCGGCTCCGGAGGCACCGGCCGAGGAGGAAGCCTTCCGGCAATTGCTTATTCTGCTACGACTGAGGAAGGGCACCGATTTTACCTACTATAAGCAAACGACTATCCGCCGTCGGATCGTTCGCCGGATGGGGCTCAATAAAATAAAGAATGTCGCCGCCTACCTGGATTTTTTCAAGAACAATGCCGGCGAGCAGGATCTGCTTTACCAGGATATGCTGATCCCAGTCACCGGTTTTTTCCGTGACCCCGCCACCTTCGACACCGTCCGGCGATCCCTGCTGCCAGTGTTGTTCACCAACAGGGGTACAGCCAACCCTTTACGCATCTGGATTGCGGGGTGTTCGACGGGTCAGGAGACCTATTCGATGGCGATCTCGCTTTTTGAATATCTTGGCGAGGCGGCCGATAGCTATAGCATTCAGATCTTTTCGACCGATATCTCGGAACAAAGCATCGCGATCGCCAGAAAGGGAGTGTACTCCCGGAGCGAGGTCGACAGCCTGTCCGATGAACTGCTGGAGAAGTATTTCGAGAAGACGGCCGGCAACTATCATGTGAATAAAAGTATCCGGGAAGTGTGTGTCTTTGCTCATCATAATTTTCTCAAGAGCCCGCCTTTCGCCCGGATGGATTTGATCAGCTGCCGCAATGTGCTGATCTATATGGAGCCCTTTTTACAAAAAAGGGCCCTGGCGACCTTTCATTACGCATTAAAGGAGAACGGCTTTTTATTGCTCGGCCATTCCGAAACAACGGCTCCCGCCACCGATCTATTCGTGCCTTTCGACCGCAAGGAAAAGATCTATATGCGGAAATCCGTACCAGGGAAATTCCTGCCCGTGACGGCGGGACGGGCGGAATATTCGATCTCAGACAGAGAGAAGCCGATCAAAAAAGAAGCCGGGAGGGACGATTTCCAAAAAAGTGCCGACAATTTATTGCTCGCACGTTTCTCGCCCCCGGGCGTAGTGGTAAATGATCAGCTGGATGTCGTGGAATTCCGCGGTGCAATGGGCGGTTGGCTGCAACCCGGCCCGGGCAAGCCCAGCCTGAATATCCTGAAGCTGACAAGGGATGGGCTGGCATTTGAGTTGAGAAATGCCTTGCACAAGGCAAGAACGACCAGGCAGCCGCAGATCAGCGAACCTATTCCAGTGAAGGAGGAAGGCCGGCAGCGCTGGGTCATACTGGATGTGCATCCCTTATCGAATACCGCCGAGCCTTATTACCTGGTCCTCTTCAGGGAATCGGGTTTGGTTGGCGAAGCGGGCACCGCGACGGAAGGGAACGGAGGGCCGACCGATAGCGCCGAAAGCCTGCGCAATCAGCAGCTGGAAAAAGAGCTGGCTGCGTTGCGAGAGGATATACGGAGTTTTACGGAGGACCAGGAAAGTTTTATCGAGGAGCTGCAAAGCGCCAATGAGGAACTGTTGTCCGGCAGCGAGGAATTGCAAAGTCTTAATGAAGAGCTCGAAACCTCAAAGGAAGAGATCCAGAGCACGAATGAAGAACTTACGACCTTGAACCAGGAACTGTTCGATCGGAACGAGCAGCTGAACATGTCCCGGCTGTATGCCGAATCGATCATCGCTACCATCCGCGAACCGTTGTTGGTCCTGGACCGCTACATGCTGGTGAGGACCGCTAACAAAGCGTATTATGAGAAATTCGGAGCTACTGAAGAGGAGACGGAGGGGCATTCGCTCTACAGCCTCGGCGAAGGAGAATGGGACAATCCGGCGATCCGAAGGGCGCTGGAGACAATCCTGACCAAAGAAACCCGGATCAGGGACATCGAGACCAGGTTCTCTATCAAGGCCGGCGAAGAAAGGGTCTTGTTACTGAACGCTGCCCGCATCTTCCGGAAAGACAATGCCGAACAACTGATCCTGCTCGCAATGGAAGATATTACAGAAACCCGTAAAAGGGAGGATCAGCAAGCGCGTTTTTCCGTAGAACTGTCGAGGAAGGTGGAAGAGCGGACCGCGAGCCTTAAAGAGGCAAATGCTTCACTTAAGAATTCCAACGAGAACCTCGAGCAATTTGCGACAATCGCTTCGCATGACCTGCAGGAACCGTTGCGAAAGATCAGGACCTTTGCTGCCCTTCTTAACCAGCGACATTCCGGGGACATCAATGAGGTAGCGAAGGACCTCCTTTTCAAAATCACGCTTTCCGCGGAAAGGATGTCTGCTTTGATCCAGGACGTGTTGAATTTTTCAAAGGTGCTGGACGCCAGTGTTTTTGAACCCACGGACTTGACTACCGTGCTACGGGGCGTTATCCGGGATTTCGATCTGCAGATCGAGCAGAAGAAGGCCATCGTTCGTTACGACCCGCTGCCGACAGTGCAGGCTGTTCCGCTGCAGATGAATCAATTGTTCTACAACCTGCTCGGAAATGCCCTTAAGTTCTCCCGGCCTGCGGAGGCGCCGGTGATCGACGTCTCGTCGCGAACCCTTTCCGCAGAGGAAGTAAAGGATCATCCGATGTTGAATCCTGAATTGACCTATAACGAGATCATTTTTGCCGATCAGGGGATCGGCATCGATCCGCGGTTTGCCGAAAGGGTCTTCATGATCTTCCAGCGGTTGAATACCCGGCAGCATTTCGAGGGCACCGGTATAGGGTTGGCTTTGTGCAAGAAGATCGTGACCAACCATTTCGGAGATATCTTTGTCAGCCCCAACGAGGGTCATGGCTCCCGTTTTCATATCCTTTTGCCGCAGTTGCAATAAGCAAAGTCCGGGTTAACGGGAAGCTTAATTATCCTGTTCCCCGGTCTCATCCTGCAAAAGCATATTTAGTTGAGCGTTGATCCGCCAGGCCGCTCTTTTCACCATCTGGAGATATTTCCGTTGTTCCGTGTCCAGGCCGATGGAGTCGATCATGTCGCAGGCCAGGGTAATATTGCAAAGCGGATCTTTTATTTCCCGGATAAGAACGGAATTGGCAGTAGGTAATGCGATTGTGGCCATAAAGGTGGTTTTAGCTTGTTCTAAAGGTACAGGGATAGCCTGTGGCAACTATTACAAGAAAACCAGATATTGTTATATAATTTACATGTATGCAAACGCGCAATTCCACGTGGCCTTATTTTTCAATCAGCTGTGTGAATTTTTTCCGGTATTCACCAGGGAGCAGACCCGTGTATTTTTTGAATATTTTTCGGAGAGTCGCATGATCATCATATCCCACCGTATTAAAGATCTCCTGGGTGGTTTTATTCCCGAATTCCAGCATCCGGCGGACTTCTTCCACTTTTACCCGCTGAATATATTCCTTTGGTGAGTTGCCGGTAGCTGCGATAAACCGCCTGATAAGGCTTCTCTTACTCAAAAGGGCCACTCCTGTCAGATCATCGATGCCTAATTTCTTTCTCACATTGTCCTCGATGAAATGTTGAACTTTTAAAATGATCTCGTCATTGTGATCTTTCTGACCGCTGAAGACGGCATACACATTTTGGGGTGCTTTTTGCATATCAATCAGCATGCTTTTAGAAATAAAGACCGCCGTTTCCCTGCCACAATATTTCTCGATCAGGTACAAGGTAAGATTCAAAAATGCGGTAGCCCCTCCTGAACTGTATAATCTTCCCTCATCCACAATGATCCTGTTGGAAACAAGCTCGATATCCGGGAACAATCGTTTGAATTCTCCTGCAGCCATCCAATGCGTGGAAGCCCACTTTCCATTCAATAAACCGGTAGCGGCAAGTAAAAAGCTTCCCGTGCAATAGCTGGCAATTTCAGCCCCTTTTTTATATTGCTCCCGCATCAGCGTAATAAATTTCTCGTTCGACTTAATGCACTTCTGATAGTCCCCCGGCAACGAAGGGATAAGTATCAGGTTTGTCTTTTTTACTTTCTCCGTTTGTGTATGACAGGATATTGGATAGTCGCTGAAACTCTTCACCTCTCGATTGTCCAGGGAAACCAGCTCGATATCGAAAAAAGGTCTTTTTCTGGATTGGTCAAGGCTCATCCAGTATCTTCCTGCCTGCGTCAAAATATCCAATGGCCCTGTGACAGCTATGGCGGCCGTACCTTCCGGAACGAGAATAGAAACCTTTTTCATAGCATCCTTTTAATGAAGGTAAAAAAGTTAATGTTCAAATGGCCCTTGTTCAAAAAACCACCCTCTTTTGGCATGAAACCAATTAGCGGTGCTTTGGGAATCATCTTAGTTTCGGCAAGAGATCATCACTCTGGTAATCAATTTCTTAACATATAATTTTTCTTTTATGAGTAACATGGAACGTAATAAGCAAGTCGTCCGGGAGTTCACCCGGATATTTAAGAACCAGCATAATGTAGATGGCATCGACCATCTTTTCGCCTCGGATTTCATGCACAATTTTAAAGTTCCACTAAGTCCCGGCCTCAAAGGCTTAAAGGAAGTGGGCATTGTGATGAATACGGCCTTTCCTGACGTGGTTGTCACGGAAAATGATATAATCGCGGATGAAAAGACTGTCGTAGAACGTAGTAGCGCCGTAGCCACCAATGCCGGCCCCTACATGAATTACCCTGCCACCGGTAAAAAAATAAATTGGACGGAGATCCATATTTACAGGCTAAATGATGCGGGTAAAATAATGGAACATTGGGCAGAGATCAGCTCGTTGGAATTAATGCTTCAGATCGGAGCTGCCAGAATGCTTTAAGCCGGATCGCAGGTATCTAACAAATAAAAAAGTAAATATGAAAAAGAGTAAATCTGATCTCATTGTCATTGCTTCTGCCAAGGCGCAGCCCGGTAAGGAAAAAGTTCTCGAACAAGCGCTTCTGGAGGTTGCCGGACCGACCCGCCTGCAGCCAGGCTGCGTTTCATTTAGCCTTTATCATTCTATCGATGACCCTATGGTGATCATTGGGTTCGAACGGTGGGCCTCGTCAGAGGAGCACGACCAGCATCTGAAGGGGGCACATGTACAGATCCTTATTTCCAAAATGGGGCCTATATTGGCTGAACCGCCAAAAATCATTTCTTATACAGTCATTAATGAAGAATAATTAATAATTTGTATGAGTATGTTGAACCCCACCACAAAAACCTCGCTTGGTACGTTCGCCTTTATCGCCGGATTTGGCATTCTTTTTATGGCGACCTCCCCTTTCGCAGAATTTCTTGTATACCAAAAGCTCGTTATTCCTGGAAATGCCGCGGCCACCATCATGAATATACTGTCCCATAAAGGATTATTCCTTTCGGGGGTATTTAGTTACCTGATAAACTTTATTTGTGATGTGGTAGTCGCATGGGCCCTTTATTTTCTGTTGAAACCAGTAAGCGAAAGCCTCTCGTTACTTGCAGCATGGTTTCAATTGGTTTATGCGATCATGAGTCTGGTTGCTCTACTTAATCTTGCCTCTGTACTGCGCCTGTTGAATATCGGTGACTACACAACCTTTTTGCCGCCGGATCAGGTGCCTGATCAGGTTATGTTATCGCTAAGTGCATTTAGAGATTGGTGGGCGTTTAGTTTTTTCTTCTTTGGTATTCACCTGGTGCTCCTGGGTTATTTAGTCTTTAAGTCAGGATACATCCCCAAATGGGTAGGAATATCATTAGCCATCGCAGGCCTTGGATACTTAATAAACACGACTCAACGATACCTGTTCCCAAAAATCAATCTGGAGTTTATAACGATTACTTATTTTGGGGAATTGGTTTTTATGCTTTGGCTACTGATTAAAGGTTTAAGAATTAAAGAACCATCCTATTTAACGTAGAGTCGGATTTTCTGTCGCGATCAACACATAAGAATGTCGCTGTAACCATGCGTCCATTCGGCTTTTACAGCTCAATTTTACAGCATAAATCAAATTTCAATATGCTGAAAATGACTAAGACAAAACGCATGTTAATCGCAATTTTGCTGGGTTGTGTAGTGATGTTTACCTGGGGCGGTCTTTCACATTTATTGATCTTTATCGGTTCGGGCTTTACGCCTTTGCCAAACGAAGATAAAGTCATGGAAACGCTGCGAAGCTCCTTACCTGAAAAAGGTCTGTATTTCTTCCCGGGGAAAGATTTCAGGCACAGTACGCCGGGAGAGGAAGCGGCTTTCGAGAAAAAGTTCCGGTCAGGCCCCGTAGGGATTTTGGTATACAGGCCTGTTGGCGGTAGTCCCATTTCTGCTGGCAAATTGTTAACCCAGCTGATCAGTAATTTCATATCCGTTTGGGCGGCGGCATTTATTACTTCCCTGATAGCTGCCAGTTATTGGAAACGAGTGGGAGTTGTGACGCTCTTAGGTGGCCTGTCATGCATTGCCGTAAGCATGATTTACTGGAATTGGTATGAATTTCCCAATAGCTTTTTTCTGGCACAGGTGGCCGACATGCTTATCGGATTTTTTCTTGTAGGTTTAATTGTTGCCAGGATCGTTCCTCTCCCAAAACTTCCCGGTGACTTTGTAGCGCACAATCAAGTATAATTGCCTTGTTCCACCGTATTGTTTTCTTAAATTGTGCTACAAAATTAGAAAACATCCTATATGAAAATAAATAAAGCCGATATAAAACAGGAAGTATTCGATCTATACGACGATTACGCCCACAACAGGCTCACCCGGCGCGACTTTATGGAAAAACTCTCCATCTATGCCGTAGGCAGCCTCACCGTGCCTGCCCTGATGAGCTTCCTGATGCCCGATTACAAGAACACCCTCCAGGTAGCAGCTGACGATCCCCGCCTGAGATCCGAATATGTAAATTACAAATCCGAAAAAGGCGGTGGGACGATCAAGGCCCTGCTCTCCCAGCCCGTCGATGCCAAAAAGAAGCTGGGTGGCATCGTAGTGGTCCACGAGAATCGCGGATTGAACCCCTATATCGAGGACGTGGGCAGACGGGCAGCGCTGGCTGGCTTTATTTCCATTGCCCCCGATGCACTAACACCGCTTGGCGGCTATCCCGGGAATGACGATAAAGGACGTGAATTGCAGAGCAAAAGAGACAGGAACGAAATGCTGGAAGATTTCATAGCCGCCTTTGAATACCTGAAAGCACATCCTGACTGCAACGGCAAAATTGGCGTGGTAGGTTTTTGTTTCGGAGGCTGGATCGCTAATATGATGGCCGTCCGCATCCCCGACCTGGCGGCTGCCGTACCGTTCTATGGGGCTCAGCCTTCAAAAGAGCAGGTCCCACAGATAAAAGCGCCGCTGCTCTTACAT
>Ga0105240_10005223_pt1 | contig 19427 bp, 17 predicted proteins | sample KBSC54metaG_FD_80426 | JGI IMG/M metagenome (GOLD analysis project Ga0105240, IMG submission 80426) | Corn rhizosphere microbial communities from Kellogg Biological Station, Michigan, USA - KBS C5-4 metaG | ecosystem: Host-associated > Plants > Roots > Rhizosphere > Soil | place: Michigan, USA... | reverse complement strand
CGGCGACATCACTCCTCCACCACAATCGTCATATTCATGTTGCCGTGGTTGGCGCCGCAGAAGTGATCACAGATAGTGGTGAAGGTTCCCGCTTGTTGAGGCGTGACGATCACCTCCGTGGTCTGGCCTGCGGGAATCTCCTCATCAAGTTTGAGCGGGCGCAGGAAGAAGCCGTGGGTCACGTCTTCGCTGTGCAGACGAAGCTTTACGGTCTGACCCTTCTTGAGAATGATCTTGTCGGGGCTGAAGGCGAAGCGCTTCGCCGTGATCTCAATGACGGGCAGGTTATCTGCTCTTACCCGACCGGTGCCGCTGAGCAAAATGCCCAGGCACACGCAGAGGACGGCTGCGAACACACGAAGACGCACTTTCATCGATAGCATGAAACATTCCTTTCTTTTCCGAAGAATTGTTTAAACCAGCGGATTTCTCAGGAACTGCTGGACTCCGTTGATGCCGCGGAATTCGCGAGCCGTGAGTTCCACATCCTCTATGGACAGCGGCGCCGTTCCGGGCCGCGGCGCGCCATTGAAACTCACAGTGCGAATCCCGAGATTCTTGAAGGGATGATCCTTGTCGAAAGGTACAGCCTTCCGCGGTCCGGCGGCCCCGCTCGGATCGGGAAAACCAAAGATCAATGAGCGCGCGCCATAGTGGTGCACTGCGCCAATCTGGTGCTCGTCGTCGCGATGGATGTGCCCATAAAGCACGGTCACATTGTCGTAGGGGGAGAGAAGGTTCATAACCTCATCGCCATCGCTGGTGAACCATTCCCAGTCCGGCCGAAGATCGAACAAGGGGCGGTGGGTGAAAACGACAATGGGCGCAGCCTTCGGGAACCGGGCCAGATCTTTCTTCAGCCACGCCAGCTGTTCAGCGCCAACTTCCGGCTTGGGGCGGGTAACGTTGTCGAGCGCCACGAAATGGACGCCGCGGTGATCGAAGGAGTAGAAGGTCTCGCCAAAAACTTCGCGATACAGGCCGCCACTGTCGAGCCCGGCATCGTGCTCGCCGGGAACATGGCGAATCATGGGCACGTTCATACGCCTCGAGATCTCCTGGAATTGCTTCATGCGCTGCACGTGAACATTTCGGTCTTCGGTATCGTGCGTGAGGTCGCCGGTGAACAGCACCAGATCGGGGCGCCGGGGCAGCGCGTTCACCATATCCACAGCGCGTTCAAAAGCTTTCGTGCCCAGGGGATCCGGGGGCCCGTTGAAACCTACGTGGGCATCGCTTAATTGAAGAAACGAAAAAGGAGTGACCTTCTCTCCTGTGGATTTGCCGAGTTCGGAGAACAAATGGCCAGCTTCTCCTCCCCTGGCCGCCGCTGGATAGGCCGAGTACAGCACGCCAATTCCGAGCGATGTGCCTGCTATTTTCAGAAACGATCTGCGATCTGTTTGTTTCATGTTTCCTCCTGTGTCCCGTGCCATCAAGAACTGCAGGTGTAGGCAAAATATTCCCGAAAGCGCGAGAAAACTATTTTTTGCAAGGACGGAAATAAAACGAGAGGGAGCGCAGTTTATGCTATGGAGGTGCCAGACCCACGCTTGCCCGCCGCGAACTTTGCAGATCTGGCTCTGCCTCTTTTCGACCAGCTCTACAATTTCGCCCACTGGCTGACGCAAGACCGCCATGAGGCGGAAGATTTGGTGCAAGAGACTTTCGCGAAGGGGTTACGTGGATTCCAGAGCTTTCAGCCCGGAACGAATTTCCGGGCGTGGATGTTCCGGATTCTGCGCAACACGTTTCTGACCTCCCGCACGGGATTGAAATCGACGGTTCCGCTGGAAGACGATGCGAGTGAGACCATTCCGTCCGGTGATCTTTCGCCCGAGGATGTGCTTGTGGAACAGGCAAACCGTGACGCCGTGCGGCAGGCGCTCAACGAATTATCCGTTCCCTTTCGAGAGATCCTGCTGCTGTGCGACGTGGAGGAGATGTCGTATGAAGAGATTGCGCAGGTGCTAACCATTCCGCCGGGTACGGTGATGTCGCGCCTGCATCGCGCGCGCAAGGCTTTACGCACGCGGCTGCTGGAGAAATCCCCAGGAGGTGTGAATGCCGTGCGATGACTGGCGTGGAAAACTGGACGCCTATGCTGACGGCGAACTCTCGCTGCCGGAGATGAACGCTCTGGGCGATCACATGCGCCGCTGCGCGGATTGCTCGGTGCAGGCTCTGCAGCGGGTACAGTTGAAACGCTCCGTCGCGGTTGCGGGCAGGCGTTATGAGCCGAGCGCAGAATTCCGAGCGAAGGTCACAAACAGCGTGAATAGGAAGCGCGATCGCGGCACTGGATGGTTCTGGAAAATTCTTGTCGTGCCGGCCCTGCTGACCCTGATCTTCGTTGCCGGCTTGAATTATTATGTGCGCGGCGCCAGAGCAGAGAGACAGCGCGTGTACAGCGAATTGGCCGATCTGCATGTGGCCACGCTCGCCAGCAGCACTCCCGTCGACGTTGTCTCAACCGACCGGCACACGGTGAAGCCGTGGTTTGAAGGGCGAATTCCCTTCACCTTCAACTTGCCGGAACTGCAAGGCACGGATTTCTCGCTGCTCGGCGGAAGAGTTACTTATCTCGCGCAGGTGCCCGGGGCGCACCTGATTTATCGTCTTCGCAAGCACGAAATTTCCGTATTCATCTTCCCCGATTCCGGCGCGCCTGCAGCAGCTTTGTCGGGAGCGGCGGAAGTCCGATCCTTCACCTTCGAAGACTGGGCGCAGAATGGATTGCGCTATTTCGTGGTAGGCGATGTTGGGGGAAATGACATTGAGGCTCTCAGCAAGCTGCTGCGCGATGCGCGGTAATGACGAGCTTCACTCAGCTTTCTTGGCGCGGTACAAGCCAGCGATTCCGAAGGTGTAGGGCGTCCATGAGGCCTCGCCGAAGCCCGCTGCCTTCATGCGCTCCAGCATCTGCGGCGGCGAAGGAAAGCGCTCCACCGATGCGGGCAGATAGGCGTAAGGACCGGATACGCCTGAGATGATCGTCCCGATGCGCGGCAGCACCTGCTTGAAATAAATTCGGTACAAAGAACCTAAGGGGCCCTGGGGCTCGCCGAAATCGAGGATGCCGCATTCTCCACCCGGGCGCAGCACGCGAATGATCTCGCGCAGGCCGGCATCATAGTCGGCGAGATTTCGAAAACCGAAGGCGGAAATCACGAGGTCGAAATGTGCGCTGGGGAAGGGTAAATTGAGAGCATCGGCCTCGATCCAATCGAGGACCGATTGCGCAGCCAGAGATTTCGCAGCGGCGCGCTGCAGCATGGCGTGAGAGAAATCGGCGCCAAGGATCCGCGCCGGGGACTTCCCTGCCTCGCGACGCAGCGCAAATGTCATGTCACCGGTCCCGCAACACAGGTCGAGAACGCGGGAATCCGCACGCCCCAGGATGTGCCGAAACGTGCGGGCGGTGCGGCGCCACCACATGCGGTCTACGTTGCAGGACAGCACGTGGTTCAGCAGATCGTAGCGCGGCGCGATGGAAGTAAACATATCGCGCACGGCGCGCGCCGCGGACTGCTGATCGCGCGAGCCTGCGGGAGCAGCTCCGACGACGCTGGGTTTGAGAGATTCCGGCACGAGAATTCGCGGTCAGTGCTTCTTCTTTTTCGCGCTCTTCAGTTGCTTCACAATGCGCTCGACCTGGAGCACATGATTGGTGTCGTGGCCGGCGAACATGCGCGTGAGGTGCGCGATCGTTTCTTTCCCCCGTTCCAGGTGCATTCCATAGTTATCCCAAGTCTCACGCGGGATCTCCTTCAACATGGCGAGATTGTTCTCCCGAAGAGTGCGGAAGACTTCCAGAGAACGACGAGCATCGCGGCCGCGGTATTCGAAAACTGACGCCCACGAATCCTGATCGAAGGGTTGTATGGTGATGCCGTTCTCGCCGATTACGGAACGCATGCGCCAACTGGCAACGATCTCGGCGTCGGCCAGGTGCGCGACGATTTCAGCAATCGACCACTTCGCCGGTTCGGGGCGCCATTTCAACTGCTTTGGGGACAGCCCCTGAATGGATTTCTTCAGTTTGGCGGCGGTGGAGCGCTGCACCTTTACGGCATCCTGACCTTCTACGTAACCGAGAATGCGTCCTATGTATTGTTCTGCTGTTTCTGGCATGGGTCACTCCAATGAAACTATTGAACGCCTTTGAGTCCGTCGAATTATCTGGACCGGACCGAGGCGCGTCGGGAGAGGCGGCGAATTTCTTCCACTGCACTCGCGACCGCGCTTTCGGGCACATCGCTGGATATCTCGACTTTGCCGATCTCGCGAGGCAGGACGAAATGCACGACTCCGTTTTGTGTCTTCTTGTCCGACTGCAGGCGTCCGATGATTTTGGTCGTGCTGACATTCAGCTCGGGCAGGCGGCCCAGGCTCAACACCACGTCGGCTATTCGTCCTGCGGTGAGACTGTCGGTGCGTCCGACGCTCAGTGCGATGTTGGTAGCTGCGATCGTTCCCCAAGCCACCGCCTCGCCATGGAGAAGCTTGCGATACCCGGTTTCGGCTTCCAGCGCATGGCCGATGGTGTGTCCGAGATTCAGAACTCGGCGCAGGCCGCCCTCGTGCTCGTCGGCGGAAACCACCTCGGCTTTCAGCCTCACCGATTGCGCAATCAGCCATTCCAGTTCGGTGGGATCCCGCTTGAGGATGCGGGCCCGATTCTGCTCGAAGCGAATAAAAAGCTCCACATTGCCAATGATGCCGCACTTGATGGCTTCATAAAGTCCGGCGCGAAACTCGCGGTCCGGCAGCGTCTTCAAGACCGCCGGATCGATCAGCACGACGCGAGGATGGTAAAAGGTTCCGAGCAAATTCTTCCCGGCAACGAGATTGACTCCGGTCTTTCCGCCGATGGAAGCGTCGACCTGCGCCAGCACGGTTGTGGGCACTTGCACAAATTCGACGCCGCGCATGTACATGGAGGCCAGCAGGCCGGCAACATCCCCCACCACGCCGCCTCCCAGAGCGATGATCACGGACTTGCGGTCCGCGCCCATTTTGGCCAGTTTCTCGGCCATCGCCTCGACCGTCGCGAGGCGTTTGGCTGGTTCCCCATCCGGCATCATGATCATTTGCGGGCTTAAGCCACCACCTTTGAGGGAACTCAGGAATTTCGCTCCCCAGCGCTTGCGAACCGGCGCAACGGTCACGACAAAGACACGGCTGGCGTTAGGCAGAAGCTCGGCGAGTACCGATCCGGCGCGCGACAACAAGCCGTTCTCGATGGAGGCCTGGTAGGGGCGCGGCAGGACATGGATGGTGGCTTGCGGCATTGCCGTTCCATCATAGCGTAAGGCGTATACAGACGCCGTTCCCCTTCAGTGGTAGTATTCCTTCGGTTTATGAAGGGTTTGCCAGCCGACACCGATTACATTGTCATTGGCGCCAGTGTCGCGGGACTGCGTGCCGCGGTCGATCTGGCCGCAGCCGGACGTGTACTGGTTCTCAACAAGAAGGAAATCCCCAATTTCAGCGCGGTAGACGCCAAGAGCCAGGCCTCATGGTTGAGCGACGAAGACGATATCAGCCTGCACCTGCAGGACACGCTGGATTGCGGAGACGGTTTGTGCAATGTTGCCGCCGTCAAGCTGCTGCTGGAAGAAGCCCCACCGCTGATCGAAGAATTGATTGCCTGGGGGAAGGCTCACGGGACCAAGCTTGTTTTTGGGCCGGAGAATGCCCACAGCCGCGGACGCGTGCTGCATGCTGACGCCGAGCCGGCGGGTCGGGAGATTTATCGCATTCTGAGTGAGAAGCTGAAAGCGCTTAAGCATGTGTCGATTGCCCCGTCTACTTTAGTGACTGGTCTGCGGGTTGAGGGTGGAGAGGTGACTGGGATCTCGGTGCTCGACGAAAAAGGGGTGCCCCAGGAGATCGCGTGTTCAGGGGTGCTTCTTGCGACCGGCGGGCTGGGACAGATTTACCGCAACACGACGAATCCTGAGGCGGCTACCGGAGACGGGGTGGCGCTGGCGTTCCAGGCAGGGGCGGAGCTCAGCGATTTGGAATTCGTTCAGTTCCATCCCACCACGCTGTACATGAAGAAGGTTCCGATAATTCCCCTGCCGGAAACAATCCTGGAACAGGGCGGCTATCTGCGGAATTTCGAACTGAATCGGTTCATGGGCAAGTACCATCCGGCGGCCGAACGGGCTCCCCGGGATTTGGTGTTGCGCGCCATCATGCATGAGATGGAAGTGAGTGGCGCGAAGGACCCGTTCGTGTATCTGGATGTGACCCACATGCGGGCGTCGGTGATCCAAAAACACTTCCACCGCATTTACGAGACCTGCATGGCGCATAACGTGGACATCACGGAGGACGTGATTCCGGTTCGTCCGGCAGCCCTGTTCTGCATGGGCGGGGTACGCACGGATTTAAATGGCAAGACGAACGTGAAAGGCTTGTATGCCGCTGGCGAGGTCGCGGGAACAGGAGTGCACGGCGCCAACCGCCTGCCCAGTAACGCGCTGCTCGAATCGCTGGTGTTTGGAGCCCGCGCGGGGAAGGCAATGGGGAGTATTGAGAAGCTTGCGGCGAAAGGCGAGGCGCAACCCAGGGCGGCATATTCCAACGGCCCGGTCGATGCGGGAGTGGAAGAGTTGATCGGACAGATTCAGGATCTGATGTGGAAAGAGGTCGGAATCGTTCGGACGCGCGCGGGCATGCAGAAAGCGATCAAGACTTTGGAAGAAATGGCGCCGAAGGTTGCTCAGCCCAAGACGCGGCGGAGTTACGAGGCGGCCTATCTGCATGCGACCGCTCTGCTGGTGGCGAAATCGGCTTTCGCGCGCGAGGAGAGCCGCGGGGCGCACTACCGCATGGAATATCCCGATCACGACGACCGTAAGTTTCTGAAACACTCCGTGGTGCGCGGAGAGAAGATCGTGTTTTTGAACTAACGCTGGTAAGGCCCACTTCTCGCAAAAGCGGCGACAAGTGGGGCACCCCACCTGATCATCCTACGTCTTGGACTCTGCGGGTTCGGGAAAAGCTATCGACAACGCGATTGCAATGAGCAGGACTCCGGCGATCGCCGCGAGCGTGATGTGGATCGGGACTTTAAAGAAGTTCGATAGCAGCATCTTGCACCCCACCAGCATGAGGACCACAGCCAATCCATAGTGCAGGAAGCGGAATATCTTCATCAGGCCGGAAACGGCGAAGTACAGCGAACGCAGGCCAAGGATCGCGAACACGTTTGAGGTGTAGACGATGAATGCGTTCAGGGTGATGGCCAGGATTGCGGGAATAGAGTCCACGGCGAACAGAACGTCGCTGGTCTCAATGACCGCGAGCACAATCAACAGCGGCGTTGCCGAACGTACTCCATTGTCGCGCACGAAGAATTTTCCATGCCGATAATCCGGGGTCACTGCGATAAAGCGGCGCACAAGCTTCACCACGGGATTTTTGGCGGGGTTGACGCTGTGTCCGCCAGAGAGTGCAAGCTGAATGCCGCTGTACACCAGCAGGGCACCAAAAGCGTAGAGGATCCAATGAAAGCGGTGGATCAGGCCAACGCCGGCGGCGATAAAAATGCCACGCATGACTAATGCGCCGATGATTCCCCAAAAAAGCACGCGGTGCTGCTGCTCTTCGGGAACGGAAAAATACTTGAAAATTACCAGGAACACGAACAGGTTGTCGATGCTCAACGAGAGTTCAAGAACATAGCCGGCGAGGAATTCCAGGCTGCTCTGGCGATCCTGCCAGACATAGAGCCCGCCGGCGAAGAGCAGTGCGAGCGCCACATACATGGCGCTCCAACCCAGGGCTTCGCGAAAACGCACAACATGGCCGGAACGGTGAAAGACCTTCAGGTCGAGCACCAGCATGCCCAGCGCGAACAGATTGAAGAGAATCCAGAAATAGAGCAAAGGGAGCCCTAAAAGTGCTTAAGAATTATCACTACTTAATGGTGCCATGCAAAAAGCGATGCGCGCTAACGTTGTGATTCACGATCGACGAGTCATTTTTGACGTCCTCGTTTTCCGCTAACCCAGTCGTCCCAAATGCCGTTGGCCTTCATCATTTCTACGCTCTTGCTCTCTCGCATGGTCTGCTCGATCTGATCATGGGTGAGACGCGGGCCAATCTTCTGGTCCAAATTCGCAAGTTCCAGCGCCAGTAACGCGGCCTCGGCCACGTGCTTTTTCAACTGAGGAAAATCCACTTTGTCATACGTGTCCGACACGGCGTGATAGTTTTCGAGGTAATTCGCTTCTTCCTGTTCGGCAACAAAGGTGGGGACTCCCTCGAGCATAAAGTCGAAGTGATCCGTTCCCCACTCCATATTAGTCTCCACATCGTTCACGCCAAACTGGGCGAGCGGAGCGAAAAGTTGCTTGATGGAGGAGACGAGGTCGCTACGACCGCCGACCGAGAATCCCGTGGTCTTTCCTGAGCCGGAGTCATAGATGATCACGCCCGCGGCTTTGTCCAGTTCAGCCCGGTGATGCGAGGCGTAGGCGCGAGAACCGAGCAGTCCCTGCTCTTCTCCGGAGAAAAGGATGAAACGAATGGTACGGCGGGGGAGGACTTCGGAGGCTTTGATCGCCCGAAGGGCATCGATGACCAGCGCGGCATTGCAGCCGTTGTCGAGCGCCCCGGTGCCGAGATCCCAGGAATCAAGGTGCGCGCCGACGATTACGAACTCGTCCGGTTTTTCCGCGCCACGGAGTTCGCCAATCACGTTGGAAGATTTTATGGGTCCGCCGATCTGGTTGGGGATGGAAAGATCGGCCCAGACCAGATTCTTATCCGCGAGCAGGCGCGCGATGCGTTCGCCGTCTTCGCGCGCCACGACGACCATGGGTATTTTGTCGATCTCGCCAGCTCCGGAGTTGGTGTGACGATACAGGATGTCGTGCTCGCGGGTGGCCATGAAGGCGATCGCCTTGGCCTTGGCTTTGATGGCGCGGTCGACGATTGGCGGGGCATTCGCGTATTCGGCAAACAGATCGGCCCAGGTCTTCAGGACTGTGGTGTGTACGAGAAGGATCTTGCCTGTGACATCACCCGCCTTCTGGAATTCGGCGTCGCTGCCCTCACCGACATCGACTACTGGAACGTGCCTCACCGGAGCCAGGGCGGGGGCCCATGCGACCGAAACTGCTCGCACTCGGAAAGAGGAAAGCACGGTTGCTCCCCCGACTCGCGTAGGGCTCACTTCGTACGCGGTGGTCGCAGTCATGTCCGTGGCGCCTTCGGACCATGAGTTTGGAATTTCGAAGCTTTCTGCATGAACGCTGTCGGCACCTGCCGCGGTAAAGGCCTGCATTCCCCATTGGACAGCATGCTGCATGGCAAGAGTGCCAGGCACCCGGCCGCCTACCTCGTCGGTTAATCGGCGCAGGTTGGCTTCGAGCGGCGAGGGCTGCAGGGCTACCTGGATGATGTGATTGGCGTCGGCGTTGGGATCGGCGGGACTTGCGGAGAAACCAAGGATATTCAGAATGCAAACGAAGAAAAGGGTTTTCGCAGTTCGCATAGGGTGTGTGCATTAGAAACGAAATTTTACAAAAGAGCAAAGTGGAGTTCGCGACTCTCAGCGAACTACCCCACTCTAAACGTCGCCAAATGCGCGACGTTTAGAATGGGGCACCGTCCATCTCACGCTCAGGTCTTTCGAATTTCACTTGGGGGGGAGCGGGTCCATCTTGTCCAGGATGCGTGCGCTCTCCTGCATGGTCTGGCCGACGATCTTCAGGCTTTCCGGACTGAGCTTATCGATAGTGTCTTGAGAAGAGTGCCAGAACACGTTGTTGTAGCCGTAGTTGAAGTCGATCAGATCGACGCAGGGAACGCCGCGCTTCACGAACGGGAGGTGATCGTCGTCCATGGGCAGGGCACGGCCGAAAAAGTGTGACTGGTAGCCGAGGCGCTTGGCGGCTTCGTAGACGACGCTCTGCAACCACGGGGTGGAATTGCCGTCGCGATCGACATTGAGGTCCGCGTCGCCAATCATGTCGGCGAGCAGAAAGGCCTTAACCTTCTTCAGCGTGCCATCGGCCTGCCAGTTCTCTGCCAGATGCGTGATGCCGTAAAGGCTGTCGGACATGAAATCGACTTCGGTATCCGGCTTCATGGCTTCTTCGGCGTCGTCCCAAATCAGCCAGATGCTGTAGCCGTCGCGCTGCTTGCCTCGCAACTGGTTGGCGATCTCCAGCAACAGCGCGCTCGATGAAGCGCCGTCATTTGCTCCTACATACGGAGTATTTCGCAAAGGGTAATTCGTATCGTAATGGCTGGCAAAGATGATGATACCGTCCTTCTTGCCGGGGAATTTGGCGACGATGTTGTGGACCGGGAACTTACCGATGTTGGTATCGGCAGTGAAAACATCGTTCTCGACCTCATCCCCCTTGAGGTGGGCAGTGATGTAGTCCTCCACCTTCTGGTGGCTCGCGCTGTTCAAGGGACGCGGGCCGAATTTCACGATATCTTTGGTGTATTGCATGGCGCGGGCGGCATCGAAGGCGGGAACCGGGCCGGAATCGGGTGGAAAATTGAGCGCCACTGGTTCCGCCGCTGCGGGAGCCGAGGCCGGCTGGTTCTGAGCGCTGCCATTCTCGCGATCGCAGGCCAGCAGGGATAGCGCCGAGACCAGCACGATCCAGGTTACGGATTTAGCCCGGCTCATTTTGCGGCCTGTTTCTCTCGGCGAGCAGCGCGGGTCTTGGGATGGACCAGCCATGCCACACCGATGCTCACGGCGTAGAGAGCGATCATGGGCGCGGCAAAGATGCACATATTCAGGATGTCTGTGGTGGGCGTAACGATGGCGGCGACGATGAAGATCACCAGGATGGAGTAGCGGAAATTCTTGAGCATGAATCCGGCACTGATAATGCCCATCAGTGACAGGAAGAAGACCAGGATGGGCATCTCGAAAATGAGGCCCATACCGAGGATGATGCTTAGGAAAAGCGAAGTGTACTCGCCGATGGTGATCATCGGCTGGAATTGCTTGCCGAAGTTGATCAGGAAATTCAGTGCCGCAGGATAAACGATTTTGTAGCCAAACAGCCCGCCGCAAACGAACAGAGTGATGGTCGAGACCATGAAGGGCACGACATACTTCTTTTCCTTGCGGTACAGTCCCGGCGAGATGAACATCCACACCTGGTAAAGAACGAACGGAGACATCAGGAACAAACCGGCGAGGGCGGCGATCTTCAAGTAAAGGTTGAAGGGTTCGGTGGGGTTCAGGTAAACCAGCTTTTCCGCCATCCCGTTGGCTCTCAGGGCGTCGATGATGGGCCGCTGCATGTATTCGTAGATCTTCTCCACCTTCCACCAGCAGGCAAAGAAACCAACGGCAACCGCTGCAATCGAGTACACAAGACGGCGGCGGAGTTCCTCGAGATGATCGAGGAAGCCCATAGTGGGCATCGCTTCTTTTTCTTCTTCGACGGGAGGGACTTCCGCGACTTCAGGCATGGGATTCCTGGGAACTGGAGGATGTCAGGGCGTCGGACTGAGTGGTGTCAGCCGCCGAAGCGGGGTCAGCGCTGGGGTGGGCGGCCTCGGTGGCACCGGGCTCAGATCCATTGGGCCGGGCCGGAGAAGCGGGCTCGTCATTGGGTGCGGCGAGGGTTGCGGGCGGTTCTACCGGTGTGGTCTCAGTTTGTGGCGAACTCCAGCTCCGGCTGGTGGTGCCTTCGACCCGAGGATACGGGGGCAGAATCGTCGGGTGCTTTTCGACCTCCAGCTGAGAGATCTCCTGCTCGATCTGCGACTTGAATTCGTTGGAGGCACGGCGAAATTCATTCATGAATTTGCCGACCTGGCGGGCGATCTCCGGCAGCTTCTTGGGCCCAAAGATGATGAGGGCCAGAAAGAACAGGAAGATCGTTTCAGAAAAACTCATACGGGCCATCATATAGCCCCGGTGGCGAGGGCGGCAATTGGCGGGATCAATCTCGCGGTGGGTGGGTGCGGGTTCTCAGACCCTGATGCGATCGCCCGGCTCGTGGATTGCGAAACTGAACCTTGGGCAGGAATTCGCCGATAGATTTGTCAGGGATCGTCCGCATGTCTCTGGACCGGTACTGGATTTCTCTCGCCGTATTGATTCTGCTGATTGTTGCTCAGCAGCTGCGGATGTTTCGAATGCGGCGGAACGCGAAAAAGAAGGAGGAATTGTTTCAGATTGTCACCGAAAACGCGGCCGACATGATCGCTTTGGTGGACGTCAAGGGGCGCCGCTTGTACAACAGTCCGGCGTACGAAAAGGTTCTGGGGTATTCGCCTGCGGAATTGGGGGAGACCTCGGCTTTTGAGCAGATCCATGCTGACGATCGCTATCGTGTGCTGGAGGCGGCGCGGGAAGCGCGGGACACAGGAGTGGGCCAACAACTGGAATACAGGATCCGGCACAAAGATGGCAGTTGGCGTGTGCTGGAATCGATCTCCAGCCCCATTCGCGACGAAAAAGGAGCAGTGGCGAAACTGGTCATTGTGAACCGTGACATCACCCAGCGCAAACGTGCCGAGGAACAACTGGAGCACAACCTGTTTCATGATCCGCTGACGGGATTGCCCAACCGACGTCTCTTTCTCGATCGCCTGCAGACCGCGTTTTTCCGCGCACGGCATGATGCCCGACATTCCTACGCGTTGCTGCTGGCGAATATAGATCGCTTCAAGCTGTTCAACGACAGCGCAGGCAGCGAAGGCGGCGATCGCGTATTGCAGGAGCTCGGGCGCGCGATTGCCGCGTGTTTGCGGGACGATGACACCATTGCTCTGGGCCAGAGCGGCGGGGCGGTATCACGGCTGGGAGGCGATGAGTTCGCGGTCATTCTGGATGGCATGAGTGATCCGAGCGATGCCTTGCGGATTGCCAAGCGGATTCAAGCGGCGGTAGCTGAGCCATTCTTTCTCGATTCCAGGGAGATGCGAGCATCGGCCAGTATTGGGATTGCCTTGAGTACCCTGGCCCATGAAAAGCCCGAAGACGTATTGAAGGATGCGGACGCCGCCATGCGCCGCGCCAAAGCTCTGGGCGGCGCACGCTGTGAAGTGCTCGACGAAGCCATGCATACGCGCGCGGAGGGACGCTTGCGGCTGGAAGCAGACTTGCGGGCCGCGCTTGCCGGAGGGCAGTTCCGCATCTACTACCAGCCGGTTCTAGAGCTGAAGACTCGCACCGTTGCCAGCTTCGAAGCCTTGTTGCGCTGGGAACATCCAACGCAGGGGTTAATCTCTCCGGACCGGTTTCTAGAGGCTGCCGAGGACTCCGGGATCCTGGTGTCGACCGGACATTGGCTGGTGCAGCAAGTATGCGGCCAGTTGCGGGAGTGGGAACAAACCCGTCAGGCGAAGGAGCCGGTCAGCGTCACGGTGAATGTTTCGGCGAGGCAGTTTGCCGACGCGTGCCTGGCGAGCGATATTCAGCAAGCTCTCCGGGAAACTGGGCTGGATCCTTCCCGTCTGGAACTGGAGATAACCGAGACCACCGCCAGTGCTGATCCGAAGCTTACGATCACCGTGCTGGCGCACCTGAAGCACATGGGAATTGGCGTGATCCTGGATGATTTTGGGATTGGGGCAGCTTCCCTGCGGGGTCTACGGCAGTTTCCAGTGGACGCATTAAAGGTAGACCGCTCGCTGGTTCGCGAGATGCAGAGCGACCGTTCGGCCAGCGACCTGGTTGAGATGATTATCACGATCGCGCACAAGATGGGCTTGCGAGCAATTGCGGCGGGCGTGGAAAACGCGCGACAATTCGAGCGCCTCCTGCAGTTGGGATGTGATTTTGGCCAGGGATTTTACTTTTCGCAGCCACTGGAATCCAAAGCCGCACTGCAGTTCCTGAGCCGAGAGGCCGCCGCCGCGGGGCGGTGATTGTTTCTTTTAACGGGTGCCATTTCCCGGTGAGACTACCCGGCCGTACTCGGTCGCACGGCTCAGGCGGTCGAACATGCGCCAGGTTGCAAGCGAGACCTTGCTGATGGCGTCTTCGCCGTCGCGCTCATTGCGCAGGTATCCCGTCATCACGCAGATCACGTACGGGCGTCCTTCCACGAAGACGATTCCCGAATCGTTGCGAACTGCTTCCAGTTCGCCCGGCTTGTTGGCGACTTGCAGTTCGGGCGGCAGATCGCGGGGGATGAAGGACGCTTTGCCGGTGCTCAGCATTTTGAAGAAGTCCGCCGTGGATTCTTTGTTGAGGACCTTGCCGTGATAGGTGGCGTCCAGCAGCTGCATCATTTCGCGCGGCGTTGAAATGTTCTCGCGGCCTTGCCTGGCGCCGTCCAAGTCCATCATCTTGCGCCGAAGTCGGGTGTGGCTGAGTCCAAGGGAGTCCAGCATGGCATTTACGTTCTGCATGCCGACCTTGTCGATCAGGACGTTGGTGGCGGAATTATCACTGACTGCAATCATCATGGTGGCCAGGTCACGCAGGGTGACCCGAGTCACGCCGGGTGTCAGGCCGTTCATGATGTCGCTGTCGGGCACCAGATCGGCGGACTGCACTGTGTAGAGGTCGGTAAGTTTAAGTTTTCCCTGCTGCGCCTGAAGGTAGAGATTCGCCAGCACCGTGATCTTGATGGAACTGGCCTGGGCGAATACTTCGTTTTCATGCAGGAAAAAATGGTCGCCGGTAGTGAGGTCTTCGATGGCGATGCCCATCACGCCATCGAGATGCTGATCGATTTCCTGGATCTGACATTCCAGTTTCTGCCAGAGGATTTGCTGCTTCCCGGCGGAGGGAGCTGCACTTTGCGCAATGCACGCACAGAGCAAAAGGAAAAAGCAGACGATGGATCTCAATGGGATCGCTCCTAAAGGCAGGAATTGTAGCAGTGTGAAAGTAACAGAGCTGCAATGACGCAGGCTTATGTGTTCAGCTAGCCATTAATCTTGGCCTCGCGCAGCTGCTTCACCGCGAGCTCGGAACTCACGGGTGAGTAGTAAACCTCTTTGAAAGTGTAGGACCGCGCCTTGGAAGCGATAACCGGAAGGATCTCGATGTGCCAGTGATAGTCCTCGTCGATGGTCTTCCAGTAGCCGAGATTCTTCGAGGGATGACTGCTGCTCGGCGAGGTGTGCAGCACCAGGTGAAAGTCCTCGGTGATGGAGCGAATGCGCTGCAGGGTGCGGCGCAACAGAGCCGCCAGATTCACGCGCAGGCCCGGCTTGTTGAGGCCAGTGCGCTCGAAGGAAGATTCGTGATTTCGCGGCAGGATCCACGTTTCATACGGAACGCGAGGCGCATACGGACCCAAGGCCAGGTAATCTCCGCGACTTTCGATGACACGCTGAGCCTGGCGCTCCTCCTGTTGAATGATGTCGCAGAAGACGCAGCGCTCCTTGCTGGTGAAATACTCGCGTCCGGCGCGCAATTCATAGAGCACCCGGCGGGGAACGAACATGGTCGCAGTCAGCTGCGAGGTTGGGTGAGCGAACTCTTGCCCGGCATTTTTGCCGAAGTCTTTGAACAGGCTGACGTACTTGATGCGGGCGTCGCGCTTCAGATCGAGAATCCGCTCGGCGGCGAGGCGAAGGAAATGGCCGATTTCTTCGTCGGATGCATTCCAGAGGTGGCGATCATGGCTGGGATTTTCCACCAGCACTTCGTGCGCCCCGACGGAAGTCATGCAATCGTAGATGCCATCCCCGCGGCGGCCGGGCTCGCCCTCGATACGGTAGAGCGGCCGGGGATGCACGACCGAGCGCGCGGACCACGGACTTCCAGGGGCATCCGGAGACGCCGCGATCACGTGTTGCGCAGTTGCGGGCTCACAAAAACGGCAGGGGCCGTCGAGGCGTGGCATTGCTTCTGCCGGATCATCGCCCGTGATTACCCATGAGCGCGTAATCGGATCTTTCCGTAGTTCCATATTTTGAAAAGCTTGAACAGGCAAGGAGAACACTGCTGCACGGAGGAGTCAACTCAACCCGCACATCGTCGTGAGGTGCGTGCGCAGGAACACGGAAAGCAGCGGGCCGCTTTGTTATAATCCGCCGAAGCCCGCCCGATGAATGAGCCGTCCACTCCGCTGATGCGGCAGTATGCTGCCGTCAAGAAAGAGCATCCCACGGCACTTTTGTTCTTCCGCCTGGGAGATTTCTACGAACTGTTCTTCGACGACGCCGTGGTGGCCGCCAAAGAACTGCAGATCACGCTCACCTCAAGAAACAAGGAAAAAGGAATTGCTGTGCCCATGTGCGGCGTGCCCTACCATGCCGCCGAAGGGTACATCGGCAAGTTGATTCGCAAGGGGTTCAAGGTGGCCATTTGCGAGCAGATGGAAGACGCGCGGCTGGCGAAGAAATTGGTCCGACGCGAAGTGACGCGCGTGGTCACACCCGGAACCGCGGCGGATTCTTCGCTGGGGTCGGAGGAAAACAATTTTCTTGCCGCACTGGCGCAGGTGGGAGATCGCGTAGGATTCGCCGCATTGGATTTATCTACCGGAGACTTTCGGGCTACGGAGTTTTCCGGGGAAGGCGCGATGCGGCGGGTGCAGGAAGAGCTGGAGCAGCTGCGAGCGAAGGAAATCCTGTACGGATCCTCGGCTCCGCTGTTTGAAAACGCGGCGCCACAGCCGAGCTTTGCCCGGCCGGACAAGCGGGGGCGGCTGTCCGTACATGGGTCACCCACAGAGACGGCGCTGGATGATTGGATTTTTGCGCCTGATCATGCGCTTCCGCTGCTCGAAAATCATTTTGGCGTTTTGTCGCTCGAGGGATTTGGGCTGGCGGGCCGGACTGCCGCGGCCTGCGCTGCCGGGGCGATTTTGTATTACGTGCGCTCGACCCAACGTGGATCGCTTGACCACATCGATCGCATCGGCTGGTACGAGCGGCAGAACTGCCTGGTGCTGGATGCGGTGACGGTGCGCAACCTCGAATTGATTGAGCCTCTTTTTGCCGGCACTGATCCCGGAGTGACTTTGTTCCGGTGCCTCGATTGCGCAGTGACTCCCATGGGCAAGCGACTGCTGCGGGCCTGGCTGCTGCGTCCTTCTCTCCATGTGGGCGAGATCGAGGGACGGCTGGATGCGGTTGAGGCCGGCGTAAAGGACATCGTCGCCCGTGAAGAATTGCGCAGGGCATTGGATGGCGTGCTCGATCTGGAGCGCTTGCTCAGCAGGGTAACACTGGAGGCCGCCAATCCGCGGGACATGCTCGCACTGGCGGCGTCGCTGGCGAGGATTCCGGGAATCCGGAATGCGGTGCGACGGCTTCCGTCCGAGAGGCTGCTGGTTCTGCTTGGACTGCTGGATGAGTTGGGCGACGTGCGAGAGCGAGTGGAGAAGACGATTGTCCCGGAGCCTCCGCTCAGCTTTGCCGATGGTGGAGTGATTGCGCCGGGGCTCGATCGCGAACTGGACGAACTGCGGGAGCTCTCGCGGAACAGCAAAGCAGTGCTGGCGCAGATTGAGCAGCGCGAACGCGAGCGCACCGGAATCTCGTCCCTGAAGGTGAAATTTAATTCGATCTTTGGCTATTACATCGAAGTATCCAAGTCGAATCTGCATCTGGTCCCGCAGGACTACGAGCGTAAGCAGACCCTGGTCGGCGCTGAGCGCTTCACCACTCCGGAGTTGAAGGAGTATGAAGCCAAGATTCTCGATGCGCAGGAAAAGATGGTGGACATCGAGCGCCAGCTGTTCACTGAGTTGCGCACCGCCATTGCCGGGGAAGCAAAACGGATCCGGCAGACGGCTCTGGCGCTGGCGGAAGTCGATGTACTCGCATCCTTTGCCCATATGGCGGCGCTGCGTAATTATTGCCGCCCTCAGTTTGTCGATGCTTCGGGTGAATTGGAGATTATTGAGGGCCGGCATCCGGTGATTGAGCAGCAGGAACTGGCTGGCAGGAGCGACCGGTTTGTTCCCAACGATCTCTATCTGAATGGCACCACCGACAATATTCTGCTGCTGACCGGGCCCAACATGGGCGGCAAATCGACGTATCTTCGGCAGACTGCGCTCATGGTGATTCTGGCGCAGATGGGATCATTTGTTCCGGCGCGCTCAGCGAAGTTGAGTATTGTGGATCGCGTCTTCACCCGCATCGGAGCCAGCGATAACCTGGCGCGCGGCCGCTCGACCTTCATGGTCGAGATGACGGAAACCGCGGCCATTCTGCACACGGCCACGCCGCGATCGTTAATCCTGCTGGATGAAGTTGGACGGGGGACTGCCACCTATGACGGACTGGCGATCGCCTGGGCCGCGGTGGAGTATCTGCATGCGCGCGTGCGCGCTAAGACGCTGTTTGCGACGCATTACTTCGAATTGACCGAACTCGCCGACCAGCTTTCCGGGGTCAAGAATTATCACGTGTCGGTAAAAGAGACTGGCGGGGGAATTGTCTTCCTGCGCAAAGTGTATGCCGGAGCGGCGGATCGCAGCTATGGGATCGAAGTGGCGAAGCTGGCAGGCTTGCCCCTTGAAGTGGTGGAACGCGCGCGCGAGGTGCTGGCGCAGCACGAGTTTGCGGAACAGCAGGCAACAGCGCATTTATCGCCCGGGGCGAGTCCTCCGGCGGCACAGTTGACGATCTTTACACCGCTGTCGCAGCCCGTGCTCGACAAACTGCGCGAGGTCGATTTAAATCGGCTTACGCCGCTCGAAGCTTTGAACCTGCTGGCTGAGCTAAAAAAAGAAATCTAGCCGCAGCGCGGACGGAGGAAGTTCTGCAAGACCCTGGGCAACTGCTGATCATCGGGTTCGACGGAGTGGAGATCAGCACGCGACTTGCTTCGCTGCTGCGACAACTGCAGCCGGCTGGCGTGATCCTATTCGCACGAAATATCAAAGGTCCACAACAAACATGGCGCTTGTTACGGGAGTGCCAGAAGTGCGTTTCTGCTCCCTTATTCACGTGCGTCGACATGGAAGGTGGAACCGTCGATCGCTTGCGCGATGCGCTGGGCGCCGCGCCCCCGGCCGCCGACGTATTTGCAACCGGCGATTCCAAGGTGTTTCAAAAGCATGGCAAGGTGATCGGAGAAAACTGCCGCGCTTTGGGATTCAACGTAGATTTCGCGCCGGTGCTGGATCTGGCATTTGATGCATCGCATGCGGTGCTTGGAACTCGGGCAGTCTCAGCAGACCCTCGTGAGACGGTGGCCTATGCTCGAGCGTTCCTGGCAGGGCTGAATGACTGCAGAGTTCTGGGCTGCGGGAAACATTTTCCCGGGCTGGGAGAGGGCAAGCTCGACAGCCATCACGAGCTGCCGGTCATTGAGAAGTCTCGCCAGGATTTGTGGTCCGAGGATCTGCTTCCCTACCGGACTCTGCGCCGCGAACTTCCGTTCCTCATGGTGTCGCACGCGGCGTATCCCAAGGTTACGAAGACGAGAACTCCCGCCTCGCTCTCGAAGGTTTGGATTACGGACATATTGCGAAAGCGGATTGGGTACAGGAACCTGATCGTCT
>Ga0105240_10005220_pt1 | contig 19434 bp, 17 predicted proteins | sample KBSC54metaG_FD_80426 | JGI IMG/M metagenome (GOLD analysis project Ga0105240, IMG submission 80426) | Corn rhizosphere microbial communities from Kellogg Biological Station, Michigan, USA - KBS C5-4 metaG | ecosystem: Host-associated > Plants > Roots > Rhizosphere > Soil | place: Michigan, USA... | reverse complement strand
AGTGAACAGTTCTGTACCGGTGCAGCGCACGTAGCGGACGTTCATCTGCAACAGCCGGAGCAATCGGACCCACTGCGGATTTACATGATCCTGATAGAGAGCTTCCAGTGAGAGCGGGCCGGCAGTTTCCATGAGGCAAGGACACTTAAAAGACGTTTGGCAGCAGAAGTGCGAGTACAGCGAGTAACCGCTTTTTCATGGAACCGCAACCCAATCACATTCTCAGCGTGATAGTCTTTGCCCAAGGGGGTTCCCAGATGAACTGTTTTCTTAGATTTCTTGTAGTTGTGTCTTTGATCACGCCCGTATTCGCCCAATTTGAGACTGCCGATGTGTTGGGCACTGTCCGCGATGGGTCTGGCGGAGCAGTCGCGAACGCAACGGTTGTCCTGGCCAATGAAGATACAGGAATTCAAGCCAAAACGACCACGGACAGCAACGGTAATTTTACGTTCCCGAACGTCAAAGTCGGCAAGTATACAGTGAGCGCCGAAGCTCCTGGTTTCTCGAAGGCTGTCGCGTCCGGCGTCAGAGCCGAAGTGAATGCGCGTCAACGAGTCGACCTGACGATGCAGGTTGGCCAAGTGACGGAGTCGGTGGATGTGACCGCGGGCATAGCCACGCTCGAAACGGACTCGAGCGAGAAGGGGCAGGTAATTCATACGCAGCAGATTGTGGAGTTGCCTCTGAACGGCCGCAACTATGCCGATCTCGCGCTGCTATCCACCAACGTTCATCGCTCGCCGATGGCGGCCTTGTTCTCGCCTTCAGGCACGCCTCGCGAGGCCGCCTTCAACGTGAACGGCATGCGCAGCACGTATAACAATTTTCTACTCGATGGATTAGACAATAACGCGTATTCGCCCAGCAACCAGGGTTACTCGAGCCAGGTTGTGCAGCCGTCGCCGGACGCTATGGGCGAGTTCAAAGTGATCACCAGCAACTTCAGCGCAGAGTATGGGCGCGTGGGTGGCGGCGTTATCAACGCGGCGCTGCGGGCGGGAACGAACCAGTTTCATGGCACTGCTTATGAGTTCCTTCGTAATACTTCGCTGAATGCTACCGGCTTCACCTTCAGCCCCGCGATTTTTCAAAAGCCTACACTGCAACGCAATCAGTTTGGGTTCACCATCGGTGGTCCCATTATCAAGAACAAGCTGTTCTTCTTCGGGGATTACGAGGGTTTCCGGCAGTTGCAGCGCTATCTCAATCTCGACTCGATTCCGAGCCTGACCGATCGTAGCGGCGTTCTCCCAGTGAGCGTTGTGAACCCGCTGACTGGCGTCGTCTATCCCGCGGGCACGCAAATTCCGATCTCGAAACTGAATCCATTTGCGGCATCTGTGCTGTCCGGATTGCCCGCTCCAAACGGTCCTGGCCGCGCTAACAATGACGAGGCGCTGCTGCTGGTCCGCGATTACAGCGACAAGTACGACGCGAAAATCGATTATCAGATCAACAACAAGATGACGTCGTTTCTGCGCTTCAGCCAACGGAAAGATTTGCAGTATTATCAGCCGGACATTTCCGGACCTTCGGGTGGCGGCGGCAACGGATACATTCACGCAATCCAGCAGCAGGCAGCCATCGGTTACACCTGGACTGTCACCCCAACACAGCTCTTCGATTTCCGTTTTGGATTCACCCACGTGCTGGCCGGTAAGGTTCCTCCTTACCTTGGAGGACCGAGTATGCAGGATCTCTACGGCTTTGCAGGGCTGCCAACGTCACCCAGTCTGACGGGCGGTTTGAACTCGCAGGCGGTCTCCGGATTCAACGCGTTCGGACGGCAAACCAGCAATCCTCAGTTTCAAAATCCGACGTCGTTCAACCCGAAGCTTAATTATTCGTGGATCAAAGGCCGGCACGCTCTCAAGTTCGGCTATGAAATGGTGGCTATCCGCACTGAGGTTCTCGACGTCAATCCTCTCTACGGCGCGGATACGTACGCCGGACAATTCAGCAAACCTACCTGCGCGCAATTGAGCCAGCCAACCGGGTGCACGATTGCGACGGACGCGACCAGTTACAATCTCGCAGACTTCATGTTCGGTCTTCCGAGCACGATTCAACTCGGCAATAATTTCGTGACCAATTTACGGCAGCACGTACACTCGCTTTATGTGCAAGACGACTTCCGTGTATCGTCGAAGCTCACACTGAATCTCGGACTGCGCTGGGAGTTTGCCACTCCGATCTGGGAGCGCGATAACAATTGGACGAATTTCGATCCTTCCACCAACACGCTGGTGAAGGCATCCAGCGGCAGCTTGTATAACCGGACGCTGATCCATCCGGACTACAAGGATTTCGGGCCGCGGCTCGGCTTCGCCTACAGCGTGATGCCGAAAACGGTAATACGCGGCGGGTACGGCATCAGCTATTCATTCTTCAACAGACCTGGCAGCGCGCAAGAAGGAATTAACGCTCCGCAGGCGCTTTTCGGAATTCTCACGCAGGCGATTCCCGCCGGCGGCCCCGTGCCTTCCACCTTCCTTACGACAGTGAATAGCTTCACGACTGGCATCGCCAACCCGGCCAATTTCAATCCGCTCAGTTCGAACATCGACTACATTTCCGCCGATACCCGCTGGCCGTATATTCAATCGTGGGTGTTGTCGGTTCAGCGCGAGTTGACGAAGGACACCGTCGTGGAGGTGGCTTATAACGGGAATCACAGCCTGCGGCTGCCCATCATCGGCGACTACAACCAGGCGTTTCCGAATCTCCCTGGTCAGACGCTCGGCGTTCAGGCACGACGTCCGATTCAAAGCTTCGGTCCCATCACTTGGCTTGATCCGGCTGGATCCAACAACTACAACGGACTCTCGGCAAGAGTCGAGCACCGCTTCGGCGCCGGCCTCTACTTCCTAAATTCGTTCACGTGGTCGAAGGCTTTGGGCGATTCGGAGCAGGCGCTGGAATCCGCGGCTGGTTACTACGTGGCCAACCCGCAAAACATTCGCAACCTGGCCCAGGAAAAAGGGCCGACGAGTTTCGATGTGAAGTTTATCAACGTGACCAGCGTGGTGTATCAGGTTCCATTCGGAAAGGGGCGCAAGTTCGGCTCCAACGTAAATCCGATAGTGGACGCGGCGCTTGGTGGATGGGAACTGAACACGATAAACACCGCGAACACCGGCGTGCCGATCGACGTGTCGTATGCACCCTCGGCCGCCAACGATGTCACCGGTTTGACGAATGACTACCGCGGCCAGGCGATCCTGCGGCCCAATGTATCGGGCAGTTCCATCAGCCAGAGTAAGGGCGCGATGGTGAATAATTATTTCGCCGGCTACACCTTTACCACGCCGCCCGCGAGCGCGCCTTTTGGAAATGCCGGCCGCGATGCTTTCCGCGCGCCGGGGTTGGCACAGTGGGACCTTGGAGTGAACAAGAACTTCCGCGTCACCGAGCGGGCATCCGTCCAGTTCCGGTCCGAGTTCTTTAACGTGCTGAACCACACAAACTTCGGAATTCCGACCGCGATTTCCACGAGCGCTGCGTTCGGGACGATCCGGACGACCTATCCATCGCGGCAGATCCAGTTTGCCCTGAAGCTGATTTTCTGATGTTTTACTCGCGACATCCATCGCGATTACGCTTGACATACGCGGCGGCGCCGTTAGAATATCCCCAAGGTTCACGGAGGGCCGCAAGAATGAATTACCGTAGTCGGGTGCTCGGTCCAACTCTCCTGTTGGCCGGTGTATTTGGCGCTGCGAACAGCGCAAGCGCGTGGGCGTTTTATTGGAGCAAGGTGGAAGTGCAGACCTCGTCCTGGCAGAGCTGCATGACCATTGCGTACGGGGTCGCGTCAAAACATCATCTGGCCCAGGTAAAGCGAGACAATCTTGCGGTCAGCGGTACAGCGCCTGGCGGCTCGGCAACCATAACCTGTATAGGTACCGGAGGCAATTCGAAGGCTATGGCGGTTGTGATGGTGGTGGGAGACGCTGACGGGCCGGTGCGCGCGCTCCGCGATGATCTCGCAGGAGCCGTTAACCGGGAGCGAATCCTAGACAACAATCAGTGAGGAATCACAGGCGCGGCTGCGGGGGCTTCACCATGGTCCAGCCCACCGCCCCTTTGTGCCTGATGTGCCGGCGATACACCTTGTCGCCCGCCGTCACGTACATCATCTGCATGTCGGCGCCGCCGAGCACCACGTTCGATAGTCCGCCAAGCCAGGGCTTGTTGATGATTCCCATCACGCGGCCGGGCGGATCGCAAATCTGAATTCCGAGTTTGGTAGCGACATAGAGGAATCCATCGGTGTCGAGCGTCATACCGTCCGCGCCGCTCATTGAGGAATCGTCCGGCGTCTCCAGATGATAAAAGGCCTGCTCATTTGCCAGCGACCCGTCGGCTTGAATCTGGAACGACCACACCCATTTGCCGCGAGTGTCCGCTACGAGGAGTAGCGACTGGTCGGGAGAAAGGCGAACACCGTTCGGGAAGTCGATGCCTTTGCCGTCGTACACAACGCGGCGGTTGCCTTTCGAATCGATGAGCCAAACCTGCTTGTCAGGAGGATCGCTGAAGTAGATGTTGCCGTTCTTCGTTACCGCGAGGTCGTTCGAATTGATGCCCTCGGCGAGAATCTTCTCCGTGCCGTCGGGGGAATACGCCACGATGCGTTTCCTCCCGTTCTGGCAGGCGTAGAGCGTGCCATCATCTCCGAACATCAGACCGCTGATTCCACCTACGTCTTCCTTGAAGACCGCGGGCTTTCCGTCCGCACCGATTTTATACAGCTTGTTGTCCCGAACGTCCGTGAAATAGACGTTGCCCTGCTTGTCGACCGCCGGACCCTCGGTGAATTTGTAACCCTGACCGACCAACTCCCATTCGGACTCGGGATCGAGAAATTCGTTGACGTGGCGGTCTATTTTCTTCTTCGATTTTTCGATTGGCTTTGAGTAATCGCGCCAGAGCCAGCGGAGCGCATCGGGCATGATGGCGCTGCCCTGTTTCATGTTGTGGCCTTCGGTACCGACGACGAACTTGGAGTCGTATCCCGCGTATTGCAGGGCGGAGAACATGCTCTGGTTGGCCAGGTACCAGCTACCGCCGTAGATATCCTGGTCGTGTTCACCGTCTTGAAGGAATACACGCAACGGCTTTGGCTCGGTCTTGCGGATCAATGCGGGGAAGATGTCAGCGCCGCGCAGATCGGTGAAACTCCCGACGAAACTAAGCACGCGGCGGAATGCATCGGGGCGATACCAGGCTGCGGCGAAGGCGGCGATTCCACCGGAACTGGAGCCGCTCAGCGCGTAGTCGTTCGGATTCTTCGATAGGTTGTACTGCTTGCCAACTTCGGGAAGAATCTCTTCAATGAGGAATCGCGCGTAGCGATCGCTGACGGCATCGTATTCAAAGCTGCGGTTGAAGCGGCTTTGTTGATCGTGCGATCTGGCCGGCAGCACACCGGGGTTGATGAAGATGCCGATAGTGACCGGCATGTCGCCCCTGGCGATGAGGTTGTCGAAGACCACCGGGATGCGCGTCGCGCCGTCTTCCTTCACAAAACCGCCGCCGTCCTGGAAGATCATCACCGCTGCGGGTTTCTCCGGCTTGTACTGGGCGGGCACATAGATCCACCAATCGCGCACCGTGCCGGGGAAGATTTTGCTGGTCCACGTGCGCTGCTCGACTTTGCCCCTTGGAACGCTGGGTTGGCGCTGTGAATCCGGCCCGAGTTTGTATTCTTCGGCCGCCAGAAGGGCGCAGAGCAAGGGAAGGAGAATCGCGAATCGTCTCATCCCGGTTATGCTATAACACGTCCAGACTTACAGATATGTCAGCTACACGACGTGAATTTCTTGGGCAATCCCTTACGCAATCCGCAGCCGTCCTCCTGGCGCCTGCCGCGGCTATGCCCGCTGCATCTCCATCGGATTGGTATGACCGGCCGATGCGTTGGGCGCAACTGGCGTTTGTCGAGGACGATCCCGGCCATTACGATTTGAAATTCTGGCTCGATTACTTTCGCCGTATTCACGCCGATGCCGCGTGTCTCAGCGCCGGCGGGTGCGTTGCGTTTTATCCCACTAAAGTTCCGTTGCATTACCGCAGCAAGTTTCTGGGTGACCGCGACCCGTTCGGCGACCTTGTAAAAGGCTGCCGCGAGCTGGGAATGAATGTCGTCGGGCGTACCGATCCGCACGCCGCGCACCAGGATGTTTATGATGCGCATCCGGATTGGATCGCGGTCGACGCGGACGGACGGAAGCGCAGACATTGGGCTTATCCGGAGTTGTGGGTAACGTGCGCGCTGGGACCTTACAACTTCGAGTTCATGACCGATGTGACGCGCGAGATCATGTCGAACTATAAGCTCGACGGAATCTTCAGTAATCGCTGGTCCGGGTCCGGCATGTGTTATTGCGAGCACTGTGCGAAGAATTTTCGCGCGTCCACTGGCATGGATCTTCCGCGCACCACCGATCCTAAGGATCCTGCGCGGCGGCAATATATCGTCTGGCATCAGGAGCGATTGTTCGATCTTTGGCGGCTGTGGGATGCGGAAGTGAAAAAGATCCACCCGCATGCGGCGTTCCTGGCCAACTCGGGCGGTGGGGCGCTTAGCCAGCTTGATATGAAAACGGTCGGTGAGTTGGCGCCGACACTGTTCGCCGACCGGCAGGCGCGCCGCGGATTGACGCTGCCGTGGGCCAGCGGGAAAAATGCCAAGGAGTATCGCGCCACGCTGGGACGCAAAGCTATCGCCGGCATCACCAGCGTCGGCGTGGAAGAGCCCCACCGCTGGAAAGATTCGGTACAGAGTAGCCCCGAGATTCACATCTGGATGGTCGACGGCATCGCTCAAGGCATTCGCCCGTGGTTTACCAAATTCAATGCGAAGCCGTTCGATAAGCGGTGGTTTCCCGTCATCGAAGACGTCTTCGACTGGCACTACAAGCACGAGCGCTACCTTCGCAACGAGGAACCGATCGCGCGTGTGGCCATGGTCTATTCGCAACAGACGGCGATGTTTTACGGTGGCGATCGCGCGCAGGCGAAGTTGGAAGATCACACGCTCGGTTTCTATCATGCGCTGGTGGAGGGCCGGCTTCCGTTCGAGATGGTTCATGACCGGCTTTTGGACGCTGCTCATATCGACCGGTATCGCACGCTGATTCTGCCGAATATCGCCGCTCTGTCGGACGCGCAATGCAAGCAGCTACGCGAGTTCGTTGAGCGTGGAGGTTCCATCGTCGCCACTCATGAAACTTCACTCTACGACGAATGGGGCGTGAGCCGCGCCGATTTCGGCCTCGCGGATTTATTGGGTTGTTCGTTTGACGGCGGTGTCGAAGGACCCATTCAGAATTCCTATTTGAATCTGGAGAAGGACCCGACGAGCGGAAAAATGCATCCGCTGCTTGCTGGATTGGAAGATGCCGGCCGGATCATCAACGGCGTCCGCGAGGTTCGTGTGAAGCCGCACGAGAAGGGATATTCGCCACTGACCGTTGTGCCGTCGTACCCCGACTTGCCGATGGAGGAAGTCTACCCGCGCATTGCGCACACCGACATTCCGGGAGTTTATGTCAGGCAGGCGGGGCGCGGGCGCGTGGTGTATTTTCCTTGGGACATCGACCGCACATTCTGGGAGGTGATGAGCCCCGATCATGGGACGTTGCTGCGAAATGCCGTCGCCTGGGCGACCAACGAAGAGCCGCCACTTACCGTCAAAGGACCGGGCGTTCTGGATGTCGCTTTATGGTCCCAGAAGAATTCCGTCACTGCGCACCTGGTGAATCTGACTAATCCGATGATGATGAAGGGACCCTTTCGTGAAATCATTCCTATCGGCGCGCAGAAAGTTCGTATTCGTGTTCCGAAGGGAAGGAAAGCTGCTGGCGCGAAGCTTCTAGTCGCCAATCAAGCCGTTGCGATTTCCTCGCGAGCGGACTCGATTGAAGTTCTGGTTCCCTCGATCAAGGTTCACGAAGTTGTTGCCATCGATCTCTTGTAATTTCAAACGCTTGTTTTAATCAGTTGTTCGGCGTGCTTTAGAGCCTCGGGCGTAAGCCGTTGGCCGCTGAGCATACGGCCGATTTCGTGGGTCCGTGCTTCACCGGTGAGTTCGTCGATGGTAGCCACCGTGCGTCCTTCAGCCTCGCGCTTCTCCACGAGGTAGTGATGATCGCCGAAGCCCGCAATCTGGGCAAGGTGCGTCACGCAGAGGACTTGGCTCGCGGCTGCGAGTTGCTTCAGCCGGCGGCCTACCGTTTCCGCAGCCGTGCCACCGATGCCAGCATCTACTTCGTCGAAGACGAGGGTGCGCTGTCCTTCCGTTCTGTCGGTCACGCAGGTCTTCAAAGCCAGCGCGATCCGCGAGAGCTCGCCGCCGGATGCGATCTTCTCCATCGGCTTTGGTTCCTCGCCCAAGTTCGGCGATACCAGAAATGCAATCGAATCCGCGCCGTGTCCCGTCCATTCGGACTTCGCAAAGTGCACACGGAACACCGTGCGTTCCATCGCCAGGGACTTTAACTCGGCCTCCACGCGCCGCTCCAATTTATGCGCAGATTCCTGACGGCGAGAAGTGAGTTTATCAGCTAGTGCTTCGTACGATCGAGCCAATTCTTTCCGCTGCTTCTCTACCACCGCACGGCGCTCTGTAGTGGTATCCGCTGCGGCGATGTTGGCGGAAACTTCTTCGAAAAAGGCGAGGATCTGTTCGACCGACGAGCCATACTTGCGTTTCAGCTTGTCGATCACCGCAAGGCGGCTCTCCACTTCCTCCAGGCGCGCGGGATCGGCTTCGATATGTCCGAGATAATCGCGCAGCGTAGTGGATGCTTCGGAAATTGCGATCTCCGCCGGCTTCAGAGTGTCGATTACGCCACGGAGACTGTCGTCGATCCGGCAGAGGTCTTCGAGCCGCTTCATCGCCAGGCGCATCTGCGCATTCGCAGACTCCGGTCCATCATAAAGCGCCGAGTAAGCGACGTTTGCGCTCTCCTGCAGCCGTGTGACGTTTTGCTGAATACTGCTCTCCTGCTCGAGGCTGACATCTTCGCCAGGTTTAAGACGCGTGGATTCAATTTCGTTGCGCTGGAAGTTCCATAAATCGAGCAGCCGGAGTTTCTCCTGTTCGGTCTTCTCCAACTCCTCGAGCTCCCGCGCGCATTCGCGCCACTGCCGATATACGGCGCCGATCTCATCCAGAAGCGGCCGGGTCGCGCCGAACTCATCGACGATCTCGAGTTGAGCGGCAGGCAAAAAGAGCCGTTGTTGATCGTGCTGGCCATGAATATCGCCGAGATGCGGCGCAAGTTCTCGCAGCAGTGCCGCGGTCACCGGCCGGCTGGCGATGAACGCCCGTGATTTTCCGTTCGCCAGAATCTCTCGCTCTATGAGCAACTCGCCGTCTTCAACAGCGATGCCCGCATGTTCGAGCAAAGTCTGTGCCGCCGGCGGAGCTTCAAAAATCCCTGAGAGCCGCGCGCGAGGGGTTCCGGTCCTCACCATTTCGCCCGATGCTCGGCCTCCAAACAGGAGTCCGAGCGCATCCACCACAATCGATTTTCCACTTCCGGTTTCGCCGGTGAGCACATTCAAACCTGAATGGAGGCGAATCCTGATCCGATCGATGACGGCGTAATTTTCGACCATCAACTCAACGAGCACTGCCCGCATTATAAGCTTCTAGTAGCATGCGAATTATCACACTAGCTCTTTTCCTGGCCGGTTGCCTGCAAGCGGCCGACTTCAACGGGACCTGGAAAGCAAATTACACATCGCCGGATGGGCGCGACCGTGAGACCAAATTCGTACTCCAGACGATTGGTTCGGCGCTGACCGGAACCATCGTCGACGCGAATGAGGAAACGCCGATTCAGGATGGGAAAGTGATCGGCGACGCGATTAGCTTTTCGGTTGTAAGCAACGTAAAGGGCGAACAGTGGAAGGTCAAATTCACCGGCGAACGGACGGGCGATATCATCCAACTCAAGATCGATTACGGCGACGGAGCATTTGAGATCACAGCGAAGCGCACGGCAAAGTGAGATTCACGAAGTCTTTTTCGCCTGGGAGCGCGTCTAAATCGTTGAAGTGCGTAGCTTCGCTATGATAAAGGCTTTGGAGGCCCTGACCGGTTGAACCCAATCTCTCCGCAAATAACAATTTGGGACGCGATCCTCGCATCCGGTCCAATCCCGAAGACAGTTCTCGGCCTCCTGCTGATCCTTTCACTGGTATCGTGGACAGTGATTTTCTCCAAATGGGGAAGCTTTAAAAAAGCTCGCAATGCGAACGGCCAGTTTCTCAGGGCGTTCCGCAAGGCATCGGCTCTGGAAACGATGGCGCTCACGGTGGAGCAATTCCGATCCGCGCCGCTGACTACTATTTTTGAGTTCGGTTACACCGAGGTTGCCCGGCAAGTGAAGGCGCGCGGCACGTTGACTAACAAACTTTCGCTCGAACGCAGCCTGCAGCTTGGCATGAATGACGAACTGTCCCGCTTGGAAGGCAACTTGAGCTGGCTGGCAACCATCGCCACGGTCTCGCCATTCATCGGCCTGTTCGGCACGGTCTGGGGCATCATCAATGCGTTTGAGGGCCTGGGCGCAGGAGGCAGCGCGAGTCTCCGAGCCGTCGGTCCCGGTATCGCGGAAGCATTGGTGGCCACTGCGATGGGCTTGGTGGCTGCGATTCCGGCAGCGGTCTTCTACAACTATTTTGGAAACGGCATCAAGGAGCTGGGAGGGCGCATGGAGGACTTCTCGCTCGAATTTATGAATATCACCGAGCAGAAGTTCGAAGACTGACCATGGCCTTCTCGTTCAACAACGGAGGCGGCGGGGTGGGGCGCAGCCGTTTTCGTGGCCGCACGGGCGCGTTATCGGAGATCAACGTAGTGCCGCTGGTGGATGTGGTGCTGGTGCTGCTCATCATCTTCATGCTCACCGCGCACGTGATGGAGTACGGGCTGGAGGTCGACGTTCCGAAGGTCAATCTCCACAAAGAGAGCACCGAGGATCTGCCGGTCGTGTCATTGGACAGGAACGGCGAGGTCTACCTGGGCGAGAAGCTAACAAATTTTAATCAGTTGGGCGACACCATCAAGCAACGTTATCCCAATAGCAAAGCCGTGTTCGTGAAAGCCGACAAAGGCACGGTCTACGATCCCATTGCACAGGTGATCAGTATGCTCAACAAGGCGAAGCTCGATGTTCGTCTTGTAACGCAGCCCACAGACGCTGCGGGAAAATAAAGAGATGAATGCGCATCCGGACATTCTGGATCAGCACGATTCGCTGAAGAAGCCACTTCTCTCATCCATCACATTTCATGGAGCAATTGTGGCGGCCTTCGTCGTCTATCAGGTAGTAGGGCCAGGGGTAGAACATTGGGGCGATCCGCACGCGCTCGAGGGAGGCTCGGTCGCGATTACTCCGGTGAACTCGATCAACATTCCCCGCAAGGAGGCGCGTCTGAATCCGGTTGCGAACGACACCGAATCGGTGATTCCGTCGAAACCGGAACCGGTTGTCAAAGTCAAAGAACCGCCGCCCGAACCTGACGCGGTTCCGCTGAGCAAGAAGAAGCCTCCACCTCCAAAGAAGAAGATCGACTGGTCGAAGTTCGAGCAAAAGTACACACCAGTGAAAGACCGGCCGAGTCAGGTTTATTCCCATACTGGCCAAGCCGCTGTCTCTCCCATGTTCAGTCCGGCGGCGGGCGGTGGCGGTGTGGGCTCGGGCACCAGTTCGATGGGCGAACGGTTCGGGGGCTACGAGAAAGTGCTCCGCGAGATTGTGGCGCGCAACTGGCATTCAGAAAACATCGACAAGCGCCTTAGTACTCTGCCGCCGGTAGTAATCACGTTCCAACTCTTCAAGGACGGTTCCGTACGCAACGTGCGCGTCGGCCAGTCGAGCGGGAATTTTATGCTCGATCAGTCGTGCCAGCGCGCCATTGAAACTTCCGCTCCGTTTCCACCCATGCCGGCCGGGTATGAACGAGATTCGGCCAACATGGAAATTTGGTTCCGGTTACAACAACAATGACAAAGAAACCTTTCGCTATCGCTATAGTCGGGGCTGCGGCCACACTCGTGCTGCTCGCGCAGAGTAACGTCATCATCGATATTTCGAAGGCTGGTGGTAAGGGCACCATCGCCATTCCAGACTTCCGCGGTACCGGCGACGCCCAGAGATTCATGGGCACCTTCAATCAAACGCTCTGGAGCGAGATCGATCAGTCCGGCGCATTCAAGATGGCGCCGAAGACGTTCTACCCGCTTCAGGTTCCGCAAACGGCCCAGGACTTCAAGCCGGGCGGGCCCAAACTTGTCGATTGGTCAGGGCCTCCGGTCAACGCTACCTATCTGGCATTCGGCTACACGGCGGTAAAAGACAATCAACTGGTTCTGTTCGGCTGGCTCTATAACGTGAGCGAGAATAACCTGGCCAGCGCGCAACTGATCGGGAAGGTCTACTTCGGGACTGTGGATGATGCCGGCGCCAAGAAAGTGGCTCAGGACTTCGCAGCCGATATTCTGAAGCAGTTTAACCTGGTGAGTCTGGCAGGATCGAAGATCATATTCGTATCCCAGCGAACGGGAACGAAAGAGATCTGGATGATGGATTACGACGGCTCGAATCAAAGGGACCTCACGCGCTATCACTCCATCACAACGATGCCAAGCGTATCGCCGGACGGCGCGAACGTGGCCTATACGAGCTTCGCCCACGGGCGGCCGGAGATCATGATTCAATCGCTCGAAACCGGGCGGCACCTGGTCTTCTACAATCAGAGCGCGTCGATGAACGCGCAATTGAGCTACTTTCCCGATGGCAAGTCTGTTGTATTTTCATCGACGGCATCGGGGGGATATGCTCAGATATACAAATCCAACGCTAACGGGAGTGGGTTGCAGCGGATCTCGAACGCTCGTGCTGTGGAAGTGGAGCCGAAGGTGAATCCACGAACCGGCAGTGAGATTGTGTTCGTATCGGGCCGCTCTGGTCCTCAACAGCTTTACATCATGAATGCGGATGGCGCGAACGTGCAACGTCTGACCGATGGTACCGGCGAGGCTAGTAATCCTTGCTGGAGCCCGGACGGCCGTTTCATTGCTTTTGCCTGGACGCGCGGATTTGAACCAGGAAACTTCAATATCTTTATAATGGACGTGGCCTCCCGGGAGTATACTCAGTTGACTCATGGCGTTGGCCGCAATGAAAATCCAACGTGGGCGCCGGATGGCCGTCACATCGTGTTTTGTTCCAGGCGCGGTGGCGGTTTTCAGATCTTCACGATGTTGGCGGACGGAACGCAAGTTAAACAATTAACCACGCAGGGGCAGAATACAATGCCGGTGTGGACAAAGTAGCAAGGTAGAGAGTTGATTCAGGAGGTCAAGTTTCCCCATGGGAAGTGATAGTAGGATAGGAAGATCGATGATGATTAGAAATTTCAGTGCCAGCAAATTCACCGTTATCGTTGCGGCACTTTCGCTTACGATTTTTGCCGCGGGTTGTAAGAAGAAGGCTCCCGCGCCGCCACCGCCTCCGCCGCCAAGGACGGAAGCTCCGCGGCCCGTCGTATCCAAGCCGTTGGTTACGCAGTTTGAGGCGGAACCGAGCACGATCGAAAAGGGTCAGGCTTCCACATTGCGCTGGGCAGTGAGCGGTGAGACGTCGAGCATCACCATCAGCAACGGAATCGGTTCGGTTCCGGCCAGCGGATCGCGCCAGGTGTATCCGAGCAATACGACAACCTACGAGTTGACGGCATCGGGACCTGGTGGAACGGATTCGCGAACAGCCACTGTCACCGTGACCAATCCTCCGCCGCCTCCGCCGCCGCAACCGCCACCGCCGAATCGGACTCTGGCCCAGATGCTGTCGGAAGACGTTCAGGATGCGCTCTTCGATTACGACAAGAGCGACATTCGTGACGATGCCCGGGCCGCCCTGACTCGCGATGCGGGCGCGCTGAAGGCTATATTCCAACAGTTCCCGAGTGGTACTGTTTTGATTGAGGGGCACTGCGACGAACGTGGTTCCGCGGAATACAACCTGGGCCTTGGCGATCGGCGTTCGACAGCCGCGAAGGAATTCCTGGTGCAACTCGGTGTACCTGCCGACCGTCTCAAAACCGTTAGCTACGGCAAGGAGCGTCCGGTTTGCACCGACTCAAATGAAGCGTGCTGGCAGAAAAATCGCCGCGCACATTTCACTCCGGGTCAGTAATAATAGTTGTTGGGAAGTACGGGCCAGGCCTACACGGCCTGGCCCATCTTTGTATAGGGGGACTCTTATGCGGAATCTCATCTTGATTTTGTGCGGCGCGTTGGCTTGTCAGCTTTCGAGCTTTGCCGCGAGTAAGGAAATCCTGGAACTGAACAGAGCCGTTCTGGACTTGCAGGACCAAGTGCGTACGCTGCAACGGACCGTCGATGAGAAGATGGGCTCAATCGGCGCGCAGGTGACACAGGCGCTGGATAGCGCGAACAAAGGCAATACGTCCGTTGCCGTACTGCAGAACACCATCACCGCCAAGCTGAACGAAATTGGAACGGGTCTGGCCTCTCCCGTGGCGAACCTGGGAAGCAAGGTCGATCAGATGGCGACCGAGTTTCAGAATCTGCGCGGCTCTATCGACGATCTGAATTCGCGAATGGGCAAGTTGCAGGGCCAAGTGAATGACATGAACAATACACTGAAGGTGATGCAGGCGCCACCTGCTCCTCCGGCTTCGACCGGGGGTGGAGTAGGGGGATCGGGTCCGCCGCCCGGAATGAACTCGCAGGACCTGTTTAACCAGGCGAAGCGCGACGAGAGCATGGGCAACCTGGATCTTGCGTTGAGCGGGTATCAGCAGTTTCTGAAGTTTTACGACAACACCGATCAGGCGCCGGTTGCGCAGTTCCAGATTGGGCAGATCTACTACAATAAGGGCGATTTCGCGAACGCCGCGAACGCCTTTGACGCGTGTCTTGAACGCTATGCTGAGAATGAAAAGACGCCAGATGCGATGTATATGAAGGGCATGGCGCTGTGGCGCGGCGGTGAACCTACAGCGGCAGGCAAGGAGTTCCTCAACGTGATCCAGAAGTACCCGCGTAATCCGCTCGCCGCGAAGGCGCGCGAAGCCAGGAAGCAGTTGGGCTACAACACTCCGCCGGCGGCGGCTCCGACGTCCACGCGCAAGAAGAAGGGCTAGGTGCGCTTTGTACTGCTGCTATTTCCGTTGTCCTTACTCGGCTCCGATGCGGCTCACACTCTCTATGCCTTTCCCGGGAAGACCCCTACAATCGATGGCGTGATTTCGCCCGGCGAGTGGAGTGACGCTATGCAGTTCTTCGGCGTCAAGGGATGGAAGCCGCAGTTCTCGCCTACTACCGATCCGAAGGATCTGTCGGTACACGGGTATGTGAAGCACGACGGTAAGCGCCTTTACTTCGCGTTCGATGTTACCGACGACGTGCTCTACGGGATCGACACGCCGCGCTGGCTCCCGGACGTCAATCCGCATGCGCACGACCTGACTCGCGAGGGCTTCCCGTGGTTCGGGGATGAGATGGAGTTGTTGATCAACGCTACGGACAAGTGGACAGGCAACGAGAATGCGGCGGGCAACGGCATGTCGTGGCAGATGGTCTGCAACCTGACGAAGTCGCGGCTGGGAGGCATTGGCAAGGGCGGGCTGCTCGAAGGGGAACCGCGCAAAGATCGGAAGGCTTGGGAGACTTATCAGAGCTGGATCAAGTCCGGCGCGCAACAGGCCGCGGCGAAAGTAAAGCCCGGCGGTAAGGGGTACATTATTGAGTGGGCGGTTAATTTCGATCCCTGCCTGGAAGTGGAGCCCGGAAAGTTCTATTCGACTGCGATGGGTGATCGCAAAATGGGACTGAACATCGCGTTGGGCGATCTGGATGAGAAAGAGAGGGGCGCGGGCAACTTCGGCAATTTTCATCATGAGGATTGGTTTTCGGGGGAGAAGGATCTGCGGACCCAACTTCGTCAATGGGGGAGTTTATGGATAGTAGCCACACCGAAGCAGAGGCAATCCCAACCTACGAGTCACTCGCAAGACTAATCGACCATCTATTGCTGGGCGTGGATCTTTCAGAAGACCAGGTCTTCGAGGGATGCCGGTTGGCGCGCGAGTATGGCGTGGCCAGCGTGGTGGTGCGTCCGTCGGATGTAGATCAGGTTGCGCGCGCGATGGAGGGCAGCCCGGTGCGGGTGGCTAGCACGGTTGGGTATCCACATGGCTCGTCCGTTACCGGGACGAAGCTGTATGAGGGACGCGACCTGCTGCGGCGTGGCGTGCATGAGATCGATTTTGTGATCAACGCCGGCAAGCTAATGTCCCGCCAGTTTCAGTATGTCGAGACAGAGTTGCTGCAGATGGCGAAATCGTGCCAGGAATCGGGGGCGCTGTTGAAGGTGTATGTGCCGACCGGGATCTTGCCCGACGATTTGAAGATCATCTCGGCGAAAATCTGCAAGCGCGTGGATGCCCAGTTCATCGCCATCGACCCGAACGAGAAAGATGTAGCGTTCGTGCTGCCGTTGCTGCGGGAGCGAGTGGAGCTGAAGATCGCTTCCGGCGTCAGTTCGTTGGACCAGGCACTGGAGTTTCGGCGCACGGGCTGCTCGCGGCTTGCTACCGATGATCCGGCGCCGATTCTGGACGAGTGGAAGGCGCATCTACAGCGTTTGCAGCAGGCGGTCCAACCCGTGATATCCTGAGCAAACTGATTTCACCCCAGAATGGCGCTCCGACATCCTCTACCCAAAATCTGTATCGCATTGGGCTTTCCCGACATCGATAAACTTCTGCAGCACGCGCAGAGGGAGATTGACGAGGGAGAACGGTTTCTGGAATTCCGGTTGGATTACCTGCCCGATCCGTGGAGGGGCGCGGAGGCGATCCGCAGTTTCCTGGCGCAATATCCGGATGTGACGATTCTGGCCACTTGCCGGCGGCATCAGAATCGCGGCAAGTTCAACGGCTCGATCGAAGACCAGATTCGTGTGCTGGACGCGGCGATTGACGCAGGCGCGAAAGCGGTGGACATGGAAGTGGAGAGCGCGGAAAGCGTCGGCGTGAAGTTGGAGGGGCTGCGGGGAAGAACATGTTTCGTTCTTTCGTATCACAATTTCGAAACGACGCCCGCGATGGAGCCGGTGCTTCGGCGCATGATGAAGGTTCCAGCCGACGCTTACAAGATTGTCACTACGGCGCGCAAGCCATCGGACATTCAGCGCGTGCTTTCGTTGGCGAAATCGCATCCCAAGGCACCGCTGATTCTTTTGGCGATGGGTGAGATTGGATTTCCGACTCGCGTGCTGTCGACTTCGCTGGGCGGCCTTTATACGTATGCCGCGCCTGCTAGCGCCGATGGCACGGCTTCCGGCCAGATGTGCGCCAAGCTGTTGCGCAATTTGTACCGCGTGGAAAAATTCACACGCGGCGCGAAGCTGTATGGCGTAATCGCCGATCCGGTGCGCCATTCGATTTCTCCGGCTGTACACAATCGCGCGTTTCAATCGAAGCGCATGGATGCGGTATACCTGCCGTTCCTGGTGCATCCGCAGCATCTTCGCGACTATTTTTTGCTGGCGGAGAAGATGGGCATTTCGGGATTCAGCGTGACGATACCGCATAAGCAGAAGATCATGCGGTATCTGGATATTATCGATCCGCTGGCGCGGCGGATTGGCGCAGTGAATACGGTTTGGCGCAAGGCGGGGAAGTGGCGCGGGTCGAATACGGATGCCGAGGGTGTGACGGCTCCGCTTGCGAAAAAGCTGCGGCTGAGTAAGTCGTCTGTTCTGCTGGTCGGTAATGGCGGTGCGGCTCGCGGCGCCGCGTACGCGCTGGTGGATGCTGGGGCGAAGCTGTTTATTGTTGGGCGAAATCCGGACCGGGTTCGGGCGCTGGCGAAGATGTGCGGGGGTGAGCCGCTGATGCGCGACCAGTTGACTGGGCGGCAGTTCGACGCGGTAGTTCATGCCACTCCGCTCGGGATGTATCCGAATGTGAACGAGTGTTTTTTTCGCGATGAGATTCCTGGTGAGCTTGTTTTCGATATGGTTTATAACCCTCTGGAGACCGCGCTGATCAGGCATGCACGCGAGCAGGGGAAGGCTGTTATTCCGGGGATTCAGATGTTCCTTGAGCAGGCGGCGCATCAGTTTGAGATTTGGACTGGCGAGAGCGCTCCTCGTGCTGCGATGGAGAAGGCGGCGCTGGAGGCGTTGGGGTAAACGAGTAGTGAGATGCCAGGAGCCGGGTGCCGGAAGGTCAGGCATGTGGTTCCTTCTTCCGGTTGCTTAGACCTTTGGCTTTGAAGTCTGCGATGACTGCTTTGAGTTCGGGATGGCCTTCCATTTCTTCCATGAGTGCTAGCCACCAGGGGTCGGACCAGGTGACGACAGTTTTGTTGGGACGGTTGTAGCCTTTGGCTTCTCGCCATTGGATGAGACGGATGTAGTCTCCGAAGCTGAGACGGAGTTTTCCGGTGAAGAATTGGGTCTCCAGGATTTTGCAGAGATGGCGCGTGCGCTCTTCGAGCGTTGGTGCTGGCCCTGGGTGATCGGATTGTCCGTGTTGCTCTGGTTGCTCGGGTGCCGGTTCGGAGTTTTTCAACTTAATTCGCATCCTTATTGGCATCGCGGGCTCCTTTTAGGCTCCATTTGGGTCCTCTTCGGGCATCTCGTCGGGCAAATCGAGGAGGCATTTCGGTTCGTTCCGATTTTTGCGGATACGTGCTAATTCTTCTTTAGAAACGAATGAACGGAAAGAGATTGGCTCGTCCGGGATTGGCTCGGGCTCGACTGGCTTTGGGGGATTGGGGCCGGTTTGGCGTCTTTTGGGGTCCGGGCGGCCTGAAGGCGGGCGAGATCGCGGCGGGCGGTCTGGTGGAGGCGGCGCATGCGGCCTTCGACTCGGGTGACCATGTCGAGGGCTTTGAGGTGGCCGTATTGCTTGACGAGCGAGTACGCTGTTTTGGCTAGCGGATCGATTTCGTCGAAGCGATTCGTGATGTCGGCGTTGGTTTCCACCAGGGATAGCTCCATGACGGCCGTTTCGAGTTCCCAGTACCGTTCCTGGCGCCATTTTCCGGCTACTACTTCGCGTACGAGGTCGGTTTCTTCGAGGCCTTGGGGATCGAGTTCTTCGAGGTAGCCTTCCAGCATTTCGTTGAAGTGTGGCTCTTCTTCTGTGGTTAGGACCAGCTTCTTGGAGGTGAACCCGTGACGCTCGGCGTTCATTTTGGAGATCTGCTTCCCCTCCCAAGTCTTAACCCCGCCCTTTGCGCCGTTTATCCTATTCGCGTCCACTTGTCTCTGGGACATATGTGCACCCTGTTCCTTGTCGAAAGGCGCTTGATATTGCCGCGGTTCTTTCTTGATTGAACTTTAAGGCTTGGGGGTGCGGGCTGTGGTT
>Ga0105240_10005217_pt1 | contig 19439 bp, 15 predicted proteins | sample KBSC54metaG_FD_80426 | JGI IMG/M metagenome (GOLD analysis project Ga0105240, IMG submission 80426) | Corn rhizosphere microbial communities from Kellogg Biological Station, Michigan, USA - KBS C5-4 metaG | ecosystem: Host-associated > Plants > Roots > Rhizosphere > Soil | place: Michigan, USA... | reverse complement strand
TACATCAAGGGGCAAGTCAAAGCGCACCGGACAGTGCTCGCGCTGCTGAAGAAAGAAATTGCCTCGGGGCAAGATGCCGACGCTAAAGGCTTCGCTCAGTCCGTCCTTCCCACGATTCAGGCGCATCTGCAGGCCGCCGACTCAATCGCGGCTGCTGAGGGTGTGACAACCAAGTAGCCGACCACTACGGGCCGCCAGGGAGCGGCGGCCTGCGCAGGTTTTCGCCCCACCGCGCTGGGACGAGATTTCGCAACGCTTCCAACGGTGTCTTATTTGGAAGGGCTTGCGCAAACAAATCCGGTACAGTGATCTGTTGGTTTACGTTGGGTGATGCGTAGGATCAACTTTGTCGGGTGCACGCTCGGGCTTCACCCGCTACGATCTTCTGCGCTCCGTCATCTTCTGTTTCGCCACGGCGACTTCCTCCTTACTAAGCTCGCCATTGTGGTCTGTATCGGCTAGATCAAACAGCGGTGTGGAGCCCTCGACGAACTCTGCCTTGCTGATGCGGCCATCGCCATTCTTGTCGAGCTGGGCAACCAGCTCAGCGAGCTTCTCCTGAGCCTGCTGCCGCCCGCCCAGCCGACCTGACATATCGCTTTTGTCGATATACCCATCGCCATTTCGATCGAGGCGGGCAAACCCGCGTTCGCGCGCCGACAGAAACTCGGCGCGCGTGATAATGCCGTCACCGTTGGTATCGGCCGAATCGAAGATCCTGGCTGGGTCAGGCTGGCGCTGGTGGGCTACCGCCCGGACCGCCATCATGCAGCCAGTGTTGAGCGTAATACAGGCCGTAAGCATCGCGACTGTCCGCACTTTTAGAAGTCTCATATCATTCTCCCGCCTGTTGTAGAGCTTGTACGATGAGCGGCGCCAGTTGCTGTTCTAGACGGCCGCCGAAGTGGGTCTTGTAGTTGTTCATGTCCTGCACCCCGAGGATTGCGTAGTAGCCGGCATCCCGATCGAGCCACGGGGTAAAGCCGAACGCGCCTGGCGATGAGATCTGCTCGCATCCGGTCTGTGGCGTATTGCAATCGAGCCAGGCAGTCAGTCCATAGCGCAGATTGGGGGCGGGACTCTTGCCGATCAGTACGTTGGGATAAGGCTCGACGGTCTGAGTGTCGAAGAGTGCTGTAGAGAGCAGCGGCTCGCCTTGCCACACTCCCTTGTCAAACACGAAATGCAGGACGCGCTCGTATTCGTTCATCGACATGATCAAGCCGCCCGCGAGCAGCGGGTTGTTGGTGTCAGCAGGTTTTAGCGGGTTGGCGTAGTACTCGAGGTCGGCCGGCAGGCCCAGGGGATCGCGCAGCTCCTGCGCAAACAATTCGTTCCAGGACTTCCCGGTGACCACCTCGGCCATGCGGCCGGCCACGCTCAGATGGACGCTGCCGTAATCGAACTCCGTACCCGGAGCGGCGATCAGCTCCGTCTGGGAGATGGTTGCTACGCATTGATCAAGTGTGACCGTCGAATCGTAGGTGCAATGATTCTCCGGTGCCAAACCCGACGTAAACGAAAGCAACTGCCGTAAGGTGATCGCCCCCTCCTCCCCAGTCCAACCGAGTACCTGGGCGGTAGTTGAATCCAGAGTCAGGTAGCTTGCATCCATGAGTCTGAACAGCGTGACACCCGAAACGAGTTTGGACGCCGAAGCAATCGGCACGCGCGTATCCGGCGAGAAGGTGCCGTACATGCGCTCGAAGACTTTGACGCCATCGCGGTTATAAATGGCTAGTCCCATTCCGGGAATGCCCTCTGACTCGAACGCAGTGCGTGCCGCTGAATCCACTGCAGCGAATGGGTCGTCGCCACCGTTGCCGCAAGCTGCCAGTGTCAATAAGGCTGAAGAGATCGTCAGCCTCACAACGAATCCAACTTTCATGGTGTGCTCCTCGAGTTCCTGGTGCGAGCAACGGGTGTCAGGGAGTTCGGGTGACAGCCGATCTGCGGCTTTTGGTCACCGGCATGTAACGGTGTGTAACAGTGTCCTGGCGCGGGTTGAGTATTCCGGCGGATGCGGTTACAACGGGGTTCATGATCAAAGTCATGGCTGACACTGCAGCAACCATTCTGATCGTCGAGGACGATGCCGTGATCCGGCGGCTGGTGAGCGAGGTCCTGCGGCATGAAGGATTCACCGTCGAGGCGGCGGAGGGCGCCGTGGAGATGGACGCAATCCTGGCGAGGCCCGGCCGGAGCTGGTAATCCTCGATGTGATGCTGCCGGGCGAAGACGGCCTGTCCATCTGTCGCCGACTGTATGCGCACGAGCGCTGTCCGATCCTCATCCTGAGCGCGAAGTCCGACGAGATAGACCGGGTGGTGGGCCTCGAGACCGGCGCGGATGACTATCTCGTCAAGCCGTTTGGTCCTCGTGAGCTCATTGCCCGGGTGCGTGCAATGCTCCGCCGCGGACCGCGGATTCAACCGCCGATCGCCAGGCGATTCTGCGTAGGAACTCTCACTGTCGACCTCGACGCTCGACAGGTCGTAGATCAGCAGAACGGGCCCCTCTGCCTGACCTCCGCAGAGTTTGACTTGTTCGCGTGTTTCATTCACCGGCCGCGACGGGTGTTAACGCGCGACCAGATTGGCAAGTGGGCTCGAGGGAGGGTGCCCGACCCGCTGGACCGCTCCATCGACATGGTTGTGTCCAGGCTGCGCCGCAAGCTCGACCGGGCGAGTCCTGGGGCCAACCTCATTTCAACGGTGAGGAATGGCGGCTACCTGTTGACCGCTCACGTCACGCCGGCCTCCTGATGCGCCTGCCATCGGTATTCCGCATTGGCCTAGTCATCTTGTTGAGTGTGACGATCGTCTGGATCGGAACGGTTGCACTGTTTTATATGTCGACGTCCGGCGTAATCCGTAATAACCGGCCGCTGCCCAAGCAGATTGCCGCGCTCGTCACGTTGTTAGAACGGGCGTCGCCGGTGGAACGAGAGCTCATACTCAGCGCTGTAACGTCGCAATATATGACGGCACATCTCGAGCTTGGCAATCATGTGGGCGTTACGCCGAAACTGGAGCGAGTGCCGAGAATTACCGCGCGAATCGTTGATCAGTACCTGACATCCTTGGGTGGCCGCCCGAACAGTGTGACCCTTCAAGGGGAACCTAATAGAAAGGGAGGGTTTGGGTTCACGTTTGCGACGCCGGTCGATCTCGAGCTTCGCATCAAACTTGCAACCGGCGATACGCTGATCGTGGATTCGTTGCGCTATCCCGTCGCCAATCTGTTCGGCGTGCCCGTGGGGTTTGTGGCGGGATTGACGGGGGCAGCGTTGGGGTTGATTGCTCTGTTTGCCCTGCAACGCGAAGTGGCATTCAACCGATTGCAGGTGCGGTTGTCTCACCTGGTTCGTGGCCGGATCGCGATGATTGGCGGAATATCGCACGACGTCCGGACATTTCTGACCCGGCTGCGCCTGCGTGTGGACCGGATTCCGGATGAGGAAGAGAGGGATCGCGCGGCTGCCGACATCGCGGACATGATACGGCTTCTAGATGATGCGGTACTGGCTAGTCGTGCAGGGGCACGGGAGCTGGCTCAAGAGTTGGTCGACTTTGCACAGGTCGTGCTTGCGGAGGTGGACGATCGACGCGCGGCCGGCAAGCCGGTGGAACTGGAGGTGGCGGATGTCGCGGGGGACAACACGACGGTCCTGGGCGATCGCCTGGCCCTGCGTCGCGTGATCTCCAATCTGGTCGATAACGCCCTGATTTATGGCAAGGTGGCGCATGTCTCGATCGAGTCAGACAGTCAGTCCGTGATCCTGCTGGTAGACGACGAGGGCCCGGGCATTCCTCCCGAGCAGCGCGAGCAGATTCTGGAGCCGTTCGTGCGGATGGAGGATTCGCGCAGTCGCCGAACAGGCGGCGCCGGGCTCGGTCTTGCGGTTGCACGCAGCCTCGTCGAGGCGCAGGACGGTACGATTTCTATCGCTGACGCACCCAGCGGTGGCGCGCGGCTCGCAGTCCGATTGCCCTTATTCGTGGCATCGTAAGGAGCGCGTACTGTGCTGGACGAACTGTGGTTAGTGCGCTGAAAAACCTCCTGAAACCTGGCCAAGCACCCTGAGAAGGATCATGACCACGACTACTAACACCGGCCGCTGCCACAGCGTCTGCCCAATCATGCCCACCACCGATGTAGGTCGGACCGTGAAGTTCTATGAAGCGCTTGGGTTTAGTGTCGTGGTCCGCGATGACTTCGTGATGACGAGGCGCGATAGTATCGAGCTGTTCTTATCGCTGATGCCGGATCATGACCCCAAGCGCACCGCATCCTGTGTGTTTGTCCGGGTTGACGATGCGGATGCTCTACACGCGCAGTGGCGAACCACAGGCTCAGATTGCATCAAAACTTTACGCAATACCAACTACGGCATGCGCGAATTTGCGGTCATCGATCCGGACGGCAACCTGATGCTCTACGGTTCGCCCCTAAAACCAGACTGACCACGATGGATCTCTTCTGTTCGCGCCGGCGAAGCGGCGACCGAGCGTATGCTTAGCGAACGTATCCGCGTTTGGCCCGCAAGACTCCGCCTTGTGTCGACTCCCTCAGGGACAACATCTCACTCGCGAGCTCAATGCAGGTGAACGAGCTTGTCATATCGCCTGTCGCATCAGTCTCACGACCTCATGCTCGGGCAAAAGGCGGCGGAGCTTCCCATCGTGTGGCGCTATTCGCGAGAGCGAATGACTAACTCATTCCCGGCGCGCTCTACCGTGATAGGAACATTCTGCTGTAGGTAATCCACCAGCGATTGGGGATCATGAGCATCGAAAGAACCAGAGAAGCGCTTGGTGCGTAATGCGTCCCCCTCGATCCGGATCTGCGGTTCACGGTTGTAGCGGTTGAAATCCTCGGCGATCTCGGAAAGCGTATCACCGCTGAAGATCAGGTGAGGCCGACGCCACGAGCTCATCTCTTCGACCGAGATCGGAGTGCGCTTAAGGATGTGTCCATCGACAGCAATTCGAGCTTCTTCGCCTGCGGCGAGTCGCGCTCGCAGTGACGTTGGCTTCGCCGGGGGCTTGCCGTCCGCAATGCTTTCGCCGCGAGCGGATGGTTCAACCACAGAGTAAGCCGAACCGGAGAGTTTGCTCTCGGGCGAGATCTCGACGGCGCCCTCGAGCACGGAGACCACCGTGCCTGTCGGTCTCCGATAGACATGGAACTCCGTGCCCACGTCCTCGATCAAAGCGCCCCCTGCGTGGACGCGAAAGGCTCGCAGTGCGTTGTGTTGTACCTTGAACACCGCCTCGCCCTGAAGAAGGCTCACCTCCCGGACGGCGGGCGAAAAGCGCACTTCTATGCGAGAGACCGGACTGAGTTGGACGATCGAGCCGTCGGGAAGGGAGAAGCTGCGTTCTTCGGCAATCCCAGTTGAATAGTCTTGAGAGGCTGCGGGCCTGAGGACATACCACCACGCAGCGATGGTGACGGACGCCACACACGCGGCGAGACCCGTCAGCCATCGCACACTCAGCCGTCGGGCACGGAGTTGGAGGCCACTCGAGACAGTAGATTCTGCTGTCGGTGCAGAGTCGTCTCGAATCCCGTTGTCCAAAGGCGTGACGTTGATTGCAGACTTTGCTAGGAGCTCATCGATATTCAAGTCCTCAAGGTCCAACCCATCGAGTTCTTTGTCGAGGGCCGTGATGAGCAGATACTCCCGCACGTGGTGCGGGGAGGCGCGTAGCCACGCTGCAAATGCAACATGTTCCTTTTGCCCACCGTGCTCAATTACGGTCGCCCAGCGAGCCGCCTGCTCGGCAATCGATCCGTCGATCTGAGGGCGCGGGCTCATGCGCGTGTCCTTCCTTCCACTAACGATCCCATACGACTCTCCTTAGCCGCACCTTAGCTTCTGCCAGATAGGTTTCGACCTTGCGCTCAGAGAACCCCAGCTTCTCCGCAATCTCCTCGTACGAATAGCCGTCGCGCTTATGCATCAGAAAGACCGCCAGCTGAGCTGGCGGTAGACACTCCAGAGCTCTCCGTAATTGACGTTTAACATCCAGGCGCTCGGCAAGTTCATCCGGTCGCATCTCCGCAGGATGCTCCGCGCAATGCTCGACGACTTCCGAGTCAAAGGTCAGCCACTCCTTCGAGTGCTCATTACGTATCCTGAACTCGGAGACGACGTGCGAGGCAATACCGAAGAGGTACGCGCGCGGCTTGCGTACGAAGTCGCTGTTTTCGATGCGCGTCAGTCTCATAAAGACTTCCTGTGCCAAATCCTCAGCGTCCTGCGGATGCTGCAGGCGACGTAAAAGGAATCGGTGGAGCTGCAGTCCATAATGCTGAACCGCTATGTCCACCAAATTGGCCGCGCGCTTCGCGCCCTTAACCTTCATGCGGCTCGTCTCGGCTCAATTCGCTATCCCCTATCTACCTAGTGGGGTTCTGCGGGAAATTTTCCCACTCTGAGTGGCCTTTAGGACCGGGAATTTTTTCGCCTGGACCGCACTACTACAGCAGGGCACCGAAATATCGGTTTCAAGACCACCGGCGGCCCAAGTACAAGAACGTTATGAGGGGCCCTGATGATGAGTATCCGCTGCGTATTCCTGACAGCCGTTGTATTGGCGAGCGCCAGCTATTTAGCGCCCGCGCAAGAGAACGCCCCTGTAAGGCAGGCACGAGCTGACGCGACTCCCGCGTCGCTTATCGCGGTAGATATCCCGGCCCAACCTATGGAAAAGGCGCTGCAAGCGTTCTCTACGCAAAGCGGCTTCCAAATGATATTTCCGACGGAATTCACTCAAGCATTGAGCTCGCCGGAGCTCAAAGGACATTACACGCCGGAGGTTGCCCTCAGTAAGCTTCTGGCGAACTCCAGCCTGCGTTACGCCTACGTAAATCCACGCACGATTGCCATTCTATCGACATCGAGTTTGACACAGTATCCTAACTCATCGCGGGGTCAGTCGTCCTCAGTAGCCGGACAATCCGAATCGTCCGACCCTGTGACCATCAAGGAAGCGGACCGGAAGAAATCCTTCGGGGAGCGGTTTCAGGTGGCTCAGGCGGCTCAGGGATCAGCGCCTGGGCCTGTTCCGGTAGGGAAGAGCGCCTCGAGCGCGGAACAAAGCACCGTGCTTCAGGAAATTGTCGTTACGGCTCAAAAGCGATCCGAGAAGCTGTTGGATGTGCCTTCCGCCATCGGCGTGCTGACCGGCGCGCAATTGGAATCTCAGAAAATTGGCTCTCTCAGCGATTTGGCGGGTTTCGTACCCGGGGTGAGTATTGCCTCGCTCGGACAGCCGGGCTATCAGCAAATTGTCATCAGGGGAATCGCCACTTCGTACACCCAGGCTTTCGGGCCGCCGACCGTAGCGACCTACGTTGATGACACGCCCGTCGGATCCTCCACCAATGGAGCGCGCGCGGCGATTCTAGGTCTGGATTTGCTGCCGTACGACCTTGATAGGATTGAGGTTCTCGAAGGACCGCAAGGTACATTGTACGGTGCCGATGCGATGGGCGGTGTCGTGAAATACGTGTTGAAGAAGCCCGACCTTGTGAACTTCGACGCTCGCACTGGGACATACGTTGAAGACATCGACGGCGGCGGCGTTGGCTGGGGTGTCCGAGGTGCGGCTAACATTCCGCTTATCGCCGACACTGTCGCCCTTCGGGTCAGTGCGTACCGCCAGGACAATGCAGGCTGGATCGATAATCTCGGGACGGGCCGGAACGATTCGAACTCTTCGATCCAAGAGGGTGGACGTGTTGCGTTGCTCTGGAAACCCGCATCCTGGCTCTGCGTTCAAGGCAGCTGGCTTGCGCAAAACAACGATTCAAACGACCTCACCCAGAGTACTCAGGCAGCGCCCAATGTCCAATTCTCCTATTTCCCAAACACCCTGGATCAGCGGACGCGTCTGGGGTCTTTGGACATCAGCGCTGATCTGACATTCGCTACGCTCACCAGCGCTTCGAGCTGGTCACAATTGAACAGCGCCTGGGTGTACGACATCTCCCTGACATTCGCGCCCTATACGCCTGGTTATCCGAACGCGCTCAGTTACGACGCGCTGGCCGACCACGACTCGAAGTTTACCGAGGAGATCCGCCTAGCCTCAGCAGGGCATCAGCGGCTGCAGTGGATACTGGGAACCTATTTCACGAGGGAGAATTTCGGTGAAACCAATAACGCACCGTCGTTTACCGCCTCCTATGTGCCGTTGCCCCCGGCGGACAATCTGTTGATTTCCGATGAAACCGGAGTCTACAAAGAATGGGCCGTCTTCGCGAATGCGACATTGAAGCTGTCGGATCGATTTGATTTAGGCGCGGGTCTGCGGTACGCATCGAACATTCAAGCCGGATGTGTATTGCAGAGTGCTGGCGTGTTTGGCGCGGGCGCCTCGCCTTGCACTAGCCGTCCGTACCAAGGCAAAACGACTTGGATGACTGACGGGCGGTTTCACCTCAACGACGAGACCATGATTTACGCCAGGATCGCCACCGGATATAGACCGGGTGGAGGATGCAGCACCTGCGGCAATCCCACCTTGGGCACGCCCAATGTCTATTACCCGGATACCGTGACTAACTATGAGCTCGGTCTCAAGACACAGACCTCGGACCGACGGCTGAGCCTAAATGCGGATGTTTTCTATATCAACTGGACCGACATTCAGATAGCACAACTTTCCCCTAAGGGCGCTCCATATACAGGAAACGGTGGAACCGCCATCAGTGAAGGTGTAGAGCTTGCCACGATTGCAGCGGTCTCGGCGAATCTACAGCTCCAAGCGGTGTTGGACTTCACCAATGCGCATCTGACTGAAGATGCACCCGGGGCCGGCGGCAGGGATGGCGATCAACTTCCGGCCTCGGCCCGGTGGTCCGGATCGCTCGGCGCCGAGTACAAGAGGCCAATGAGCGGGCAAGTATCCCTCTCACTCGCCGCCGATTACCGCTACCGGGACCAGATCTATAACCAGTTTCCGAGCTCGTCGGAACCATTTCTCATGGGTCCGCAGAATCTTGTGAATCTCCGTGCGGGATTCGACGTAAAGGGACTGAGCGCTCGGGCTTACGTCAAGAATCTGTTTGATAACCAGTCCTTCAACGGATACTCCACACTGACTCGATCGGGAGAGGCCTATGTGCCCGTGCAACCTCGTACCGTTGGGATCAGTGTTGACTATCAGTTTTAATGCCGGCGACAAAGAGAAAAACCGCTTGGGTTCCCTCGGTCTTCTGTGCCGAGACCGTCATTAGATGTGAGCTGCGTCGCGCCTGGCCCCTGCTGCCGCGATACGAGATCTGGAATCCGGCCTTTGTCGGCGCAAAGGTGACACCCGGATCAGGGGGGATTCACGGGCCGAAGGCGAGCTCGTGTTGATCAAGAAGGCAGGGGAGGCGGAAGAGGAGTTCTACTCGGAGATTGTAAAGTGGGTTCCGTACCAGCGGATCACCTGGTACGCCCACGCCGCTCAGGGCGAGAGCTTCCATAAGTTTGCGGACTTCGAGCTCACGGAGGTGCCTACTGGCTTGCGGTTTTGTATTTGCTGCTACGAGCAAAATCGCCTTGAAGGAGAGTCACTGGAGCGCTACCGAAAAACGCTGCAGAACGCTGTGCGGGAACTTACGATGGTGTTCAAGAGATATTGCGAGGAGCAGGCGTTCGACCCTCAGGACAACCACCCTCGCCGGTGAGCCTCCGCAACCGCCGCAGCGCGTCGGCGTACACCCAGCTTTTGAAACACATTTCTCACGTGAAAGTTCACCGTGGGAGCCGATATACCCAACTTCCTCGCGATGAGTTTGTTCGCGTGTCCTTGGCTGAGCTCGCGCAGTACTTCTTGCTCGCGGTCGCTCAGTGGGCTTGGTTTGTCGCCGTTGCCGTGTTTTTTGGTCAAAACCGCAGACAGGCTCTGGGCATACGCAATGAGATGAGCGGGAACCGACGGCAGCCGCTCCTGAATCACCGTAAGAATCGGACTCACCAGCTCGGCCTCATCGAGGAACAATCGCTGGTATCCCTGCGAGTGTCCCATTTCTAGCGCTGCGATCATAGCCGATACCGCTTGTTCCCCATCCCCCTCACGGCCCGCGATGACAGCCTGCAGAATCGCCGCCTTAGCGAGAGTGCGGCCCCGGCCTCCGACTCGAGCACCGCGCTCGAGTTTCTCGACAATGGCTCGGGCGTCTCCGAACCGCCTCTGGTAAATCCGCAGCAGGCAAAGGCCGATTCCAAGAAGATCCCATTCGCGATAGGCGAAGTGATCCTGAAAGGTGTGGGCGGCCCACTTCTCGCAGAGCCCATGAGTATCCACCAGGGTCTGCGCGGCATCGAGGCGGCCGCATAACAACGCAAATCGCAGCCGCAACGCGTGCAAGAAGCCGCCCAGGATGATACCGACCCGCTGAACCGCAGTTCCGTGGGCCAGCAGGGCGTCTATCTTATCGAGCCTTCTCGCATGCCAATGGATCATCAATTGCATTTCATAAAGCGCTGCGTACGGCTCAAACCAACCCTCCACGTGTTCGGCCGTATACAGAGCTTCGTCCAGGCGATCCTGAGCCTCTGCAAGCGCGCCAAACTCGTAGTCGATCTCGCTCAAGGCAAGCTGCGCAAGAGCGTGGTAGCTGGGATACGACCGGAAGTCTGAATTCCAGAGCCTCAGCCCCGCCTGGAAGTGGTATCTCGCATCCATCAGCTGGCCCCGCGCCAGGCTCAGCGACCCAAAGTGGTACTTGAGCCAGACGGCGGTCCAGGGCGAACGCTCGCGAAGATTCAACTTCTCACACTGGATGAAGTGGCTCTGCGCCGTCTCCAGGTCGCCGCGCAGTTTGTACAGAAGCCCGAGGAGAAGATGGTACAGGGTGGTCAGATGGCCTTCGGCCTTGCCCACCACGGACATCTGCTGTTCCAGATCCTTCAAGTATTCGAGCGGCGCGCGTGAGCTGCTGTAGAACCGCATGATCAACTGGACACCCAGGAACTCCGCCCGGAGCTGGAAGTCATTCCCGCCCATTCGGTCCGTGGTGAAGTTCTTCGTGCGGTCCCCGATTTCTTCCAACAGCATACGAGCTTCGTCCAGCAATCCCCGTTTGAAGTCCAGATACACTCGGCAAAGCGCCAGGCGAGGGAAGGCTTGCAGTTGAGCGCCCGGGATCAGGTCGAGTAGTTGTTGTGCGTACTCGTCGCCTTGCATGACCGCTAGGGTCAGAGGCGAGGCGCGCTCCAGGGCTGCAGCCGCATCGATCGGTTCACCAGCGCTGAGGAAGTGATGCAGGGCCGGCAGCGTCTGACCCCTGGCTTCAAAATACTTCGCCGCCCGCAAATTGGCCCTGACCAGGGAAGCGGACCCGCGCTCGCTGGCACGCCGCGCAAGCGTGCGCCTCAGCAATGGCGGTATGCGCCATTGGTTGGTTGAAACGTCAATGGCTTCGATGAACGTTTCATGAGCGGTTAGACTCGCAATGATTTCGGCACTATCTCGAGCCTCACGAACCGCGTCGCATTGATCCGGTTGGAGTGTTTCAAGCACAGCACAGTCGACAAGCAAGTCAACCGCGCGTCGCTCCGTGTGCCGCAGCACCTCCGTGGCGCAGTAGTCGCCGATGAGGCGCGAGAACTCCGAGACGTTGTAAATGTCCGACTGTGTTCGTCCCCATGCTGGGAGAGTCATTCGCGCCAGCTCAAGCGCAGCGGGCCAACCTTCGGTTAAGCGATAGAGTTGGCGAAGTTGGGAAGGGCGTATTCCTTCGCCGAAGAATGCGCGGGTTTCGGCTTTGGAAAATAGCAACGATCGCCCGTCAATACGCAACAGTCGCCCCTGCAGCAGAATTCGTGATAGCGCGATCGGACAAACACGCCGTGTCGCTAGCGCCATACGCACGTTCTTCGGCATGCCCTCAAACAGTTGCAGTAGCAGCTCGTCGGAAGCCGCCCCCTCTATCGACTGATAGTCGTCAAACACCAGGTGGACCGGGCGGCGATGTGCGGTAAGTCGATCCCGCAAGACTTCGAGGAAACCTGCATAGTCGAAAGCCCGGTCGTGTGGCTGATTGAGGGAATGCATCGAAGGATGGCCCAGCCCCTGCGCATCGAATGCTTCCGTGATCTTCTGAGCCAGTCTGGCAGGGGAGCTCTCACCGTGCTTCAGGTCGATCCAGACTGCCGTCCCGCGGGCGCGCCGCGCACTCTCGCACCATTGAGCCAGTGCGTAGGTTTTCCCAAAACCCGCTGGAGCTTCTAACAGAACGATTCCCTCATCCATCGCGTGCAGGCGGCGAGCCAGCGATTCGCGCGGAACGGCGCCGGCCGAGGGATGGCGAGTCGAAGTGCGCTGGGCGGTCTTCTTCGCTGCTACGGGCGACCGAGGGGATCTCATCGCGCTAGCCTTCACGATTCTGGCCTCTAAAGTCTCCCGGCCTAACGGGCGCCGAGTACCAGTTCGATATAAGGCATTGTTCTAAAAAGATATTCTGCATCATACCTATTTAAATGAATAGGACGAACTCTATAGCATCCTATCAAAAAAAATCGCGAACCCATCGTCTGCCGCAATTGCGTCATACGCCTGCGAGTCTTAGCGTTCAACCCCGGGGACTGTTGTTGGGAAGCACACCTCATCTCGGGCTTCCCGGCATGAGAAGGCGCTCACCCGATGTCTTCTCTTCGCAACAAAACTATCAGACAAGGGGTTCTCGATGCGCTTGCATCATCTGTATGTTGGCTCACTCGTCACAGTCATGCTGTGGTACGCGCCGGAAAAGACCGCCATCGCTGCGGACGATGTTCCAACTCAGAGCACCAGCTCCTCCGTGGCTCCGCAGTTGGAGGAAATCGTCGTCACCGCACGCAAACGCGAAGAAAACCTTCAGTCCGTGCCGGATGCGATCACCGCCTTCACGCCAGATCAGATCACGAACGCGGGTATTCTTCAGATATCCGACTTCGCTGCACTGACTCCGAATCTTACGCTCTCCGATGCGAGTGCTTTCCGTCCCGGCGGCTTCGTTCTATCAATGCGCGGCATTGGTAACAGCCAGTTGGGTTGGCCCTCCGTGTCTTACATCGTAGACGGCATCCCGGCGGATTCTCAGGACACCATCAGCATCGGCTCGCTTGAGGATATCGAACGAATCGAAGTCCTACGCGGTCCGCAGAGCGCTCTCTACGGGTTTAACGCTATCGCCGGCGCAATCAACATCATCACCAAAAACCCCACCCCGTACTGGTCGTACGACGCTCGGCTTATCTACGGCAATGGCAACGATCGACAAGCCGATGGCATGGTCTCCGGTCCGATCATCCCCGACAAACTTCTGTTTCGCCTCGCTGTCTCCTACCTCGACAATGACGGAGTGATCCGCAGCACCAGCAATGACTTGCATCTCGACTCGCAAATGCACAAGCAGGTGCAGGGACGCCTCCTCTTCACGCCGATCGAGAACCTACGGATAGACCTGCACGGGAGCTACATCGACGAACGAGATGGGGCCGTCTACCAGGACCAGGTCCCCATCGAAGACGCGAACACCTGGAATGCTTACGACGCTCGCCGCGCCTTTCCTGGAACGGAATCGCGAGACCTGTCCCGGATTGCTGCGCGGATTCAATGGGACCTGCCGGGAGTCTCGCTGATCTCGGAAACGAGTTATAGCCACATCGATCAGACGACGTATTCGAGCTTCTGTTACGACGATCCAAACGATCCCTACTTCCCAGCCCCGGGGGGCGGCGACCAATGTCCGTTCGGGTTGGCGTTCGGGAACACAGCGGCACCCGGACAACCGATCGATGAGTACTACTACGCGGTGAACAATCGTCGCAGCTGGACCGAGGACTTCCGGATTCAGTCGCGGGACGGTCAGGACCTCGACTGGACTGTTGGAGTGGCGACCCTGAATCGGACCGCACTGGATGGATTCGACGCGGGTGACATACTCGCTCCAGACCGTACTAATGAAGTGATCTTCCCTCAGTGGGATAGAGAGACCGACAAGTGGTGGGGTGTGTATGGGCAAGCGGTTTGGAATGCGACCTCGCGATGGCAATTCACCGCAGCGGCGCGCTATGACCATGACACCTACCAGAACACCGGATATTCGGACGATACGCTTGCGGTAGTCGTTCCCGTACGCCTGCCGGATGGCACTTTAGCCGGTACCCAAACCGCGAAAGGCGAAGCGCTGCAGCCCAAAGGACAAGCGAGTTTCAAGTTTACGGACGATTTGATGGGATACCTCACAGTGTCGCGCGGCTTCCGGGCAGGGTTCTACAACTCTGGCTCGCTCACCTTGCCGGAACACACCACGAACTATGAAGTCGGTTTCAAATCCACGTGGTGGGACCGGCGCGCGACACTGAACGTCGCCGCGTTTCACATCGACTTCTCTAACCAGCAGTCCACAACCTACACGAGCGATCCGCCTTACGTAATATCCAGCAACATTCCTAAAACAGACATCAATGGAGTCGAGCTGGAGTCGAATGTCGCGTTGTCCGAGTTTGTCTCGTTGAGCACGGGTTTCGGCTACCTCCACGCGCAGGTGAGTGACGGAACCGTTTCGCCGCTGTCGCCTCGTGTCAACGCTAATGCCAGCGTCGACTTTAACCATCCAATCGCGTCCGGATGGTCCGCGCTACTGCATGTGGACGGCCGCTACACCGGCTGGCAGTACCTGCAGGCGGAGAACCAACAGGAGATTCCCAGCACGACATTCATCAACGTTCGTGCCGGAGCACGCAAAGGACACTACACCGTGACGGCCTTTGTCCGGAACGCGACGGACCGGCGTACTGCCACCTTCGGTGGCGCGGTGAACCAGTTATTCCCATCAGGTGAGCTCACCTATATCCGTGCACAAAACATTCCCCGCACCTTTGGTGTAGAGCTGCGGGCTTCGTTCTGATTCCACCGGCCTACAATTTATGCACGGAATTCTTGATCAGGGGAAACATTGTTGAAAGCGATAAATAGGATAGGCGTCGATATTGGTGGCACGTTTACCGATCTCGTAATCTACAACGCAGCGACCGGAGGAATCGCGGTCAGGAAAGTGCCCACGACCCCCGACGCGCCGGAAAAGGGCTGCATCGACGCGGTGCGGCTCGCCACCCAGGAGCTGAGCCCGGCAAGCTGTGAGTACTTCCTGCATGGGACCACAGTGGGTTTGAATGCGCTGCTCGAGCGACGGGGCGCCAAAGTCGGTCTGCTCTGTACCGAAGGATTTCGCGATACCCTGGAGATTCGCCGCGGCTCCCGTCCGGAGGCCTACGATCTCAACTGGGTACCCCCAGAGCCCTTGGTGCCGCGTCACCTGAGACTACCCGTGGGAGAGCGCATCACGGCTCGAGGACAGGTGTTGCGTCCTCTGGAACCCAACTCGGTAGAGGTAGCGGCAGCCGCCTTTCGGGAGCACAGCGTGACTGCTGTAGCCGTTTGCTTCATGAACGCTTACGCCAATCCCGTGCACGAGGAGCAGGCCGAACGGCTGTTGCGTGAGTTTGGTTTCAGCGGCGATATCTCGCTTTCGCACAGGCTTTCGCGTGAGTATAGAGACTACGAGCGGACCAGTACTACGGCCGTCGATGCCTTTGTGCGCGCTCGAATGGCCAACTACCTGGACAGTGTCTCCTCTGGGTTAGGAACGCTGGGATTTGCCGGAGTGTGTCTGATTACGCGCTCGGGCGGAGGCTCGATGAGTTTTGCCGAGGCCCACGAGCGCGCCTTTGAAACGGTCAACTCTGGACCGGTTGCTGGAGCTGAAGGAGCTGCAGAGTTAGCGCGTGCTTTGAAACTTGGGGACCTGGTTACTGCGGATGTGGGGGGAACCAGCTTCGACACGGCTCTGATTATCGATGGCCGCCCGCAATTGTTGTACCAAGGTGAAATTGCGGGGATGCCTATTCAGGCCCCTTGGGTGGATGTCCGCTCGATCGGAGCCGGTGGCGGATCGCTCGCGCACGTGGATTCTGGAGGACTCTTGCACGTGGGCCCGCAAAGCGCCGGCGCCATGCCGGGACCGGCGTGCTACAAGCGCGGGGGCACACAGGCCACCGTAACAGATGCGGCATTTTATCTAGGAATGTTGGGAAGTGGTCAGCTTGCCTCGAACGTGAACCTCGATCGCGCTCTGGCTGAGGCCGCCCTGCAGAAGGTCGCCAGACAATTGAAGAGCGATCCACTGAGTGTCGCCATCGGAATGATCAAGATCGCTTGTGCCAATTGCGCTAACGCGATTCGCGAAATCACTGTTGAGCGTGGCATCGATCCCCGGCAGTTGAGTCTGCTCGCTTTCGGAGGCGCAGGACCACTGCTTGCGGTGCAGATAGCCCGCGAGCTCGACATTCACACAATTGTCGTGCCACCGTTTGCGGGCAATTTCTCTGCATGGGGACTGCTCGGGTCTGATCTGGTGCGCAGCGCGGCCCGAACGCAACTCTTCGTCCTATCTCCCGACGGGCTCACCCGGATGAACGAAACCATCGCGACAATGTTCGAAGAGTTGGAGAGCCGCGGCGATGATCGCAGCTTCCTTGAGCACGGCACCCGCGAGTTGGGGGTCGGCATGCGTTACACGGGCCAGGAGCACAGCCTCACGATTTCAGTACCGTGGATAAACGGCCGAATCGGTTGGGATGGCCACGAGCTCGAGCGCGCCTTCCGCGATGCGTACCACAAGAGCTTTGGAATCGAGCTCGACAATGCCGTCGAAGCGGTTGTATTGCGCACAGCCATCCGCAAACCGTTGCCGCGCAATCTCGCGCCTCCGGTTGCGGATAAGCTCGGGACTGTCGATGAGTTGCCTGCGTCACATACGGTCTATTCCTTTGTCCTGAATCGGTCCGTGGCGGCACGAACTCTGTACAGATCATCACTGCAGGTGGGCGAGCGGCATCGGGGACCCGCTGTCCTCTACGAGGACACCACGACAACCTACATCGACGTTGACTTCAGCTACTGGCTGGAGGCCAATGGCTGCATAGTGCTGAACCAGGAGAAGTCATAACATGAGCGTCAAAAACGACCTCCAGGTTCATCGCAGCGACAGGCGCGCTTTCGCTGCCCCTGCGGCGGGTGAAAACCACGATCCAGTCACAACGCAACTCATTCGGCACGCGCTCGATTCCGCCGCCAAGCAAATGAAGCGAGCGGCTGTGCGGACCTCATTCTCGCCCATTATCTATGAGGCCCTCGACTTCGCGGTAGTCCTCTACGATCGACAGGTTCGTTTGCTGGCTCAGGCTCCGACCCTGCCGATCTTCATGGGCACGATGGGGTTCTGTATCGAAGGCGCGGTCGCCGCGGTCGGCGGAGAGAGTGCACTGCAGCCCGGTGACGTGTTGATCTATAACAAACCGTACGGGACTGGGTCGCATGCACAGGACTGCGCCATCGTGATGCCTGTATTCCTGCCGGACGGTGTGCTGGTGGGGTACGCCGCAAACAAGGCACATTGGCTCGATGTCGGGGCTCTGGCACCCTACTGCACGAACACGACCGATGTTTATCAGGAAGGAGTCGTAATCCCCGGGGTGAAGCTATACCAGGCCGGCCGGCGCAACGAAGATGTTTATCGCCTGGTGCTGGCCAACTGCCGCTTTGCTCGGGCGGTCTCCGGAGATATCAACGCCCAGGTGGCCAGTTGTCATGTCGGTGCCCGCGAGTTGGTCAGAATCATCCAGCGGTATGGTATTCAAAGCTTCAACGCTCACGTCGAACGTATGTTTGAGCATGGCGAGCATGTCGTCCGCGAGTTCATCAGGAAGATCCCGGACGGCACCTATCGCGCCACTTGCCACATGGACAACAATGGCGTCGACGACAAACCCATCCAATTCGACGTCGTGATTGAGATCGCAGACTCCACGGTCCGCTTCGATTTCACACATGTACCTGGTGCGCAACGTGGGCCGACCAACTGTCCACTTCCCTCTACCGTGAGCGGCGCGCGCGTGACACTGGCAATGCTCGCGGGCAATGCCCACGAAACGCCTAACGAGGGTCACTTTCGTCCGATGGAGGTCGTGACTCGACCCGGGTCAATGTTTCATGCGGTGGAGCCGCAACCCTGTTACCTCTATGCCTGGCCGGTGCTATCGGCGATGGAGGGACTCTTTCAAGCTTTTGCGCAGGCAACAGACGGAGGTTTTCCATCCGGCAGCGCTGGGGATATTGTGGGCGTCCAGTATTACGGCACCTATGGCGAAAGCCACGAGCTTTTCTTCGGCGGCTCTGCGCTTCCTGTAGGGCAGGGAGCTTTGCCCCATGCAGACGGAAGTACCCTATTCGTTGCAGCGCTCGCGCAATCGCAGACTCAGTCACCCGAGCTGCAGGAGGCAAAGCTGCCGATTCTCTACGAAAAGTGGGAGTTCACAGCGGACTCGGCTGGCCCTGGCCAGTATCGCGGCGGCTTGGGCTGGGAGCTCCACTTCCGCGCGCTGCAGGATCTGTCTGTCATCTCCGAGATGGAACGGACCAAGGTGCCCGGCTGGGCTCAGAAGGGAGGGCGTTCGGGCACACCGAACCGCTTCGAGATTGACTTCGCCGACGGTCACACCGAGGCATTCATCAAAGCAACCGACCTACACGTGAACGCGAACAGCCGCTTTCGTATTTATTGTGGCGGTGGTGGTGGCTACGGACCGCCCGCGCAGCGGGACGTCGTTGCGATCAGGCGCGACCTGCTCGATGGCCTTGTTAGCGAAAGCCACGTACGGCAGTTTTACCCACAGTTCGATTTCGAGACTATGGATCAATGAACATAGGTACCGTGCGGTCGGCGGACGGATTGTCGGTCGGCTTCATGCGGTTGGGCACCGGGCGGCCTCTGGTCATTGTGCACGGGAGCTTGACGACCGCTCAGGATTGGCTCGCGGTTGCAAACACTCTCGCCGCGAATCACACGGTTTACGTCATAGACCGCAGAGGCCGTGGACAGAGTCCTGACTGCGGCAATCCTTATCGCTTTCAGTGCGAAGTGGATGACATTGCCGCAGTGATGAAAGCGGTAGGCGGGGAGGCAGTTCTTTTGGGTCACTCTTTCGGAGGCGGCGTAGCACTGGCCCACGCGATCCGGAGTGGCTTTGGAGGGGATCTCATCCTCTACGAACCGGGGCACGCGGTTGCCGGCCGCGGATGGTTCAGTGGCTCCTTTCTCGCTCCCGCCGAGTCAATGCTCGGGGCGGGAAAAAATGACGAGGCACTGGCACTGATCTACGAGGGATTCAGCGTCGGCTCGGACTCCATGACAGCGGAGGTCGCTCAATTACGAAACTCGCCTGCGTGGTCGAAGCAAGTGAGTTTGGTTGAGACTTTGATCCGTGAAATCCGCGCGTTGGAATCCTTCGTGCCGTCGGATGCGGATTGCTTTGGGCTTCAAGCGCGGACCACCCTTCTGCTCGGAACCGAAACTCCTTACGCAATGAAGGCTGGCTCCGTGTCCCC
>Ga0105240_10005216_pt1 | contig 19440 bp, 12 predicted proteins | sample KBSC54metaG_FD_80426 | JGI IMG/M metagenome (GOLD analysis project Ga0105240, IMG submission 80426) | Corn rhizosphere microbial communities from Kellogg Biological Station, Michigan, USA - KBS C5-4 metaG | ecosystem: Host-associated > Plants > Roots > Rhizosphere > Soil | place: Michigan, USA... | reverse complement strand
TGGCCGCAGGGGAGTCGGAGCGAAGCGGAGACCGCCTCGCCGAAGCGCTGCGGCGGCCTGCCTGCCCCCGCCTTTGCCGTGCCGACCTCTGCACCAGAACGCGGACAACGATCGTCCGCAATGGGCCGCAAGCGGAATGTGCGCCACCAGAGGCTTCACCGATAGTTTCGTAAGCCTTGACAGGGGCGGCTCTCAGGCCGGGTACTTCAAGCACCAACCGCGGCTAGCCTCGATCCCCGCCTTTGCCCAGCAGCTGCGCCGGCAAGGTGTGCTCCGACTTGATCTCCTTCAGCACGATGCTCGAGCGCACATGCGTCACGCCTGGCAGCTTGAAGATCGTGTCGTGCAGCAGCCGCTCGTAGTGCTTGATGTCCGGCGCCAGCACCGTCATCAGGTAGTCCGCCTGGCCGGTGGTGGACTGGCAGCGCGCGATGTGCGGGCTGGCCAGCACCGCTTCCTGGAAGCGCTGCACCAGCTCTTCGTTGTGGTGCGTCAGGTTGACCTCGACCAGCACCGTCAGGTGCAGGCCGACCTTCTCCCGGTCGACCAGCGCGGTATAGCCCAGGATCACGCCGGCGGCCTCCATCTCCTTGATCCGCTTCCAGCACGGCGTCGGCGACAGGCCGACCGTGGCCGAGAGCTGGGCCACGGTCTGGCGTGCGTCGCGCTGCAGTTCGAGAAGGATCTTCAGGCTGTACGGGTCCAGAAGAACAGATCCATCGCTATTGGCCATTCCAGTTCCTGCTTTTTCTTCAACTAGGCAGAAACCATAGCGGATCCAAGCAGAAAATTCTCGCTTCGCGGCGGAAGAATTTCCGTCATGAACGCCATTGCCGACCCTCCGATCCGCCGCCCCGGCTACCAGCTCTCGGACAATCTCTGGGCACCGAACGGTGTCGTCTTCCTGACCGGCACGCAGGCGCTGGTACGGCTGCTGGCGATGCAGCGCGAGCGCGATGCCGCGGCGGGCCTGAAGACGCAGGGCTTCATCAGCGGCTACCGCGGCTCGCCGCTGGGCATGGTCGACCTGGCGGTCTGGAAGGCCGGCAAGCAGCTGACCGAAGCCGGCATCCGCTTCGTGCCGGCCATCAACGAAGAGCTGGCCGCGACGCAGGTGCTGGGCACCCAGCGCGTCGAGTCCGACCCCGAGCGCACCGTCGACGGCGTGTTCGCGATGTGGTACGGCAAAGGCCCCGGCGTCGACCGCGCCGGCGATGCGATCAAGCACGGCAATGCCTTCGGCTCCTCGCCGCGCGGCGGCGTGCTGGTGGTCGCCGGCGACGACCACGGCTGCGTCTCCTCGTCGATGCCGCACCAGAGCGACCACGCCTTCCAGGCCTGGCAGATGCCGATCGTGAGCCCGGCCAACGTGGCCGAGATGCTCGAGTTCGGCCTCTACGGCTGGGCGCTCTCGCGCTACTCGGGCGCCTGGGTCGGCTGCACCGCCTTGTCCGAGGTGGTCGAGAGCGCCGGCACCGTCGACCTCGACGCGGTGCTGGCTCGGGCCGACGCCTGGGCCGGTGCCGACGAGGTGCGCGCGCGCACCGGCCACCGCGCGCCGGCCGACGGGCTGCACATGCGCTGGCCCGACCTGCCCTCGCTGCGCATCGAGTCGCGCATGGCCGACAAGCTCGCGGCCGTCGCCGCGTTCGCGCGTGTCAACGCCATCGACCGCGAGGTCATCGCGAGCCCTCGCGCCAGCGTCGGCATCGTCACCTGCGGCAAGGCGCACCTCGACCTGATGGAAGTGCTGCGGCGCCTGCAGATCACGCCCGCGATGCTGGCTGCCGCCGGGCTGCGGCTCTACAAGGTGGGCCTGAGCTTCCCGCTCGAGACGACGCGCATGCGGGCCTTCGCCGAGGGCCTGAAAGAGATCCTCGTGATCGAGGAAAAGGGCGCGATCGTCGAGACGCAGATGCGCGACCTCCTCTACAACGCATCGCCGCGGCCGGTGCTGGTGGGCAAGCACGACGCCTCGGGCGCGCCGCTGGTCTCGGCGCTGGGCGAGCTGCGGCCGTCGCGCCTGATCGAGCTGGTCGCGCACTGGCTCGCGGCCCACTTTCCCGACAACCGCGTGCTCGGCGACCACCTGCAGCACGTGCGCGACTTCACGCCGCCCGAGCTGCTCGCGAACGCGTCCGACAGCGTCAAGCGCCTGCCCTACTTCTGCGCCGGCTGCCCGCACAACACCAGCACCAGGGTGCCCGAAGGCTCCAGCGCGCGCGCCGGCATCGGCTGCCATTTCATGGCCAACTGGATGGAGCGCGGCACCGCCGGCCTGATCCAGATGGGCGGCGAAGGCGTGGACTGGATCTCGCACGCGATGTTCACGAAGACGCCGCACGTATTCCAGAACCTGGGCGACGGCACCTACTACCACTCGGGCTACCTGGCGATCCGGCAGGCGGTCGCGGCCAAGGCGACGATCACCTACAAGATCCTCTTCAACGATGCGGTCGCGATGACCGGCGGCCAGCCGGTGGACGGGCAGATCAGCGTCGAGCGAATAGCGCGCCAGGTCGAGAGCGAAGGCGTCGAGCAGGTGGTCGTGATCAGCGATCAGATCGGCAAGTACGCGGCGATCGAGAGCCGCTTCCCGGCAGGCACCGAGTTCCACGACCGCGCCGAACTCGACGCGGTGCAGCGTCGCCTGCGCGAGATGGCCGGCGTCACGGTGCTGATCTACGAGCAGACCTGCGCGGCCGAGAAGCGTCGCCGGCGCAAGAAGGGCGAACTGGCCGACCCGCCGAAGCGGCTGCTGATCAACGAGGCGGTGTGCGAAGGCTGCGGCGATTGCAGCGTGCAGAGCAACTGCGTCGCGGTGCTGCCGCACGAGACGGCCTTCGGCCGCAAGCGCAAGATCGACCAGACCGCCTGCAACAAGGACTACTCGTGCGAGAAGGGCTTCTGCCCCAGCTTCGTCGGCGTGACCGGCGGCCGGCTGCGCAAGAAGAGCGGCGCGCTGTCGACCGGCAAGCAGGCCTTCCTGGCGCGTGTCGCGGCGCTGCCGCGGCCCGCGGCGCATGACTGGGACGGCCCGTGGGATCTGCTCGTCACCGGCGTCGGCGGCACCGGCGTGGTGACGGTCGGCGCGGTGATCGCGATGGCGGCGCACCTGGAAGGCAAGTCGGCCAGCGTGCTCGACTTCATGGGCTTTGCGCAGAAGGGAGGATCGGTGCTGAGCTTCGTGCGCCTGGCGGACCGGCCCGAGCGCCTGAACCAGGTGCGCATCGACACCCAGCAGGCCGATGCGGTGCTGGCCTGCGACATGGTGGTCGCCGCGAGTCCGGAAGCGCTGCAGACGGTGCGCCACGGCCGCACGCGCATCGCCGTCAACGTGCACGAGATCCCGGTCGCCGAATCGTTGAAGAACCCCGATGCCGACCTGAAGACCGAGCTGCTGCTCGCGAAGATGCGCTTCGCGGCCGGCGACGACAGGGTCGAGACCTTCGACGCGCAGTCGCTGGCCGAGGAATTCCTCGGCGACACCCTCACCGCGAACATCCTCGCGATGGGCTACGCCTGGCAGCGCGGCCTGGTGCCGGTCGGCCTGCTGGCGATGCAGCGCGCGATCGAGCTGAACGGCGTGGCGGTCGAGAACAACCTGCTCGCGTTCGCGCTCGGGCGGCTCGCGGCCGGCAACCCGGCAGCGCTGCGCGAAGAGGCACCGGCGCAAACGCAAGACGAAACGCTGCAAGGCCTGGTCGCGCGCGGCATCGCGCACCTGACCGGCTATCAGGACGCAGCCTGGGCGCGGCGCTACGCGGACACGGTGCAGCGTGTGCAACGCGCCGAACAGGCCTTGGCGGGTGGCGATGCCAGCCTGCCGCTGAGCCGAGCGGTCGCGCGCAGCCTGTTGAAGCTGATGAGCTACAAGGACGAATACGAGGTTGCACGGCTCTACACCGACGGCGGCTTCCAGCGCCAGCTGGCCGAGCAGTTCGACGGCGACGTCAAGCTCGAATTCCACATGGCGCCGCCGCTGCTGGCGCGGCCGCGCAAGGACGTGCCGGGCCGCTCCCAAGCGTCCTTGCCCCCCTCGGGGGGCCCGGCGCGAAGCGGCGGGTCTGGGGGCACAGACTTCTATGGGCAGCCGCCTAAAAAGATCGTGCTCGGCGCGTGGATGCTGCCGGCGATGCGGCTGCTCGCCAAGGGCAAGGCCTTGCGCGGCGGCTGGCTCGACGTCTTCGGCCACACCGAGGAACGGCGCATGGAGCGGGGCCTGATCGCGCAGTTCGAGCGCCGCATCGACGAGCTGGCGGAGAACCTGACGGCCGACAGGCTGCCGACAGCGGTGCAGATCGCCTTGCTGCCGCTGAGCATGCGCGGCTATGGCCACGTGAAGATCGCCAACGTCGCGCTGGCGCGGGCACGCGAGGCGGAACTGCTGCATCGGCTGTTGCCCGCGCGCTACCCGAAGCCGGTGGCGGCGCCCGCCGCCGGGCAGTTCCGCGGGATTGCCGTGGTCTCGTCCCGGTGAGTCGTTGAGCGCCTCTCGAAGGCGCGGTGCCCGAATTCCGCGCGCGTGTCCGACTTGTCGGATTTGCCGTGTTCTTACCTCCAGACGCCGAGCCTGTTGCCGGCCTCAACCTGGAGGACATTCATGCCATCGATCGTTTTGCCGGACCCGCTCCGGCGCGCCACCGGACTCCTGTTCGCGTGCATCGCCACTGGTGCATTGCACGGCTGCTGGGGAGGCGGCAGTTCCTCCGACGACGTGGCCGCCGCGCCGGCGCCCACATCGGCCCCGGCCCCGGCCGCGGCATCCTTCACCGTGGGCGGCGGTGTCAGCGGCCTGAGCGCCGCAGGGCTCGTCTTGGCCAACGGGACGGATACCGTCGCGATCGCTTCCAGCGCCACCGGCTTCACGCTGCCTGGTGCCGTCGCGCAGGGTACCGGCTATGCCGTCACGGTCAAGACGCAGCCGGCGAGCCAGCTGTGCAGTGTGAGCAACGCGACCGGCACCATCAACGGCGCCAACGTGACCAACGTGGCAGTCGCCTGTGCCGCGGTCGCGCACTCGCTGGGCGGCACGATCTCGGGCCTGCCGTCGAGCGGCCTCGTGCTCGGCAACGGCGCCGACACCGTCAGCCCGGCAGCCGGGGCACTGTCGTTCACGTTCGCGAAGCAGGTCGCCGAAGGCGGTGCGTATGCGGTCGCGGTCAAGACACAGCCGGCCGGTGCCACCTGCAGCGTCGGCAGCGGATCAGGCACGATGGGCTCGGCGGACGTCGGGTCGATCCAGGTCACCTGCTCGGCCAATGCATACCGGTTGAGCGGCACGATCTCGGGGTTGTCGGCTTCCGGCCTGATCCTGGCCAACGGCAGCGACACCGTGAGCCCGCTCGCCAATGCGACCACCTTCGCGTTCGCCAACCCGGTGGCCTTCGGCGGCAGCTACAGCATCACGGTGCAGCAGCAGCCGCCGGGATTGACGTGCAGCGCATCGGGCACCTATCCGGCCACCATGGGTGCAGGCGACGTGACGACGCTGGCCGTGTCGTGCCGGTCGAGCAGCGCGCTGACCTTGCTCGCGGGCCGTCAGCAGTGCCCCACTCCGCTCAACGTGGACGGCGTCGGCGCGGCCGCCAGCATTCCCGGCGTGTTCAGTCTCGTGATCGATAGCGCAGGCAATATCTATGCGGCCGGAAACCAGTACGGCTTCAGCGGCGACACCGTGGTCACCAAGATCACGGCCAGCGGCACGGTGAGCACCATCGCGGGCCAGTACGGTGTCTCCGGCTACGCCGACGGCCCCGGCGCGACCGCGCTCTTCACCAGTCCCTACGGCGTCGGCGTCGATCCGGGCGGCACGGCCTATGTGGTCGACAACAACCTCGTGCGCTCCATTTCGCCCGCCGGCGTGGTCGCGACGGTGGCCGGCAGCGCGGGTGTCGGCTACCGGGACGGCACCGGCACGGTTGCGCAATTCAGCGGCCTCAGCGGCACTGCCGTGGACACGCATGGCAACGTGTTCGTCGTCGACTCGGGCAACCACCGCATCCGCAAGATCACCCCCGCGGGCATGGTGAGCACCTTCGCCGGCGGCGGCGGAAGCACATCCGCCAATGCATCCGGCTTCCAGGACGGCATCGGCATCCAGGCCTTGTTCGCCTTGCCGTCCCACCTGGCGATCGATGCCGCGGGCAATCTGTTCGTCGCCGATCAGTACGGCTCCGCCATCCGCAAGATCGCGCCGGACGGCACCGTCTCGACGCTGGCCGGCGGGGCCTTCGCCACGAGGGGCTTTGCGGACGGGACAGGCAGCGCCGCGCAGTTCGACGCCATCGGCGGCCTCGCAGCCGGGCCGGCGGGCACGCTGTACGTGCTCGATCAGGACAACTACTCGATCACCGGCTTCAGCTTCGGCTTCCGTGCCATCCGGCAGGTCAGCGCCGCCGGCGTCGTCACCACGCCGCTGCAATCGAACGTCCCGCCTGCCCCGGGCGTGACCGTGCTCGGCACCCTCGTGCAAGGCATGACCACTGATCACAACGGTGCGCTCATACTCGGCATCGGCTGCTCGCTGCAGAAGTTCGGGCCTTGACGCGCGCCTAGCGTGCGCGGCGATCAGATGTCCTGCGCCGGACCTGGCGCCGCGCCGCCGAGTTCGCGCAACAGCCAGGCACGCGCCTTGAGCCAATCGCGCCGCACGGTGCGGTCGGTCAGGCCCAGCGCGGCAGCCGTCTCTTCGTCGCTGAAGCCGCCGAAGAAGCGGCATTCCACCACCTGGGCCAGGCGAGGGCTGAGCGCATTCAGCCGCTGCAGCGCGTCGCTCACTTCCAGCAACGACTCGGCGCTCGGCGCGGGCAGCTCCAGCGCGTCATCCAACGTCACTTCCTGGGCGCCGCCACCGCGCTTGTCGGCGAGCGCGTCGCGCGCCAAGTTGATCAGAATCTGCCGCATCGCAATCGCCGCGGAGCGCATGAAATGCTGACGGTCATTGAAGCCCGCGCTGCGGCTCAGGCGCAAGTAGGCCTCGTGAACCAGCGCCGTGGTCTGCAGCGTGGAGCCGGCCGAGACCTTCCAGCGTGCGCTGCGCGCCAAGCGGCGCAGGTCGTTGTAGAGGACGGGGACGAGCAGTTCGGCGGTGGCCTGGAGGTCCGGTTCGATCGACATGCCTCGGCTGCGGTTCGGTGGCCGGGAACAACACCGCGGCACGTGCGGGCCAGTATGCCTGAGGGCTGCCGCATCGCGCGGCTCTGAGGCGCGAATGGCCGCTGCTTCGACGCCCGACGACCGAGATGCCGTCAGCTGGGCGCGCATCGAGGCCGCGCTCGACGAGTTGCTGGCGCTCCCCGGGGCCGAGCGCGACGGCGCCGTGCTGAACATCGCTGCCGGTGACGCCGCGCTGGCGGCCGAGCTGCGCTCGCTGCTGGCGCGCTTGACCACGGAGGGCAGCAGCTTGATCGACCGGCCCGCGGCCGAGCTGCTGGTCAGCGCCACGCCGGTCCCGCCCGGCCTGGCACCAGGTACGCGACTGGGTGCCTGGAGCGTCGTCGAGACGATCGGCCGCGGCGGCATGGGCCAGGTCTATCGAGGCCGTCGCGCCGACGGGCATTTCGAGCAGGACGTGGCGATCAAGCTCGCTCGCGCCGACTCGGCCACCGCGTGGCAGCGCTTCCCGCTCGAACGCCAGATCGTCGCGCGCCTGGATCACCCTGCCATTGCGCGCCTGATCGACGGCGGCATGGTCGACAGCGGCCAGCCCTACATGGTGATGGAGCTCGTGACGGGGCAGCCGATCACGCGCTGGTGCAGCGACCATGCGTCGGACCTGGCGCAGCGGCTGGGCCTCTTCGAGGCAGTCTGCGAGGCCGTGGCCTATGCGCATCGCCACCTCGTCATCCACCGCGACATCAAGCCGTCGAACGTGATGGTCACGGAGCAGGCGCGCGTCAAGCTGCTCGACTTCGGCATCGCGCGCCTGCTCGACGCGGCAGGCGGCGCCACGACCGGCGAGCTGATGCTGACGCCGGCCTACGCGGCGCCCGAACAACTCAGCGGCGAGCCTCTTTCGACGGCGACCGATGTCTATGCGCTGGGCCTGCTGCTGCATGAGCTGCTCACCGGCACGAGTGCGCAGGAGGTGGAACATCTGCCGATGGCCGCGGCCATCCACGCGGTACTGCACAAGCAGCCTCGCTCGCCCAGCAACGCGGCGCGCGCACAGGGGGTCGCGCCGGTGGCGGCCGCGCAGCTGGAGGGCGACCTCGACGCCATCGTCGCCAAGGCGCTGCGCAAGGAACCGGCCCAGCGTTATGCCAGCGTCGACCAGCTGCGTGCCGACGTCGAGCGCCATCGCCGGCATGAGCCCGTGTCGGCGCGGCGCGGCAACCTGGCCTACGTCGTCGGGCGCGCGCTGCGCCGCCATCGTGCGTGGGCTGCCGCCGGCGCCGTGGCCCTGTTGGCGCTGGGCACCGGCACCGGCGCCGTGGCCTGGCAAGCGCGCGAGGCCCGTCAACAGGCGCAACGGGCCGAACGGGTCAAGGGCTTCGTGCTGTCGATCTTCGAGAACGCCGACACCGATGCGGGCGGCAGCCGGGCCACCACGGCCGTCGATCTGCTGCTGCAGGCGCAGGGGCGCATCGACGCCGAGGTCGGCGCCGACCCCGCCGTGGCGGTCGAGCTGATGAACTCGGTGGCCTACAGCCTGCTCGGCCTGGGCGAGGACGCCGCAGCGCGCAAGCTGATCGAACACTCGCTGAGCGTGGCCGAGCAGCGCCTCGGGCCGGCGCATCCGCGCACGCTCGAGGGCTTGGTCGTCTACGGCGAGCTGCTCGTGACCGACGGGCATCCGGCCGAAGCCGAGGCGCCCTTGCTGCGTGCCATCGATGCCCTGCGCCGACGGGGTGATGCCAAGGCCTTGATCTCGGCATTGCGCTGGGCGTCGTCGTTGCGCATCGACCAGGGCCGCAGCGACGAGGCCGTCGCGTTGGCGCGCGAGGCCGTGCAGCTGGCCGAAGCGAAGCACGATGCCAGCCAACGAGTCGAGCGCCTGGAGTCGTACTCCGCGCTGAGCGCGGCGTTGAGCGCGGCCGGGCAACCCGGCAGACTCGAGCTGGCACGCAAGGAACTCGAACTCGCCACCGAGATGAGCGGCGGGGAGCAGAGCGGGCCGGTGCTCGACGCACGCAGCAATCTGGCCGTCGCTCAGGCGCTCGAAGGCGATCCGGCGCTGGCCCTCCAGCCGCTGCGCGACAACGTGGCGGCGGCCTCCAGGCTGCTGGGGCCCGACCACACGCGGGTGAGCTACACGATGAGCCAGCTGGCCTTCGCGCAGTTTGCCGCCGGCGACGCGGACGGCGCAGCCGCCACCTTGCGCCGCGTGCTGAGCCTGGATGCGTCGGCCGGTCGCGGGCGGGGTACGCCGAACTACGGCTCCGACTGGACGAAGCTAGGCGACTTCCTGCTCACGGCCCACCGCGACGCCGAGGCCCTGGCGGCCTACGACCAGGCGCTGGTGATGGTGACGCAAGCCCTCGGCGCCCGGCATGTGCGGATCGCTTCCATCCACGCGGGCCGTGCCCTGGCGTTGGCGCGGCTGGGGCGGCTGGACGCCGCACGGGCCGAGGCCGACGGCCTGGCGCGTCCCTGGTCCAGCGACAGACGGATTGCATTTGCCGTGGCCAGCCGCCTGGCCGAGGTGCGCGGCCTCGAGGGCCGGCACGACGAGGCGCTGGCCTTGATCCACGAGGCCCGCGGCGCACTGGGCGAGAGCTTCGATCGACTGCTGCAGGCGAGCGCACGCAGCACCGAAGGGGCCCTGCTGGTCGACGCCGGCCGCCCGGCCGAAGCGCTGGTTCCGCTGCAGACCTGCATTGCCTCGCTGCGGCAGACGCAACCCGGTGGCTCGGCGGCCTTGGCCGATGCCTTGTTGGCCGCCGGTCGGGCCCATCTGGCCCTGGGTGACGCGACGAGCGCGCTCAGGGAAACCGCCGAGACCGAACAGTGGTGGGCCGCCGTCGACGCCCGTCGCGCGCCTGCGACGCTCGCGGCGCTCTGGCATGAGCGCGCCCTGGCGGCCTCGCTGGAACGCCATTGATCAGGCGCATGCGCTGCAAGCTCGAGTACGCCATTCGACGCCACAGGTACCAGGCCGCGGGGATCACCAGCATGCTGAGCAGCGGCGCGGTCACCATGCCGCCGACCATCGGCGCGGCGATGCGGGTCATGACTTCGGAGCCGGTGCCCGTGCCGCGCAGGATGGGCAGCAGGCCGGCCATCACGACCGCGACGGTCATGGCCTTGGGCCGCACACGCTGCACGGCGCCTTCGCGGATGGCGGCGAGCAGCGTCTCGTCGTTCATCGGTTCGCCGGCGGCCAGGCGTCGAGCCAGCGCGTTCTGCAGGTAGACCAGCATCACGACGCCGAACTCGGTCGCCACGCCGGCCAGCGCGATGAAGCCGACCGCCGTGGCCACCGAGATCGAGTGGCCGAGGGCCCAGACCAGCCAGAATCCGCCGACGAGCGAGAACGGCACCGCGGCCATCACGAGCGCCGCATCGCCGAACGAGCGGAACAGCAGGTACAGCAGCACGAAGATCAGTATCAGCGTCACCGGCACGACGAGCTTCAGCCTTTCGCCGGCTCGTTCCAGATACTCGAACTGACCGGACCAGGACAGCGCATATCCGGCCGGCAGCACGACCGACTTGGCGACGGCCGCCTGCATCTCGGTCACGACCGAACGAAGGTCGCGGCCGCGGACGTCGACATACACCCAGCCCGAGAGCCGGGCGTTCTCGCTGCGCAGCATCGGCGGTCCGTCCTCGATGCTCAGCCTGGCGACGTCCTGCAGCAGCAGCTGCGCACCTTTCTCGGTCACGAAGGGCAGCTGCCTCAAGCGCTCCGGCGAGTCCCGCATCTCGCGGGGGTAGCGCACGCTGATCGGATAGCGCTCCCGGCCTTGAATGACCTCGCCCACGTTGCCGCCGCCGATGGCCGTGGAGACGACCGCCTGCACGTCAGCCACCGACAGCCCGTAGCGCGCGGCGGCAAGCCGGTCCACGTCGACATCGATGTAGCGCCCGCCGGTGAGCCGCTCGGCCAGCGCCGACGACACGCCAGCAACGCCCTTGACGGCCGACTCGATCTGCGCCGTCAGCTTGTCGATCGCCGCCAGGTCGGTGCCGGCGACCTTGATGCCGACCGGACTCTTGATGCCGGTCGCCAGCATGTCGATGCGGTTGCGGATCGGGGGCACCCAGACATTCGCCAGACCCGGGACTTGCACCGCCCGGTCGAGTTCCTCCACCAGCCGCTCCGCCGTCATCCCGGCGCGCCACTGCTCGCGTGGCTTGAACCGGATCGTCGTCTCGAACATCTCCAGCGGTGCGGGATCGGTCGCGGTATCGGCGCGGCCGGCCTTGCCGAAGACACGGGCGACTTCCGGCACCGTCTTGATGAGCCTGTCCGTCTGCTGCAGCAGCCGGGCCGCCTGGGATGCCGACAGGCCGGGCTGTGCCGAAGGCATGTAGAGCAGGTCGCCCTCGTCGAGCGCCGGCATGAACTCGCCGCCGAGCTGCATCAGCGGCACCGCGGTCAGCGCCAGAAAAGCCCCGGCCACCGCGAGCGTCCACTTCGGAAAGCGGAGCACCGCGTCGAGCGCCGGCCGGTACGCCGCCATCAGCCAGCGATTCACCGGATTGCCGGCTTCATGCGGGACGTGCCCGCGGATGAAGTACCCCATCAGCACCGGCACCAGCGTGACCGACAGGCCCGCCGCCGCCGCCATCGCATAGGTCTTCGTGTAGGCCAGCGGCGCGAACAGCCGGCCCTCCTGGGCCTCCAGCGCAAACACCGGGACGAAGGACAGCGCGATGACCAGCAGCGAGAAGAACAACGCCGGCCCGACCTCGACACAGGACTCGAGCACGAGCCGCCAGCGCTCGCCCGGTGCCGGCTGCCGCCGGTGCGCGGTTTCGAAGGCCTCGATGTGCTTGGCCAGGTTTTCGACCATGACCACCGAGCCATCGGTCATCGCGCCGATCGCGACCGCGATGCCCCCGAGCGAGAGGATGTTCGCGCTGACGCCCTGCCAGTGCATGACGACGAAAGCGGCGAGCACGCCGACCGGCAAGGCGACGACCGCGACCAGCGCCGAGCGAAGATGGAACAGGAAGATGGCGCAGACGATCGCCACCACGATGAACTCTTCGATGAGCTTGGAACGCAGGTTGTCGACGGCGCGATCGATGAGCAGCGAGCGGTCGTAGGTCGGCACGATCTCGACGCCGGGCGGCAGGCTGGGCTTCAGCGCCTCGAGCTTCGCCTTGATCGCGCCGATGGTGCTGCGTGCGTTCTTGCCCGAGCGCATCACCACGACCCCGCCCGCCACTTCGCCCTCCCCGTCCAGCTCGGCGATGCCGCGGCGCATCTCGGGGCCGATCTGCACGGTGGCCACGTCGCGCAGCAACACCGGGGTGGCGGCGGACAGCGACAGCGGGATGGCGCGGAAATCGGCCAGCGTTGCGAGGTAGCCGCGAGATCGCACCATGTACTCGGCTTCGGCCATCTCGACGACCGAGCCGCCCGACGCCTGGTTGGCCTTCTGCAGCGCGTCGACGACCATGCTTTGCGTCACGCCGAGTCCGCGCATCCGGTCCGGGTCCAGCACGACCTGGTATTGGCGGACCATGCCGCCGATGCTGGCCACCTCGGCCACGTCGGGCACCGTCTTCAGTTCGAATTTCAGGAACCAGTCATTCAGCGCGCGGAGCTGACCCAGATCGTTGCTGCCGCTGCGGTCGACCAGCGCGTATTCGTAGACCCAGCCGACGCCGGTCGCGTCCGGGCCGAGCGAAGCATTCGCCCCGGGCGGCAGCCTGCTCTGCACCTGGCTCAGAGATTCGACGACGCGAGACCGCGCCCAGTACGGGTCGGTCTTGTCGTCGAACAGCACATAGACGAACGAGTCGCCGAAGAGCGAGTAGCCGCGGACGGTCTTCGCCCCGGGCACGCCGAGCAGGGTGGTGCTGAGCGGATAGGTGACCAGGTCCTCGACGACTTGCGGTGCCTGGCCCGGGAAGGGTGTCCTGACGATCACCTGCGTGTCGGACAGGTCGGGCAATGCGTCGACCGCCGTATTCCGGACGGACCACAGCCCGGCGGCGACGAGCCCTGCGGTCGCGATCAGCACCAGGAACCGGTTGCCGATCGACCAGCGGATCAGCGCGGCGATCACTTCGCCACCCCGCTCGGCGCCGAGGCAGGCGGCATCGGCGTCATGCCGCCGAGCGCCGTGCGCAGTCGTGCCTCGGAATCGATCAGGAACTGGCCGCTGGCGACGACTTGCTCACCCTCCTTCAGGCCTTGCACGACTTCGATGTCGTCGCCGAACTCGGTGCCGAGCGACACCTCGCGAGGCTCGAAGTCGCCGCCCTGGCCGTGAACGATGACCAGCGTGCGCCGGCCGGTGCGGATCACGGCTTCCGCCGGCAGCACCAGGCGCGAGGCCGCGGGCCCGGCCACCTGCAGCCGCAGCAGCATGCCCGGCGCGAGCCGGCCCTCCTTGTTGTCGACCTCGAAGCGCGCCTGAAGGGTGCGGGTGTTCGCGCTGACCTGCGGCAGGATTTCCTTCAGCTCGCCGCCAAAGGTTCGAGAGGGATCGGCCTGCAGGACCGCCCTGGCCTTCTGCCCCGGCACGAGGCGCAGGGCCTGGGCTTCGGGCACCTCGGCCACGGCCCAGACCTTCTCCAGTCCGGCGATTCGAAACAGCGTCATGCCCGGCGTGACCGCGACCCCTTCGCGCACGCCGAGTTCGGCGATCACGCCGCTGGATGGCGCATGCAAGGTAAAACGAGCCTGCGCGGTGCCGGTCTCTTCGCTCCGGCGAATGAGATCTGCCGGAATGGACAGGGCCCGCATGCGCTCGCGGGCCGCGGCGACAAGCTCCGGCGCCGCACCCGCGCGCCGCAGCGCGAGCAGTTCGTTCTGCGGGCCGAGCCAATCCGGCGCGAAGACTGTTGCCAAGGCCTGGCCCTGGCGCACCCGTTCCATCGGCGCGCGTACCGCCAGGTGTTCGATGTAGCCGGCGACGCGCGTCTGCACCGCGACATTCAGGCGCTCGTCGAACTGCACCGCCCCGACCGCGTCGAACGACGACGCGACTTCGCTGCGCCGCACCGTGGCGTGGCGCAGGCCCAGGTTCTGCTGCACGGTCGGGCTGATCTTCACGCCGCCGTCGGCAGAGCCGGCGTCTGCGTAGACCGGCACGAGCTCCATGTCCATGAACGGAGACTTGCCCGGCTTGTCGAAGCGCTGGGACGGAACCATCGGGTCGTGCCAGTACAGAATCCTTTTCCCGGCGGGCGACGATGCGGCGCCGGACGGGGCCGGCGCATCGACGGAGCGGCCTTGCCGGCCCGCGTAGAAGCCTGCGCCGGCGAGCACCGCGGCGGCCGCGATCAGAGCCAGCGTGAGTTGAATCCGGTTCATCGCGCGGCTCCTTCGATGGGCTTGAATGCCAGCGTCGCCTGCGTTCTCGCCAGGTCGCGCTGCAGCGCCAGCAGCTTTCGCTGGACTTCGACCTCGGCGTGCCGGGCCTCGAACAAGCTCATCAGGCTGGCTTGATTCGACCGGTAGGCGGCCATCGCCGCGGCGGTTCTCTGCGCGGCCGGCGCGACCACGCCGCTGCGGTATCGCTCGATGCGCTCGCGCAATCGTTGCGCATCATTGCCGAGGCTCTGGTACTCGGCCGTGGCCGAACGCATGGCTTCGGCGAGGCCGGCCTCGGCCTTGTCGACCAAGGCGAGCTTCGCCGCGGCTTCACGGTCCTGGCGCTGGCCTCGGGCGACCTGCAGCGGAATGCTGACGCCGAAGGACACCATGTCCGAATAGCCGCTGCGCTGGCCGTAGGACAGCTCCCAGGTCCAGTCCGGCTTGCGCTCGCTGGAGGCGACCGCTGCGCTCTGCTTCGCGACATCGACATCCCTCTGCAGCAGCGCCACCGCCGGGTGCGCCTGGACGAAGTCTTGTTCGGAGGGCACCGCGGCCAGCGCAGGAGGCGCCAGCTCGTCCGGCTCGACCCCGATCCAGCGCCGCAGCGCGAGCCTCGCGCCGCTCAGCTGCTGCAGCATCTCGGCGGACTCGTCTTCCGCGACGCCGCGAGCGCCGGTCAAGGCCAGCACGTCCTGGCTGCTTCCGGTCGAGGACGACAGCCTCGCCCGCGACGCTTCCAGCTCTTCATGCGCGTGATGCTCCATCAGCGTCGCGAGCCGGAGCGCCTCGGCTGCGTAGCAGGCGTCGAGGTAGGCGAGCGCGGTTTGCAGGCGGGTATCGGCGAGCGCGACGCGAAGCGCGGCGCTCTCGCGGCCGAGCATCGCATCGGCCGCGGCCTGGCGTGCGGCGCGCTTCTCCGCCGACGGCCATTCCTGCGCGATGCCGACGCGCTTCATCGTCATCGAGTCGCGTGCCGTGCTGAAGCGGTCAGCGCCCGTGACCGGCAGATTGTCGATGCCGGCGCGCAGCATCGGGTCGGGAAGCTGACCGGCAGCGCGTGCCGATTCAGAGGCGCTGGCGACGCCGGCACGCGCAGACCCGGCGCTTTCGGAGCGCTGCACGGCCAGGTCGAGTGCTGTCTCCAGCGTCAGGGGGGCGGCTGCCGCGACCGGCGGCAGCAGCACGGCGGCGGCCAGGGCGACCGCGCGCAGGAGGGGGGTGGGCATGGGAACTCCGCAGACGAACAGGGGTGAACTGGCGAGCGGACGAGCCGCGCCAGCGCCGGTCGGTCGACGGAGGGATCAGACTCGGAGTCTGAGCGTGGCAAGAAAAAGCGGCTCGGGCGGAGGTCGGGCCTCGGGCGCCAGCGCCACCGGGAGCATCACGGCCCGCTGGGCCTCGAGCACCATCGGAAGGGTCAGCACCTGGACGATGGCAGGCATCGTCGGCGTGACCAGCTTGAGGATTTCAAACGACTGCGCGGCACTCGCCGCATGCTGGTGGCACAGAGCCGGCTGCGTCGCGTCCATGCCGCTGCACGGCTCGCCCGCGGCCATCATCGCCGCCATCGCCGCCGCGTGGTTCGCGCCGGGGCAGACATAGTTCGCCAGCGCCAGCTGCGAGAAGAGCAGCGACAAGGCCATGACGAACGCGGTCATGCAGCGATGGAAAGAACGGCGGCGGCGCATCGCCCGAAGTGTAGCGGCGTGGGCCTCGGGAGCGGCTCTGCGATTGCTCGAGAGCGTCGCTGTGAAAGACTCTTAGTCCGCCGGCACCGAGTGGTGTTCGTGCACGATCTGCCAGCGGCCGGCCAGCTTGCGCAAGCCCACCGTCAAACGGAAGTCGAGCAGATAGGCCTCGCCCTCGCCGTCATGGCTGCCGCCGCAGCGCATCAGGGCGACCGCAAAGGCCACGTCGCGGCCGGCCGTGACCTCCAGGTCCAGCACATCGAAGGCATCGCCCGGCTCGTGCACCGTGAAGAACAGATCCCAGGTGCGCCGGTATTCGTCGATGCCGCGCGAGAGCAGCGGCGGCGGCACGTCGAACATCACGATGCCCGGCGCGTGCTCGGCGAGGATGCCCTCGTAGTCGTGCGCGCGCACTGCCGCGGCCCAGCGCTCGATGAGTCCGCGCACGGCATCGGCATCCGCCGAGTCGTGTTGCTTGTCGAGAGCCATCGTCGTGACTGCTTTCTTCAACCCAGCGACTCGAAGCCGGGATTGAACGCGACCTCCCACAGATACCCGTCCGGGTCCTGGAAGTAGCCGGCGTAGCCGCCGTAGAACGTCGCCTGCGCCGGCTTGACGATGCGCGCGCCCGCCTGCTCGGCCTGCCGCATCGCGGCATCGACCTCCTGCTGCGAATCGACGTTGTGGCCGATCGAGAAGCCGAGCGGGCCGGGGGCCGGCAGCGGCAGGCCGCTGTCCGCCGCGAGGCTGCGCCGTGGCCACAGCGCGAGCCGCAGCCCCGAGCGCAGCTTGAAGAAGGCGACCGCGCCGTTCTCGAATTCGGTGCCGATGATGCCCTTCGTGGCGAAGCCCAGGCCGTCGCGATAGAACGCGACGGCACGTTCGAGGTCGTCGACGCCGAGGGTCAGGATGCTGATGTGGGGGGTCATGGCGACATGCTCCGGGAGGCGGTCAGGGTAGCGGGCTGACGGGCGCCGACCTGCAGCGGCGCCTGCCAGCCACCGCCGAGCGCACGGAACAGGTCGACGCTGGAGCTCAGCTGCGCCTGGCGGTTGCGCACCAGGTCGAGCTGCGCGGCGGCGGCGCTGCGCTGTGCGTCGAGCAGGTCGAGGTGGCCCGAATAGCCCGAGTCGTAGCGCGCCTGGGCAAGCCGGAGTGCATTCGCGGCAGCGCGATCGGCGCTTTCCAGATCCGTCTGCGAGCGCTGCGCCGCCTGCGCGTTGGCGAGCGCATCGGCCACGTCCTTGAACGCGTCTTCGACCGCGCCTCGGTAGGCGCCCTGAGCCTCGCGGTGCTCCGCCGCGGCCTGGTCGCTGCGCGCGGCCAGCCGGCCGCCGTCGAACAAGGGCTGGGCCAGGCCAAGGCCGATCGACCAGATGCGCGACGGGCTCTTCAGCAGGTCGCCGAGCTCCGCGCTTTCGGTGCCCAAGCTGCCGGTCAGCGACACGCTCGGCAGCTGCTCGGCGCGTGCAACGCCGATGCGCGCGCTCGCCGCGGCGAGCTGCGCCTCGGCGCCGCGCACGTCGGGGCGGCGTTCGAGCAGCGCCGAAGGCAGGCCGGCCGGCGGCTGCGGCGGCACCGGCAGGCCGCCCAAGGGGGCCTCGGCCAGCCGCAGGTCGAGCCGGCCGACGAGCACGCCCAGCTGCGTCTGCAGCAGCGCGCGCTGGCGCACCAGCTCCTGCAGCAGCACCGCGGATGCGGCGCGCAGGCCCTCGGCCTGTTCGATGTCGAGCTGCGAGCTGGTGCCGTTCTTCAGGCGCAGGTTCAGCAGCCGCAGGCCTTCGACGCGCGTGTTCAGCGTGGACCGTGTCAGCGCCACCTGCTCGTCGAGCGCACGCAACCCGAACCAAGCCTGGGTCGTCAGCGCGGCGACCGTCAGCTGGACGGTGTCGCGTGCGTAGGCACTGGCCAGCAGCTGTGCGCGGGCGGCTTCGCGGCCACGCCGCAGGCGGCCCCAGAAGTCGATCTCGAACGAAGCCGAGAGGCCGAGCTGGTAGACGTTGCCGGTCGCGCCGTTCGGCGGAAAGCTCAGCGGGCTCACGCGGGCGCGGGTGGCGCCGGCGCCGAGGTCGAGCCGCGGCAGCAGCGCCGCGCCGGCCTGGCGCGCCAGCGCATCGGCCTGTTCGACGCGCGCGACCGCCTGCTCCAGATCGCGGTTGCGCGCCAGCGCCTGGGCGACCAGATCGTCGAGCTCGGGCTGGCCGTACAAGGTCCACCAGCGCGACGACAGCGCCGCATCGGACGACGCGTTCGCATCATCGGCGCCCGGGTACTGCGCCGGCAGTGCCATCGCCGGGCGCTGATAGTCCGGCCCGACCGCGGCGCAGCCCGCGAGCAGCATCACCAGCGCTGCGCAGCTCGCGAGCAGCACCACCAGCGCGATGCCCATCGCCCTTGAGTTCATGCCGAGCCCCCGTGCTCGCCCGCCCTGCCCGGCAGCGCCGGCGTCTCGCCGCCGTGGTGTTCGTGCTTCGGCCGCGGCTTGCGCGCCAGCAGCGTGAAGAACAGCGGCACGAAGATCGGCGCGATGAAGGTCGCGACGATCATGCCGCCGAACACGCCGGTGCCCATCGATTGCCGTGCCGCGGCGCCGGCGCCGGTCGCGGTGACCAGCGGCACGACGCCGAACACGAAGGCCAGCGAGGTCATCACGATCGGGCGGAAGCGCAGCCGCGCCGCGTCCTTGGCCGCCTCGGCCGCGCTCTTGCCGGCCTCCATGCCCTGCATCGCGAACTCGGCGATCAGGATCGCGTTCTTCGCCGCCAGGCCAATCAGCACCACCAGGCCGATCTGGAAGTAGATGTCGTTCTCCATGCCGCGCAGGAAGACGAACAGCAGCGCGCCGAGCAGCGCGAACGGCACCGCGAGCACGACCGCGAACGGCACGCCCCAGCGCTCGTACAGCGCCGAGAGGATCAGGTAGACCATCACGATCGCGAAGCCGAACGCGAACAGCGACGCGCTGCCGGTGCGCTTCTCCTGGTAGGCCTGGCCGGTCCAGGACATGTCGTAGCCGGGCGGCAGGTTGGCCTTCGCCACCTCCTCGACCGCGCGGATCGCCTGGCCCGAGCTGAAGCCCGGCTTCGCGCCGCCGAGGATGCGCGCCGCGACGAAGCCGTTGTAGCGCTGCAGCTGCTCCGGGCCGATCACGTTGTCGACGCGGATCAGCGCCTTCAGCGGCAGCATCTGGCCGCTGGTCGACGAGCGCACGTAGATGCTGCCCAGGTCTTCCGGCCGCGAGCGGAACGGCGCATCGGCCTGCATCGTCACGCGGTAGGTGCGGCCGGCCTTGTTGAAGTCGTTGACGTA
>Ga0105240_10005214_pt1 | contig 19443 bp, 15 predicted proteins | sample KBSC54metaG_FD_80426 | JGI IMG/M metagenome (GOLD analysis project Ga0105240, IMG submission 80426) | Corn rhizosphere microbial communities from Kellogg Biological Station, Michigan, USA - KBS C5-4 metaG | ecosystem: Host-associated > Plants > Roots > Rhizosphere > Soil | place: Michigan, USA... | reverse complement strand
TTCAGTGAACCAAGAGATCGAGTGAACGATACGATTTTGAAGGCACGTAGCTCAGCGGGAGAGCACTTCCCTGACACGGAAGGGGTCGGCGGTTCAATCCCGCCCGTGCCTACCAGTCTTTTACGGCCCGCCGATGCGCTATAATCCGGCGTTGACCTGCGCGATTGCGCACGTCCGAACTGAATTGAAGACTCACCCCGCATCGGCCCTTGCAGCGGACCGCACGTCCAGATGAGCACGGAAATCAAGGTTACCGTTAACGGCGTGGAGCGGGCCGTACCGGCCGGTATCCGCGTGCGCGAGGCGCTCGATGGCGCCGCCGGCCGCGACGTTATCGCCGCGCGCGTCAACGGCAAGCTCTTCGATTTGCATCGCACGCTCAATGAGGACGCGACGATCGAGCTGGTGATGGCCGAGAGCGCCGAGGGTATCGATATCATCCGGCATTCGACGGCCCATCTGATGGCGCAGGCGGTGCAAACGCTTTTTCCCGGCACCCAGGTGACGATTGGCCCGACGATCGAGGACGGCTTTTTCTATGATTTCGCGCCGCCAACTCCGCTGACCGTCGAGGATCTGCCGCGGATCGAGCAGAAGATGCGCGAGCTCGCAAAGGCCGACCTCAAGGTCGAGCGGGTCGAGGTGCCGCGCGCCGACGCGATCGCAACCTTCGATCGGATGGGCGAGCATTACAAGGTCGAAATCCTCAAGGGCATCCCCGAGGAGCACGTCTCGCTGTACAAGCAGGGCGACTGGATGGACCTCTGCCGCGGACCGCACGTGGCGTCCACGCGCTATATCCGCGCGTTCAAGCTGACCAGTGTGGCGGGCGCCTACTGGCGTGGCGACGAACACAACGCGATGCTCTCGCGGATTTACGGCACGGCGTTCGCCAGCAAGGAGGCGCTCGAAGAGCATTTGAAGATGCTCGAACTGGCGCGCACCCGCGACCATCGAAGGGTCGGCCGCGAGATGGGCCTGTTCCTGTTCGATCCGATCGCACCGGGACAGCCGTTCTATCTGCCGAAGGGCCTGGTCATCTTCAATCAGCTCGTCGAATACATGCGTAGGCTCTATCGCCGCTACGGCTTCGAAGAGGTGATCACGCCGCAAATCTACAAGAACGAGCTGTGGCATACCTCAGGCCATTGGGACAATTTCCGCGAGAATATGTTTCTTTCGCCGGACCCTGAAGGCGACGACTTGCGCGTCGATCGCGAGGCCGAGGGTTGGCGCCACGGCTACGGCGTGAAGCCGATGAACTGCCCGGGGCATACGTTTGTCTATCGCGCCGAGAAACGCTCGTATCGCGACTTGCCGCTGCGCTTCGCCGAGTTCTCGCGGCTCCATCGCGCGGAGCGCTCGGGCGTGCTGCACGGGCTGACGCGGGCGCGCGTGATGTCGCAGGACGACGCGCATATCTTCTGCACGGAAGCGCAGATCGAAGATGAAGTCGCGAGCAATCTAACGATGGTGCGCGAGGTCTATGCGACGCTCGGGTTCGATCGCGTCGAGTTCAAGCTCGCGACGATGCCCGATCAGCACATGGGCACCGCAGAGCAGTGGCGGATGACCGAGGAAAAGCTCGCCAGTGCGATGCGCCGCAACGAGATCGCGTTCGAGCTGAATCCCAGGGAAGGCGCCTTTTACGGCCCGAAAATCGAGATTTACGTGCCCGACGCGCTCAAACGCCGATGGCAGCTCGCGACCATCCAGCTCGACTACAACATGCCCGAGCGCTTCGACCTGACCTACACCACCAGCGCCAGCACCGAAGCACGCCCGGTCATGATCCATCGCGCGATCCTCGGCTCGCTCGAGCGCTTTATCGGCGTCCTGATCGAACATACGGGGGGCGTGATGCCGCTGTGGCTCGCGCCCGAGCAGGTGCGCGTGCTCTCGCTCAGCGAGAAGGTCGAGGACTATGCGGGCGAGATCGCGACGCTGCTGAAGGTGCATGGCTTTCGCGCGACCGCCGATATTCGTAACGAGAAACTCGGCTTCAAGGTGCGCGAGGCCGAACTCGCCAAGGTCCCGTTTATGGTGGTGGTCGGCGAGCGTGAGGCCGCGGCGCGGCAGGTTTCGTTGCGGTTGCTGCGCGGCTCCAAAGGCCAGACGCTTGAGTTGGCGGGACTGATCGAGATGCTCAAGGCCGAGCCGATACCCGCATGACGATGCTCGGGCGCGACAATAATCGGCTTTATTCTTGAACCGATTTCGATATACCCTAGTAGCCTTCAACGCCACGCGCGTGAGCCGTGGCCCCAGCGCGCATATCGCGCCAACTTTATTCTCGGCCTCAAAGCCGAGGGAGGTGGTTTATCCGTAGAGATTTTCGTACTCCGCCATCGAGGGAACCTGCCGTCCGGGTCAACAACCTGATCCGTGCGCAGGAGGTCCGCGTGATTGATGCAGATGGCAGCCAGGTGGGAGTGTTGGCCCTTCGCGATGCAATCAAGGTGGCGGAAAGCCGTGGCCTCGACCTGGTCGAAGTGGCGCCCACCGCGACGCCGCCGGTCTGCCGCATCACCGACTACGACAAGTATCGTTACGCGCAGAAGAAAAAGACTCATGATTCCAAGCGCAGTGCGACGGCCAGCGCAGTCAAGGAAGTAAAGATGGGCGCGCTGACCGGCACTCACGACGTCGAGTTCAAGGTTGCCCACATCAGACGCTTTGTAACCGACGGCCAGCGTGTTAAGCTCTCGATTTCGTTTCGCGGCCGCCAGATAACCCATCCGGAACTCGGACGGGCGCTGCTCGACCGGATCGTCGAACAGGTTCGCGATATCGCGCAGCCGGACGGTCAAACCCGGATGGAAGGGCGCAATATGTCGGTGCTGCTCACCCCGCGCTAGGGGGCACTGGTGATGAGTTCGGGGGATTGAGGCTGGCGTGGGTTGCTGGCTGAGTACGATTAGCGATCTGATTAATACGGATTAAGCGCGCCAGCGATCTGATCAAGACCGAAACTGAGCGCTTCGAAAATTTTCAAGTAGAGACCGATAGGGAAATGCCCAAGATCAAAACTTCGCGCAGCGCGGCCAAGCGCTTCACCTTCAGCAAGACCGGCAAGGTCAAGCACAAACGCACCAACCTCCGCCATCTGCTGACGAGCAAGAACCGCGGCCGCAAGCGCGGATTGCGCCGGCCGGGGATTCTGAACAAGACCGACAGCGCAACGATCCACAAGATGATCCCGTACGGATAAGGAACTCTGAGCACCTGCACCGGCCAACCCCTCGTCATTCGCAAGACCGCAGTTAATTTAAGGAAGGACTGACCTCCGATGCCACGCGCCAAAGGCGGGCCAAAAACCCGCCGCCGCCATAAGCGGCAACTCAAGCTCGCCTCCGGCTTTGTCGGCGGCCGTAAACTCTACCGGCAGGCCCGCAATACGCTCGAAAAGGGGCTGACCTACGCCTATCGCGATCGCAAGCAGAAGAAACGCAACTTTCGCGCCCTGTGGATCACGCGAATCAACGCGCTGGTGCGCGAGCATGGCATGAACTACAGCAACTTTATTGCTGGCCTCAAAAAGGCGGGGATCGACCTGGACCGCAAGCAGTTGGCCGCATTGGCGATCGAACGCGAGCAGCTTTTCGGCGAACTGGTGAACGCGGCGAAGACTGCGCTCGGCGCCCAGGCTGCCTGAACTTAATCGCCTGCGCTGCCGCAACGCGGCGCCTGGCAGAGGGACCATGTGGCGATCCACATGGTCCTTTGTTTGAGTGGAACATTTGTTTTACGAGGAACAGGTGTTTGACCGGAACCTGGTTCCGGGGACGCCGCGGGATATCCGATGAGAGAACAACTCGAGGAGATCCGCTCGCGCGCGCTGGCCGAACTCGGCGAGGGTGCGACCGAAGCGCAGATCGAAAACGTCCGCGTGCGGGTGCTCGGGCGCACCGGTGAACTCACCGAAATAATGCGGCGCATGCGCGAGGTGCCGAACGAAGAGCGCCCCGCCGTCGGACGCCTCATCAACGAACTCAAGAGCGAAGTCGAAAGTCGCATCGCGGCACTCAGCGAGGAACTCAAGCGCGCCGACATGGAACGCTCGCTCGGCGCGGCGCGGCTCGACGTGACGCTCCCCGGGATGCATATCCCGCGCGGCTGGCTCCACCCGGTAACCCTCAGCCGCGAGCGCATGCTCGACATCTTTAGCGAGATGGGCTTCGAGGTCGTCGAGACCCAGGACGTCGAGGACGACTTCCATAATTTCGGCGCGCTGAATTTTCCCGCGGACCATCCGGCGCGCGAGATGCAAGACACGTTTTTTCTGCCCGGCGGATTGCTCCTGCGCACCCATACCTCCAACGGCCAGATTCGCGTGATGGAACGCCGCCGCCCGCCGCTCGCGATCGTATGCCCCGGTAATTGCTATCGCCGCGACGAACTCAGCGTGCGCGCGTCGCCGATGTTCTCGCAAATCGAGGGCTTCATGGTGGACCGCGCCGGCGTGATCACGATGGGCCATCTGAAAGGCGTCCTCACCGAATTTTTGCGCGCCTTCTTCGGACCCGATACCGGCGTGCGCTTTCGCTCAAGCTTCTTTCCGTTCACCGAGCCAAGCGCCGAGGTCGATATCAGTTGCCTGCTCTGTCACGGCGCCGGATGCCGCGTGTGCAAGCAGAGCGGATGGACCGAAATTCTCGGCTCCGGCATGATCCATCCGAACGTATTGCGCGCCGTCGGCTACGACCCCACCGAATTTTCCGGCTTCGCCTTCGGCATGGGCGTCGAGCGCACGTCGCTGCTCAAACTCGGCGTCGATGACCTCCGCCTGTTCTTCGAGAATGACCTGCGCTTTCTGAGCCAGTTCCGCTCCGCGAGCGAGGCCGCATCATGAAGCTGCCGCTCAGTTGGCTCAAGGAATTCGTCACGCTCGAGGCCGATATCGACGAGTTGGGCCGGCGCCTCACGATGGCCGGACTCGAGGTCGAGGGCGTCGAGCATAGCGCACCGACTTTCGACGGCGTGTTTATTGCCAAGGTGCTCCACGTCGAACGCCATCCCAACGCCGATCGCCTGAATCTGTGCGAAGTTGACGCCGGTCCGGCGGGGCATTTCAAGGTCGTCTGCGGAGCGCCCAACGCGCGCGCCGGGATGACGGCGGCGCTCGCCAAAGTCGGTGCGCGGCTGGCCGGCGGCGCGCATGGCCAGGGCACCGGCAAACTCGACGACGCGGTCCCCCTCCAGGCCGCGGTGATTCGCGGCGTGCAGTCCGAAGGCATGCTCTGCTCGGAACTGGAACTCGGGCTCTCCGGCGACCATCAGGGAATTCTCGAACTGCCGGCCGACGCCCCCGCGGGCCACGATCTCGCGAATTACCTGCAGATGGCCGATACCGTGCTCGATCTCGCGATCACGCCGAATCGCGGCGATTGCCTCTCGATCCTCGGGCTCGCGCGCGAAATCGCGGCGCTGTTCGGTCTGCGCCTGCACGTCCCGCGACCGCGCGCGATCAAGGCGTCCACAGCCGCGTCAACGAATGGCGGCGCGAGCGTACCTGCAGTAGAGATTCGCGCCTCTGAGTTATGTCCGCGCTACGCCGCGCTGCCGATGGAGCGAATCAGGATCGGACCTTCACCGGTGCTGATCCGCCGCCGCCTGGAACTCTGCGGGATGCGTGCGCTCAACAACGTCGTCGATGCGACCAACTACGTGATGCTCGAGCTCGGACAACCGCTGCATGCCTTCGACCTGGACCGGATCGCCGGCGGCAAAATCGTCGTGCGGCGCGCCGAGAGCGATCGCGAGTTCGAGACGCTCGACAACGTCAAGCGCGCGCTGGAAGCAGCCGATCTGATGATCGCCGATGGCGAAAAACCGCTCGCCCTGGCCGGCGTGATGGGTGGGCTCAACTCGGAAGTCAGCGCCTCGACCACGCGTATCGTGCTCGAGAGCGCGTACTTCGAGCCGATGACGATTGCACGCACCGCGCGGCGTCTCGGCTTGCGCAGCGAAGCGAGCTACCGCTTCGAGCGCGGTATCGATCGCGCGGGGCAGGCGCTCGCGTTGATGCGCGCGGCCGAGTTGATCCGGCGTTACGCGGGCGGTCGTGAGACCGGACCCATCGTGGACCTCGAGGCGCGGCCGGCCCCGTATCGCGAAATCGAACTCGACTTGCGTGCGATGACCGCGATCCTCGGCGTCGAAGTGCCGCCCGCCGAAGTGCGCCGCCGCCTCAAGGCGATCGGCGCGACGGTCACGCCCGCCGGACGCCATCGCCTCAAAGTGTTACCGCCGCCGTTTCGCCCCGACGTCAACGAGACCGCCGACCTCGCCGAGGAAGTCGCGCGCCTCGCCGGGCTTGCCGAAATTCCGGCGATCGTGCCGACCCGCAGCGCCGTGGTGAATCCGCCGAATCCGGCGCGCGCGCTCGTCCGGCGCACCCGCGAAGTGATGCTCGGATGCGGGCTGGTCGAGGCCAAGACGATCGCGTTTATCGCGCCTTCCGAAAACGCGCGCTATGGCGGACTCGACAATCGCGAGCCGGTCCGCGTGACCAATCCGCTCTCGGCGGAGCTGTCCGAAATGCGCCGCAGCCTGTTGCCCGGATTGATCGCGGCGCTGCGCTTCAACCTGAATCGCGAGGCGACCGCCTTCCACGCTTTCGAGCTGGGCAAGGTCTTCGGTATCCGCGACGGCATCCCGGGAGAGTCCGAGCGGATCGCCGCGGTCAGCTACGGCGACTACGCGATGGGCATGGTCGGACAGCCCGCGATCAAGGCGGGCTTCTGGACCATCAAGGGTATTGTCGAGGCGTATTTTCGCGCGTTCGGGGTACCGCAAACAGCCCGGTTCGAGCCGGCCGGGACCGCCGCTCCCTACCTGCACCCAGGACGATCGGCAACCGTCAAACTCGACGGCAATATCGTCGGCGTGCTCGGCGAACTGCATCCGGCGGAAGCACTACGATTAGAGCTGAACGACCCTTGTGTACTCTTTGAACTTGACTCACAACATCTCCTCGCCTATGTATCTTTGGCACGTCAAGCGATAAAGGCGCCACCAAGATTTCCCGCCATCAGACGTGACCTTGCTTTGGTGGTCGATCGCGATTTTCCGGCGGATCGGGTTCGTAGTGAGATTTCAGCGATCGCCTCGCCGCTGCTCGAGAGCGTAGAGTTGTTCGACGTTTACGAAGGCGCTCCGATCGCGCAAGGCAGGAAGAGCGTCGCACTGGCGTGTCGCTATCGGGCGAACGACCGCACGCTGACCGACGAGGAAGTCAATCGCGCACACGCCGCGCTGATTGACCAGGCTAAGGCCCTTCTGGGGGCTGAACTACGGCAATAGCCGATTACTCGGCTAAGGTAGCGGTTCGGGGGAAACGGTACGCCGCAGGGCATGACCAAAGCCGATCTCGTGGAACTGATCTACGAGCGGGTGGGCTCCTCCAAAAAAGAGGCCGGGGATGTGGTGGAGGCGATTTTTGATATAATCAAGGAGAGCCTGCGCCGGGGTGAGAAGGTTAAGATTTCGGGTTTCGGGAGCTTCGCGGTGAATCACAAGCGCGCTCGCCGCGGCCGAAATCCTCAGACCGGTGTGTCGATGACGATCGACTCCCGCAGCGTCCTGTCCTTCAAGCCAAGTCAGGTGCTGAAAGAGCGGGTGGGCAGCCGTGAGAAATCATCGGTATGACCCGAGCACGCACTACAGCGGATACCCGTCGGCCGCGATCGCGCCCGGCCGCCAATGCGACGGCTTCCAACGGCGCCGAACGTCAAATCAAGATCGGCGAGGCGGCGCGTCTGGTTGGCGTTGAAGCGTACGTGCTGCGCTTCTGGGAAACTCAATTCCCGTTTTTGCGCCCGCGCCATTCGCGCTCAAAGCATCGGTACTACGACCAGAAGAGCATCGATACGCTCCATCTGATTCGGCGCCTCCTGCATCGCGAGGGCTACACCATCGCCGGTGCGAAAAAGCATATCCGCGAGGCCGGACTCGATCGCTTGCGCGACGACAACGCCGCCGCCCATCCGACGGCTGCGGATCCGCCGGCACATGACCGCAGCGCCGAGACCGCACAGGCGCCGGCGCGTGCCGAACTCTCGCGCTCAACGCAAAACAAGCTCGTGGCGATTCGCGAAGAACTCAAGTCCCTGCACAAACTGCTCGCCCGCTAACCGCATCGCGCTCTCCATTTCTCGCCAGAGTTGACCGCCGACTCCATCATCGGGAGCGTCAACCGCTGACACCTGCACCAAATGCCTCCGGCCCGCTACTGCTCCTGCGCGACGTGCGTCTCGCCGTTTGCGGCCGGCATTGCGATCCGTCCGCTGACCAGATCCATCACGGTCAAACCCCCGAGCATCTCGTGCTCGGCGTCGGTCACGCTGTCGAGAATCGCGACGATCCGCTGGTCGCCGTGCGGCTTGGCGTCCGCTCGATCGAAACATCCGAGGACTTCGGCAATCGTGATTGCACTGGAATCGCGCGCGAGAAAAATCCCGTAACTATGATTGAAGACCGACGGCGAGTGCGCCGCCTCGATCACGATGTCGGCGCGCTTGAGTTGTTCGACGATCGGACGCAACGCGGTCTCCGAAACCCCGAGTTCACTCGCGAGACCGTGAATCGTGCACGGCCTCACGCCCGGCCGCGCGAGCATCCGCTCGCCCGCGCGAAAGACCGTCAGCAGCGCCGCGATACGCACGAAGCTCGGCGTCCGATGGTCGATATCAAAGGTCGGCTCGATACCCTGCAGCGCCGCCGTCAACTCGGCGCCGAAAAGCACGATTATCCATGCGATGTATATCCACGTGAGCAGAATCGGCACCGCGGCCATCGCGCCGTAAATCGCATGGTAGCGCACCGCGCCGACCTGAAAATGGACGTAGCCCCATTGGCCCGCCTGCAGCAGGACCGAGGCGATCAGCCCGCCGATCGCCGCCGCGCCCAGCCGCACGCGGATATTGGGGAAGAACACGTACAGAAACGAAAAGCCCAGCCAGATCATCAGGGTCGAGACGGCCCATCCGACGCCCGGCAGGTGCGGTATTGCGCGCAACACGTTGGAGCGCATCGGCACGGCGGCCACGATCAGCAGCGGCACCGTAAAAATCACACTCAGGTAATCGGAAAATTTCCGCAGCCACGTCCGCCCGCGCGCAACGTTGAAGATTGTATTGAAGGCCTGCTCGATGGTGCCCAGCGTCAGGATAACCGTCACCAGCAGCACTGCACCGCCGACCTCGCCCAACGATTTGGCGCTCGTGTTGCTCACGAAGCCCATCAGCGTCTCGGTGATTTCCGGCGAATTCACCGCCAGGTAACGCTCGATCAACGGGCGGACGCGGTCCGCGCCGCCGAGTCCGGCCAGCACCGAAAACGCAAGGGCGAGAATCGGTACCAGCGCCAGGCTCGACGTATAGGTGAGCGCCGACGCCCACAGCATATCGTCGTTGCGGTTGAAGCCGAGAATCGCGACACGCACCGTGCGAAACGGTTCGTAGTCGGCCAGCCGGGTCAGCCGGTCAACTTCGGCCTGCGCATTCCCGAACTTCATGCGGGCGACCATCCGCTCGCGTATCTGCGCCGTGCGCATCAAGTGCTCCTTGTCGGACGCTGCGGTTCAAATCTCGCCCGCCTGCGCGGCGCGGTCAAGCCGGGTCCGGCAACGCTCGATAGCTGCTTTTCGCGCTAGCGGGGAGTGGCGGAGTGCGCCGAATGAACGTGACTACGCGCGATCGGTAGATGATGCAGTGAATCGCTATCGGCACTGTCCGCATCGGCAATGGCCGCCGGTGCGCTCGATGTCGCGATCGTAAAGTGATGGCGTGCGAGGGTCTGCGCGATCGCTCCGCTCAAGGAAAACAGTGCGGAGAGGCCGCGCATCGCGATGGCCTCGCCAGAAGTTCCGCGGCGGCGCCCCGCGCGCCCGTCGAGTTTTGCGGCCCGATCGCGATTCGTCTCCGCGATCGAGTGGTCGCGCATGTCCCTGCTGAAGCCTCCGGGATGTTTGCGTGCGAGTAATGCGGCCGCGCGCCCATCGGCGATGCGCCGGCGATAATATTCGGCGACTCCGACCCGCGCATCGCACCACACCAAGCCCGCCGGACACCACCCCAACGTCATCTTCGCTTCGACCATCCGCGCCGCGAGGTCGGCGGCCGCGGCGCCGTCGATAAAGCGGGCATCGAAGCCGCCCGCCGCGATCAACGACGCTTTGCGCACGACCATGTTGCGATCGTTGAGCATCGTCGCGTGCATCCCCGGCGCGTCAGTCGTGAGCATGTTCGTCAACGACGCGATCGCGCGCGCCGCAATTCCGCTCACCGCCGCCGACGGATAAATCGGTCCACCACATCCGTCCAGGCGGCCTTCGGCAATTGCGCGCACGGCCAACCCGAGCCAATCCGCATCGACGACACAATCGGCGCGGGTAATCGCGATCAACGGTCCGCGGGCGGCCCGCATCCCGGCGTTCAACGCGGCGCCGATGCCCCCGTGGCGCTGGCGAATGACTCGAATCCGCCCGGCGCCATTGACGCCAGCCGCGATCTCCGCTGTCAGATCGCGCGATCCGTCGTCAACCACGATCACTTCATAGTTCGGGTAATGAACTTGCGATATCGATTCGAGGCAGGCCGCGATCGTGCGCTGGTCATCATGCGCGACGACCACCACGGAAACCATCGGAGTGCCCTTGGGCAGCGGGATCGAAGACCCGTTAAGATTCGCAAAGGGCGGGGGCTCCCCCGCGCTGGGCATCGGCACGTGCTGCCATCCGGGCGGCACCGACGGCTGATGTGCAGGCGCCACGACGCCCGCCGCGCCGAGTCCGAAAGCGCGACCCACGACCTCCGCATGCGCAGCCCACTCCTCGCCGAACTCGATCACGAGCGGACGGACGCCGGCGAGCCGATGGATCGCGAGAATCGCAGTGGCGAAGTCCGCGGGTTCGATTCGCGCGAGCCTGACGTAGGTAAGGTCTTCGCCAACCGCTCGCGAAAGTATTTGTGAAAGCTGGTGACCGTCGTTCGCGATCGCCGGTATCCGCGGGCGACGCGCCAATCCGATCAGCTCGTTGCCGCGACTTTCATGGATTGTGCGCGCGAGCCCGGCGAGCCCCCGGCGCAACCCTTCGAGCGCCGGCGGTGCAAGCGCTAGGTCATCGTCGCAGCAATCGATCACGAATCCGATCAAACCGGGATAGCCCCGCAGGATGCTGACCGTCTGTGCGACGCGCGCGATCGCAAGGCGAACCGCTTCGGGCGAAATTAAATCCTGCCGCGCGATCGCAAGCTCGACCAGCGCAGAGAGTCCCGCCCGACCCGCCACACCGAGCACGCTCTCGGCTTGCGCCTCGGTCAAAACCAGCGTGTTGACATTAGCGTCGGCAAGCTCGTCGAGCCGCCGCCGCAGCGCGAGCTTCTCACTGAGATCGAGCGCCCCCGCGACGCCCGGCAACCGCGTCGCCTTAAGCAGGAATTTGCCACCGTCACGGCTGATAAATTTGCCGTGGACGCGAATCGTCGGCGGCGTTATGAAGCTCGAGTCCACATAACGCATTAAAAGCCAATCCCGTGCCACCTGAAAACATCAACATTTTCAGAGGCTTACGACTAACCGACACGCCATCGCTCACCCAAATGGGGTTGTTTGCCACCGATATGCGGTCGCTCGCCGCGACACCTCGCATCTCTCACGGCTTTGCAAAATGCAAAAATAATTTCGGCCGAGGTTTGGCTAAACCGTGCTTATGTTATAAGTCGATCGTCAGAAGGTTGGACCCTAAGTCTAATGCTCAAGCATCGAAAAAAGCCCCTCAAGCTGGATTCATACTGTTCAATGCAAGCGGCCAAATCCCGCCCTAATCGATGTGCGCAACCACCGCGCCGCCCAACCGATCAGCCAATCGAGCCGATGCCCGGCGAGCTCGACACCGTGCGCTCGATGCTCTCCGAAATCGAGAAGATGCTCGCCGGACTCTTCGGCCCGGTTTACGACCGTGGACCGCTCGCGATGGAAGCGCGCACGCAGGCTGCGCAAATCGTCGAGGATCAATTCGACGACGTGGTCGAGACGTGGGCGCGTGCGGTGGAGCAGACCTTCGAGGAGCTGCACAAGGCCGACCGCGTAAGCCTCGCCAACGCCCTGGTGCGCTTCCTCGACCATCTGCGCGATCCCAACGACATCGCCACCTTCGTGTTTTTGCGCCGGCATTGCCACGAGGGGATGCTCGCCCGCGCAAAGCCGTCGCAGTTCAATATTTTCCACATCTCGTTGAAGCAGGTGATCCTGAACCTGGTGCGTGCGAAACTACGCGGGCGCCGGATGGAGATCGTGCGCGACCTGGTGGTCGCCGCCATCGACGAACGGCGCCTGATGGTCGCGCAATTCTACATCGAGTCGCGCGAGAACGCGTTGCGCGCTTCCGAAGAGAAGTATCGCAACTCGATCGATCACGCGCCCGATCCGATGTACGAAATCGATCCGATCTCGCTTGAAATCCTGAGCGCTAATTCCGCCGCGTTCGAATTGCATCGGCGCTTGCCCTATGAGCGCGAGATGCCGCTGATCGGCCAGCGTCTGACCGATCTGACGCCCGCGGATGTGCAGCCGCTGGTTTACAAACATATCGAGATGGTGCGCGCCAATGGCTCCGCCCAGGCCCTCGACCTCGAATTGCGCGGCCATTACTTCGACATCCATTCCGCGCTGATTACGGCGGGTAAACGCCAGTTCCTGCAGATGATTCTGCACGACGTGAGCCAGCGCCATGAGATGCTCGATACGCTGCTCAAGGCCGAACGGCTCGCGGCCGCCGGCACCTTCGCCAGCGGCATCGCACACGAGGTCAACAATCCGCTCGCCTCCATCTCATCACTGGTGCAATCGCTGGTGCCCGACGAAACGGTGGTCGAGCGGCGCCAGATGCTCCATACGATCCTCTCGCAGATCACGCGCATCTCACGCACCCTCAAGGACCTGCTCAACTTCGCGCGCCCGGCGCCCGGCGAGCACAAGCCGCTCAATCTCAACGAAACCATCACCGAGACCCTGCGCCTGGTCGCCTACAACAAGCGCTTCGCCGGCATCCGCATCGAGCCCGATCTCGCACCCGATCTCGCTCCGGTGCTCGCCGACAACAACGGCCTGCAGCAGGTGCTGCTCAACCTGGTGTTCAACGCCGCCGACGCGATCCAGCACGACGGCGGCCGGATTCGCGTTACCACCGAATTTCAGCGCGCGCCGCAGGGCGACGGCGCCGGCCGCGTGCGCATCCGCGTCAGCGACAACGGCGTCGGCATCCGCCCCGAACATCTCGAGCGCGTCTTCGAGCCCTTCTTCACCACCAAGCCGGCCGGCGCCGGAGCGGGCCTCGGGCTCTCGCTATGCCAGCGCATCATCCTCAACAACCGTGGGACGATCGGTGTCGAAAGCGCCGCCGGCGCGGGCACCACCGTCACCATCTGCCTGCCCGCCTTCGCCGAGGCCGCCACGCAGCCCCAAGCCGTCGCGAGCGTGCAATGAGTACTGAAGATAACGCCACCGAACAGGTCTGGACCCAAGCGCAAAGCGGCCCCTTTCGCGTCCTCGTAGTCGAAGACGAGGAGTTGATGCGCGCGATTATCGTGCAGCTCCTCCGCCGCGAGGGTTACGAAATCTTCGAGGCCAGCGCCGCCGACGCCGCCCTCCAAATCTTCGAGCGTGAAAAAATCGACCTCGCAGTGCTCGACCTCAACCTCAGCGGGGGCGGCAGCGGACTCGACCTGCTCGGCAAGATGCACGAGCTCGATCCCGAAGTGATGGGCGTCATCGTCACCGCCTACGCCAGTATCGAGTCCGCCGTCGAAGCGCTGCGCCAGGGCGCCTACGACTACATCACCAAGCCGTTCGCCAACGTTCATCTTAAGGCGGTCGTGCGCAAGGCACTCGAGTACAAGGCCGCGTTTCGCGAGAACCGCTTCCTGCGTCGCGAATTGCGCGAGAAGTACCGCTTCGAAAGTATCATCGGCAATTGCGACGCCATCGATCAGGTCTTTCGCGTGATGGAAAAAGTCGCGCGCACCGACTCCAGCGTGCTCATCACCGGCGAATCCGGCACCGGCAAGGAACTCGTTGCCCGCGCGATCCATTTCAGTTCCGAGCGCGCCAACAAGCGCTTCCTCCCGATCAATTGCGGCGCGCTGCCCGAAAACCTGCTCGAAAGCGAACTCTTCGGCTACAAACGCGGCGCCTTCACCGGCGCGTCGCAGGACAAGGTTGGACTCCTCAAGGCTGCCGACAAGGGCACCATCTTTTTCGACGAAATCGGCGACATGCCGCTCGCCCTCCAGGTCAAGCTGCTGCGCGCCCTGCAGGAACGCGAATGTTATCCGCTCGGCTCCAACGAGCCGGTCGCCTTCGACGTCCGCGTGCTGTGCGCCACCAACAAGGACCTCGACAAGGAATCCCGCGAGGGCCGCTTCCGCGAAGAATTGCTCTACCGCATCAACGTCATCACCATCACCCTGCCGGCATTGCGCGAGCGCAAGGACGACATCGCACTGCTCGCCAACCATTTCCTGCGCAAATATGAAAAGCCGCTCGGACGCTCCGCGATGCGCTTTTCGAAAGGTGCGATGCGCGTGCTGATCGGCTACGGATGGCCCGGGAACGTCCGCGAACTCGAAAACGCCGTCGAACGCGCCGCGATTCTTGCGGAAACCGACGTCATCCACGCCCACGACCTCCCCGAGAAACTCCACTCCACGTCGATCCCCAGTGCAGCCCCCGAAACCACCGGGATGACGCTCGAGGAACTCGAGCGCGAACACATGCGGCGCGTCCTCAACGAAGTCAGCGGCGACAAGGTCAAGGCCGCGCAGGTCCTCGGCATCCACCTCTCGACGCTCTATCGTAAAGTCCAGCGCTACCGTCTCGAAAACGAGGGCACCGGACAGCCTGCCCCCGCCAAACCGGCACTCCAGCACGCATAGCAACGGCAGTTCTGGGGGCGGCGACGCGCGAGCGCGACGCCGCCCCCAGGACGTCGTCGGCGGTACTGACTTTCAGCCAGTACCGCCGACGAATCGCGGGGGAACGACGCGGCGCTCCGCGCCGCGTCGTTCCCCCGCGAAAGCGGAGCGGCGGGCGGTGACCCTCACCGCCCGCCGCTCCGGCAGCCAGGGAGGCAGCGCGCGCCGCTTCGCGCCGCGCGCTGCCTCCCGTATGTCGTCGTTCTCAGGCGTTCGCCCGCAACGCGTCCAGCGAGACCAACTGGTCGCGCTGGGTACCGGTCGTGTAGGGTCGCGATCCGGGTTGCCGCTCGAACGGATCCTGGATACCCAGTTCCTTGCCGATCTCGCGCACCGCCGGCAGCACTTCCTGCCCGAGCAGGCGGATGCTCGTCATGCGATCCTCGAAGCTCACCGGACCCTGGCTCTGGAAGACGCCAAAGGTGCCCGGCCGCAGCACCTCGAGAATCCGGCGCAACTTCGGGATGACGGTCTTGGGTGTGCCCGTGATGATCTGCAGGCCGTCCTGCGCCTTCTGGTAGCTCTTGTAGATAGCGACCTTGGCTTCGTCGATAGTGGCCTCGCCGCGCGCGAGCCGGCGGCGCGTGCTGTCGGCGACGGCCTGGAGATTGGCCGGCTGGTCGTCGTTCGATTTCGAACGCCCGAGCTGCTCGGCGCTCACGCCGAGAAAGCCGCCGGAGCCGGCGGTCATCGTGCGGGCGAGGCGCTTGGTCGCTTCCTTGGAATTATAGCCCGGTGGCAGCGTGTGTTCGGGCCGCGAAAACGCGCCCTGCCCGCCGCCGAACAGATGGGCCTTGCCGAGTTCTTGCGCCTTCTCTTCGGTCTCGGCGACGAAGACGTGCTGCAGGTAGCCGAAGTTCTCGGAGCCCGCGACGTAGCCTTCCTTGGCGGCCGTGTCGCCATAGATGTTCCACAGCTCGGCCGTTGCCGACAGTGCGGTGCCGAGTCCGAGGTACGGATAGCGATGTTGTGCGCACCAGACCACCGTCTCGGGGCTGAGCACACCCGGAATCATGATCGGCGGATGCGGCTTCTGGAACGGCGTCACCCACGGATTCACATAGCGATAGTTGAAGTGCTTGCCCTCCCAGCGAAACGGCCCGGGACGCGTCCACGCCGCCAGAATCAGATCGTGGGCTTCCTCGAAGCGCTCGCGGTTGTAGGCGGGATTGGCCTGGTTGAAGATCTGCTCGCTACCGGCGCCGCGTACCCATCCGGGCACGAGGCGTCCGTGCGAGATACAATCGATAGTCGCCAATTCCTCCGCGATGCGCAGCGGATTCTTGAACGTCGGCAGCGGATTGCCGAGCAGCACGATGCGCGCGCGCTTGGTGATACGGGCGAGGATCGAGGCCTCGACGTTCATCACGGCGCCCATGCAGAAAGGCGTGCCATGATGTTCGTTGAGCATGATGGCGTCGAAGCCCTCATCTTCCGCATAGACCATCTCGTCGAGATATTCGTTGTAGAGGCGCGCCCCGACTTCGCGATCGAAGAAGCGATTGGGTACGCCGAAAAAGCCGCGATTCTTGATTACTTCATCTTCGGGCACGTCCCGGTAGGGCCGCTCCGTAAAATACATCAGGATCATATCGTCATCTCCTGGCAGGCTGCCGAGTTATACCTGTGCGCCGGACCCGCGATCACACCCGCACCGATTCGTCGCGTTTGGGGGCGCGCTTGAGCGCCTCGAGATCGACCAGCGAGTCGTACTGCGTTCCCGAAGTATAGGGACGCGAGCCCGGTTCGCGCTCGAACGGATCGACGATGCCAAGGCCCTTGGCGATTTCACGCATCGCAGGCAGCACTTCCTGACCCATCAGGCGGATACTGGTGAGGCGCTGTTGGGTGGTCAGCGGGCCTTGCGCCTGGAACAGTCCGAAGACGCCCGGCCGCAGCACTTCCATGATCAGCTTGAGCTTGGGGATGACGGTCTTGGGCGTGCCGATAATGATCTGCAGGCCGTCCTGCGCCTTCTGGTAGTTGGCGTAGATCTTCTTCTTGGCTTCCTCGACGCTGATCTCACCCTTGCGCAACTTCTCGCGCGTATCGCCGTTTTGCTTGGGGATGCCGATATGGCGCACGTCGCCGCTCTGCGACTCCTTGAGCTTCTCGGAAGTGATGCCGAGAAAGCCGTAGTCGGTGGCCTGCTTGGCGAGGCGGCGCGTCGCTTCCTTTGAGTTATAGCCCGGTGGCAGCGTGTGCTCGGGGCGCGAGAAATTTGCGGCGCCGCCGCCGAACATCGCAGCGCGGCCCTGCTTCTGCGCCTCTTCCTCGGTTTCGGCGACGTGGATCTGCTGCAGGTAGCCGAAGTTTTCGGTGCCCGCCATGTAACCTTCGTCGGCCGCCGTCTGGCCGTAGAGGTTCCACAATTCCACGGTCGATTGCAGCGCGGTGCCCAGCCCGATGTAGGGATACCGATGCTTCGCGCACCAGACCACCGTCTCGGCGCTGATCACGCCCGGAATCCAGATCGGCGGACGGGGCTTCTGATAGGGCAGCGCCCACGGATTGACGTAGCGGAAATTGAAGTGCTTGCCTTCCCAGCGAAATGGCCCGGGCTTGGTCCAGCACGCGAGCACGAGGTCGTGCGCCTCGTTGAAGTACTCGCGGTTGTAAGCCGGATTGGCCTGGTTGAAGATCTGCTCGCTGCCGGCGCCGCGCACCCATCCGGGCACCAGCCGTCCTTTCGAGATCAGATCGATTTCCGCCAACTCCTCGGCCAGTCGCACCGGATTCTTGACCACCGGCAACGGATTGCCGAGCAGCACGATACGCACTTTCTTCGTGATACGCGCCAGGATCGCTGCCTCGACGTTCATCACCGCGCCCATGCAGAACGGATTGCCGTGATGCTCGTTGAGCATGATCGCGTCGAAGCCGACTTCCTCGGCGTAAACGTCTTCGTCGAGATATTCGTTGTACAGGCGCGCGCCGACCTGGGCGTCATAGAAGCGGTTCGGGACGCCGAAGAAACTGCGGTTCTTGATAACTTCGTCTTCGGGAACGTCGCGGTACGGGCGCTCCGTGAAATACATGATGTGCATCGCTATTCTCCTTGCGCTTCGCGTCCCGGACTAGGCCAGGAATTCTCGCACCAGCTTGACGAACTCGGCCGACTTTTCGATCTCGGGGCGATGGCCGCAGCCGTCGAAAATGGTCAGCTTGACATCGGTATTTTTGAGCGCGGCCTTGTACGCATCGGCGGCCGACACGGGCACCGTGGCATCCTCGCGGCCCCAGACGATATGGGTCGGCAATCCCTTAACGCCCTGCAGGAAGTAGGACAGGCTCGGGTTGTTCAGGATCGGATCCCACGCGATGCGTGCGCTCTCGGTGCGGGCCTCCTCGAAGGACTCGAATTGCTCGGGCGTGCGCTCGCCGCCGTACAGCTTGCGGAACTCGGGGGCCGCGGTGGCGTCGTGCACGGTCGCGTTGAGCTGGGTGCCGATCGTGACGGCGAAGATGTCGAGAATTTCGCCGTCGGCCGGTTTGATGCCGGAGGGCGCCACCAGCATCATCTTGCGAAAAATCTTGCTGTTGGCAGTCGCCATCTCAGCCGCGGTCCAGCCGCCGATCGAAAAACCGATGACGTCGATCGGCGCCAGGTTCATCTCGTTGAGCACCCAGCTATAGAAGAGGCCGAGTTCGTGGACGTTGCGAATCTGCTCGACGCGCGGCGATTTGCCGTAGCCGGGCTGAATCGGAATGATCAGGGTGCGATCCTTCGCGAGTTCCTGATGATACGACATCCAGCCCGGATGTCCCAGCTCCTCGTGCAGGATGAGTAAGGGCTTGCCCTTGCCGCCCTTGACGATCGCGAGGTTCGTCCCCGCGATATGGGTGATTTCCTCGGTCCATTCTGCCATCTGTCGATGGTCCTCCGTTTTCAGCGCGACGGTGAGCGCCTTGCGGTCGCGTCCGCCGGCGGGATTTGGTTGTGCCGCGGCCCGTTAAAGCCCCGGCAATCGTTGCGCGCGCGCAGTGATCAAAACTCCGCACGCTGAAATATGCGCCCGTATCGGGTCAGGACGCGGCGGCGGTCTGCGGGTCCTCGGCCGGCGCTTTGATCAAAACTTTGGCGGTATAGAGATCCGCGATTTCGCCGGCGGACAAGCCGAGCATCTCGGTGAGCACAGCTTCGTTGTCCTGGCCGACCAGCGACGCCTTCAAGTCGGTGCGATCGGGCCACCCGGAAAACTTCACCGGCATCGCGGGCAGATCGAAATCGCCCAGGCGCGGATCGCTCGCCTTGCGCACAGTTTTACGCTCGCGCAAATGGGGATGATCGACGGCCTCCTCCAGCGTCAGCACGGGTCCGCAGGGCACGCGTTCCTTATCCAGCGCAGCGACCGCCGAGTCGCGATCGGGGAAACTGGCGAGCCAGCTCTCGATCATCTCCTTGAGCACCGCGTTGTTGCGCACGCGCCGGCCGTTGCTGGAAAAGCGCGGATCGGTGGCGAGTTCC
>Ga0105240_10005212_pt1 | contig 19445 bp, 19 predicted proteins | sample KBSC54metaG_FD_80426 | JGI IMG/M metagenome (GOLD analysis project Ga0105240, IMG submission 80426) | Corn rhizosphere microbial communities from Kellogg Biological Station, Michigan, USA - KBS C5-4 metaG | ecosystem: Host-associated > Plants > Roots > Rhizosphere > Soil | place: Michigan, USA... | reverse complement strand
GCCAGATAGAAAGCGCCATTCGCTATGTCTTTGGCATCGACACCCAACTTATCGTGGACGGGACCTATTATGTGTTTGAAAAACAGCACGCCCTGGTGGGTTGTGGAGGCTGGAGCAAAAGGAATACGCTGTATGGGGGCGATCAGCATAAAGATATCGCCGACCCTTTGCTGGATCCTGCCAGGGAGGCGGGGAAGATCAGGGCATTCTTTGTGCACCCGGATCATGCAAGACAGGGCATTGGCGCCCGGATCATCAAGACCTGTGAGGCCGCTGCGCGCGACAACGGATTTACCACGCTGGAACTGGGCGCGACCCTGCCGGGAGTGCCTTTATACCAGGCAATGGGTTATCATCCGATAGAAAGGATAGATGAGAAATTGCCGGATGGAGAGGTGCTGGGAATAGTGAAAATGAGAAAGAACGGCATCTAATAGATCTCGATCACTTCTTCTGTATCTGTATCGAATATAAGTATCCCCTCATTATCGCCATTAAGTTGCCCCAGCAACTCACCCTTATTATTCCAGATGGAGCTTTTTCCAGCGCATTCATAACCATCAGCCTGCCCGATGGAATTTGACATTAATACGGTCATGGAATAGCTACTGCCTATTTCAGCCAATCTTGCAAGTGCCTTATCGATGCCATGCATGAATTTGGCCACGCTTGCGATGTAGATCTTTGCACCGTTTGCAAATGCATCTTCCGCGTGTTGCGGTACCGATATCTCATAACAGATAGCAAGGGCGATCTCCTTCCCTATCCTGTTGGGACCATGCTGACCGCTGACAAAAAAAGGTTCTTCATCCGCGTGCAAATATTTCTTGGAATACAGCTGTCTGGGTTTGCCCGGCTGAAAAAGCGCCATGCTGATACAAATGTCATCCCCATACCGGGTCGGTATGCCAGCGCCGATGATCAGCCGGTGGGTATCGCTGCTCTGCTGGAATATATCCAGTCTTTTATCATCCGGATCCACGGCTAATGTGTGAGCAAGGGTCGGCTCGTAGCCTGTTAAGGACAGTTCGGGAAAGATGAGTACATCAGGTCCGTAAGGAACGGCCTGAGCTATCAATGCTCTGTGTAGCTCGATATTACGGGATATATCAGCAGTTACAGGCCTTGTCTGTGCTATGCCGACTTTCATAGCAACGAATATCGATAGAAAAAACGATCAAATTAGACGTGGAGCATTATTTTCCGATACGGGCCACCCGCAAAAGGATGGGAAGCCGGCCAGTACATGTTTCACTCTCTCCCCAGGCTTTTTTCAGCTCGTCACGGATCAGGTCGACGGGATATTTACCGGTGGCCTTTTCATAATGCTTTACGGCCGACCATGTACCCAGATAGCCGATGAGATGCTCAAATGTCCATTCAAGTGTATAGTCGAATGGAGGAGATTTTATCTCGTCAAATGGGAAAGGTATGGTCCGGTAGTTATCATCGATATATTTCCGTTCCTTGTCCCAGTAAGGACCTACGACATCCCTGTAGAATGTCGCCATTACACGATCCAGGGCGGGAGACAATTCGATAAGTCCATATCCGATGACGGCCAGTATGCCTTTGTTCCTGATGGTCCGGATCGCTTCTTTATAAAAGGCGTTGAAATCAAACCAGTGAATAGCCTGCGCCACCGTGATCAGGTCAAAGCTGTTGTCAGGAAAAGAAGTATTCTCCGCAGGCTGCACCGAATATTCGATCCTTTCGTGCACAAACGCATTTTCGATCTGTTGCCTGCTGATATCAGTAGCATATACTTTTTTAAAGGACTCCGCCAGCACTTGCGCCACCTGCCCGTTACCTGTACCACAATCCCATGCATTGTCCCTGGCAGGAACGATGGATAACAGATATCTGTAGAGCGCCTCCGGATAAGTGGGTCTGAACCGGGCGTATTTGTCGGACTGAGAGGAGAAATTATCTTTCATACTGGCCAAAAATACAAAACCCCCGGGAAGCGGGGGTTTTTCCATATAGCTAAAAATTATTAAAGCGTCTCGTCTTTGGGCGTCACACGATCCACCGACCAGCCGGAGCCACGTGTAGCAGACATCAAAACTTTCTTGTCCGCATTTTCCACCGTAATGTGATAAGAGATCTTACCGTTTGCATTCTCTTTGTAAAGGTTGGTGATCCAAAACTCCTTGTACTCCTTTTTAATGCTTGTTAAAAGTTTAGCGGGGAGTTTGTCAGAGAGAATGTTGCGCACCACCGTGGTGCTTTTTTTCGAAGAACGCTCGCCTTCATTTGTAAAATGCCTGTCAATCGAATGAGCCTGCACAGTTCCAATGGTCATCAATAGGACGATCGGAAAAATGGTTTTTTTCATGAGGGTATGTGTTTTACTTTTTGCCCGCTTATAACGGGGTTCAAGAGATTAAAGTATAAAACATCCCGTTTTTTTTACTTACTGTTATACATATTTGCTAAAACATTGTATAACTTATTATAAGACAGTAGCTACCCAGGCAAGAAAAGTTGCTGCAGGTAAAAATAATATTTGAGACAATAAGGTGCCCAGTAATCTTGCAATTGTCATATATACAATATATCTTCTAAAAGTCACTTCGGAAGTAATGCCAAGCGCAACATCATCGGTCATGGCAGATAAATGAGGGTCGATAAAGGCAAACATCAGTACGGTAGCAAATCCGTTGATAAAAGCGGATAAATTGCTCGCTGTGGTCCGATAGTCCGGATTGATATAAGAGGCATAGACAGCCGATAATACGCCGATCGTAAGGATGGAGGACGCCAATGTGTTTAGAATAAATATCCTCCAGGGAAAGTCCTTGTTCAGCTCGATCTGGGAAATATTTCCTCTGGCCGGGACAGTTAAATTATCCCTGAAATAAAGAATGCCCGCTTTGGAAAACCCATGTAAAAGAAGTTTTCCCAATGACTTGTGGATGCTGAAATTGATCACAGCCCGGGAGAGGACCCGTTGAAAGGTTGGAATAAGCAGCGCCCCTATCAGGGTTGCCAGAGTGCAGGAAAATATCACCATCCGGAAGACCAATACATTATCAAAGACCCCATGTTTTATATCGTTCTCGACCGTCTTCGCTAACAGAGGCGCCTGAAATCCATTGGCCGTTCTCGACACCAGAACAAGAATATTAAAGAGCGCGAAGGATATGGCTATTCTGCCTGTCCTTATACCGACGATCCTTATCGAGTAGGATAATGTACTGATTAAGTTGATCAGGAAAGTAAGGATCAGTACGATGAGGGTTTGCGAGGTCATATCGATAAAGATATCGAAAAAGAGGGATACCTTATACGCCTGTATTTATCAGCTTCCAAAAGCTGATCTCCCTTCTTCTCCGGAACCCCAGGCGCTCATACAGCCGGATGGCCCGCTCATTGGAGGTCAATACATGAAGGAAAAGCATATTGCCTTTTTCCAGGTTGGTCCTGCAAATATGTACGATCAGTTGCTGTGCATAGCCACGTCCTGTATAAGCGGGATCCGTACAGACTGCGCTGATCTCTACCATGCCTTCCAGCCGCATACGCTCGCCGGCAATAGCCACCAGCTTATCATCCTGCCAAATACCGAAGTAATCGCCCAGCTGATGTGTATCAGGCTCATAATACCCTGGCTGCACGCGTTGTATCAGCTCAAACATGGTGTCCCTGTCAGCCGTTGTCAGCGCAGCAACAGCGGAGGTATCCTGCGCAGGAGCAAGTGGCAGGTCCAGGATCATCTGCGCACAAGGTAATTCCCTGATCAGTTTCCAATGAGATGGAAGGGCTGGCAGCGCACCTACCAGGAAGAAGACCCTGTCCTTCTCCAACAGGCTATCCAACTCTGTTACATTGCCTGGCGTATGATGGTCATAGGCGGCAAAAGGCAATATACCGGACCGGTAGCGTCTTGTGTGGAAGGAGCCTATGGCAAATGCCTGTTGAGTGTCTTTTAATGCATACCATAACGGGTTATCCAATTGCGTAAGATCAGGATGAGTCATCCTGTAAAGTTACGGATCAGCCTTATTTTGTCCTCAAACTATGTTTGGGACGCTCACTCCGCGCGGAGGCTTTCGGCTGGATTGATCACCGCTGCTTTGATGGATTGATAGCTTACTGTCAGGAGGGCTATCAGCACGAGGAATGACCCAGCTACAACGAATATCCCCCACCCCATTTCTGTCCGGTAAGCAAAACCTGCCAGCCAGGCATGCATAAGCCACCAGGTAAGGGGGAAGGCGATCAGCATGGCAAGTATCATCAGGTAGACAAAGTTCCTGGACAGCAGTACAGTAATATTTCCTACAGAGGCTCCCAGCACTTTGCGGATGCCAATCTCTTTTGCACGGGATTCAGCATTAAAGGCAGCCAGTCCGGAAAGACCCAGACAGGAGATGAGGATCGCCAGCGCGGCAAAATACCTCGAAAGGAGCGACACTCTTTGTTCTCCGACATACATGGCTTGAAAGACCTCATCCAGGAATTTGTATTCGAATACAAAGCCCGGATTGAACTGCTTGTATAGTGCCGTCATTTTCGACAACGCCTCTTTTTCCTGCCCGGCCGCCAGACGAACCATCACCGTAGAAGCATGCTGCGGATTAAAATAGAATACCATGGGCATGATGGGATCATGAAGAGATGTCACATGGAAGTCCTTCACTACTCCTACGATGGTCTTATCCTGGCCCCACATACTGATGGTAGTCCCGACAGGACGCTGCAGCCCCATGATCCGGGCGGCCGTCTCGTTGATCAGCAGCTTTGTATCTTCTCCTCCGAATGCCTTGGAAAAGGTCCTTCCTTCTTTTATCTGTATGCCCAAGGTTTCTGTAAGACCGAGATCCAGCGCCCGCACTCCAAAATTTGTGTTCAGATCCTTTTCCTTTCCGGGCCAGGAGATGCCATACGTGGATGATCCCAGATCGGACTGAGCAATATTCTGCTCCATGGTAGAGGCGCTAACTACTCCCGGTACACTCCTCAGTTCGGTAAGAAAGGCCTCCGTGTTCTGTCCCACGGTTCCATCCTTGTCGAAATAGACGACATGTTCCCTGTTATATCCTAAATTTTTGGTTTGTATAAATGCCACCTGTTTGTAGATGACGACCATGGAGACGATCAGCAGCAGTGAAATGGCAAACTGGAAGACCACCAGGCCCTTTCTTGTCAGGAGTTCTGCGGCAGAGTTCCGTAGCTTGCCTTTCAATACAAGAATAGGTTTGAAGTTCGACAGATAGAATGCAGGATAGCTGCCGGCAAGGACGCCCGTAATCAGCGTAATGCCCAGTGCGACGGCTATCACCGACGGGGAAAAGGTTACGGCAAGATGTTTGCCCGTCACCTCGCTAAAGACAGGCAGCAGCGCGATCACTATGAGCACCGCCAACAATAGGGATAGAAAGGTTGTCAGTATAGCTTCTCCGAGAAATTGATAGACGAGACCCGATCTGGTCGAACCCATCACCTTTTTGATACCAACTTCTTTCGCCCTGCGTGAGGCCTTGGCCGTGGACAGGTTCATGAAATTGATACAGGCGATCACCAGGATGAAAATGGCTACAATGGAAAATATGCGGACATATTCGATCCTTCCTCCTACCTGCACGCCATTCTCATACCGGCCATAGAGATAGGCGCTGGAAAAAGGCCGGACAGAAAGAGTGAAAGAGGTTTGAGGAAAGTATTTTTTGATGAAATCTCCGATCTTGGTATCAAAGGCGGCAATATCGGTTCCCTTCTTCAACAACAGGTAAGTGGCGGGCCCTTCATTATACCATTTTTGGCCATTGGTCCAGATATCATTAACCAGCAGTTCATGCGTAAGGACAAAGTCAAAGTCCATGGAGGTGTTGGACGGCAGCCGGGCGGCGACACCCGACACAGTTAATTCCTCTTTTTTCCCAAACATTTCCCAGCTAATAGTCTTTCCCATGGCCTTGTCCGCATCACCAAACAGCCGGGCGGCCATGTCCTCGGTGAGCACTACCCCGTTTTTATTGGCCAGCACCTGGTCTGCACGGCCCCGTAGCAGGTTAAAGGAGAAGAGGCGAAAGAAATCCTTACCAGCGAACATACCGCTGGCCTTTACTACTTTGTCGGACGTCCGCATCTGCGCATAGGCCCCAAAGCCCTTTAAGGACATGACAGGTACGGCGGCCTCCACTTCCGGCAAATCCCTCTTCATGACCTCTGCCAGCATGCCTTGCGTTGCCTCGTGGACCTGTATCTCTTTATTGATCTTATCCTTTTCTATCACCTGGTAAAGCTGGCTGTCCAGGACATGGAACTTATCAAAATGCAGCTCATCATTGACCCAGAGATAGATAAGGAAGGCGCAGGCCAGTCCCGTTGACAACCCGATCCAGTTAATGAAAAATGATGCTTTGTGACGTCGGAGGTTTCTTATCGCAATACGCAGGTAGTGTTGAAGCATTTGTCCAGTAATTTTTATTTTATCTATCCAATGGGGTGCCGGGCTCACACAAAATTGATACTCAAATATATGGAAGGATAGTGAAATAATGGCACTGCCCGTTTTCGTACACTTTTCGCTTCAATATGGAACACCCTCAATTTTTCCGTCCCTTTATCCTGTTCAACAGCAGGAATATCACTCCTAAATACGCAATAAAGCAATACAAACTCACCCTATAAGCCAGGTGATAATTCCCTCCGTGTGACAGCATGGAAAAGAACAGCCCTCCCAGAATGCTGACGCCGGCCGCGGATGAGAACTGCTGTATGGTAGAGTAGACCCCGCTACTGCTGCCCGCCAGAGCAGCCGGTATGTCCCGCAAGGACACATTCAATAGGGATGGCAGTACCAGCCCGCTGCCCAATCCAAATACGATATAACAAACTACGATCGACAACGGTGTGGGCACGGATGCTCCAAAGAGCAACACCTGTGCCAGGAAACTGGCGGCCATGATCACACATCCGGCCTGCAGCATCCGGATGCCATATCTACCGGCATTGCGTATGGACCACCAGGAAGAGAACATATAAGCCCAGCCAAGGGCCGTGAACAATATAGACGCAGTATAGGGCCCTATCTGATACCCTTTCTGCAGAAGGATGGCGCAGGTGAGCAGAAATGCATTGTGCAATCCAAAATAAAAGAATACGGCAAGAACCCCCGTGTTGAAGCTCCTGATCCTGAAAAGATGCAGATCTATCAAAGGTTCCCGGCTTGTCCCCACAGTCCTTTTCAGATGACGAAAGAAGATATACAGCCCCGCACCGGACCCCAACAGCATAGTATATGACCACCAGGGCCATCCGTATTCCCGTCCTTGTGTCAACGGATAGATCATACAGACCAGGGACAGGGTCAGTAGGATCACCCCTATTATATCCAGCTTACGCAGCTTGTTCTGACTGGATTCTTTCAAAGACACTGCAGCCAGTACCACCGCCACCACACCTATGGGAAGATTGACGAGAAAGATCAGCCGCCAGGAAGCCTCTATCCAGCCGGCATGTATAAAATAACCGCCAAGAAATTGCCCCAGGATGGCAGCCATGCCCTGCACGATACCGTAATAACCAAAAGCCCTGTTCCGGTCGTTACCTTCCCGGAAATTCAGATGGATCAGCGTGACGGTCTGCGGCACCATAAAGGCGGCAGAGACTCCCTGTAAAAACCTGAATGCGATCAGCTCACCGATCGAACCCGCCACCCCGCAAAGCACGGAGGTCACCGTAAAGGCCAGCAGCCCCCAGATAAGGACTTTCTTTCGTCCAAACTTGTCCCCGATACGGCTCCCCGTTATAAGAAAGACGGCATACCCGATCAGATACACGGCCACCACCAGCTGCACTTTCGCGTCGCTGGCGGCATAGTACGATTGAATGGTAGGCAAACTTACATTCACTATAAAAATATCCACTACCGAGATCATTGGAGCCAGCAGGATAACAAACAGGTTCCACCACCTTCGATTACTCACTTCTGTCACGAGGGATGGTTTAGCGGATATGGAATGAACAGAACGGTCTGTTTGCATAAAAGTAAAATTTTTTATTGTAACAATTTTTGAGCAATTTTTCTGGCGCTGTCTATCGGCCGGGCATCCCGTTCCAGTGAAGACCGTACCCCACAGCCCTCATACAGCGATGTGATCATTTCCACCAACTCTTCCACCTCCCGGGGAGAACGTTTCGCCGGCAGCAATGCAATATTTTCCTTCAACATATTCCTGATATATTCCTTATGACGACGCACTAGAGCCAGCGCCGCCTCGTCCAGATTGGGAAGTTCATAAACCACCCGAATAAATGTACATCCCTTGAACCCGCCCTCGCTGGCCCGCAGTTTCCGAAAGTCAAAGAGGGCAAGTATCTTCTTCTCCCCCGCCGCCTTGCCCTTACAAAATTCCTCGAACCCGGACCGCCACCGGGTAGTGGCATCCTCCAGATAAGCCTGCAGAATAGCTTCCTTCGAGGGAAAATGCTCGTACAGACTCGCCTTGGCTACCTCAGACTCCTCGATGATCTGGTTGATCCCCGTAGCCTGGAAGCCCTGCTCATAAAAGAGACGTGTCACCGCATCCATTACCCGTGCCCTGACCTTGGAATTTGCTTTCATAACCCAAATGTAGGAAGAAATATTAAAACAGACAAGTCTGTTCGTTTTTTATTTTAACCCCTCTATTTTTTTCTCCAGCACCACCCTTTCCGCGGCCGATCCGGCCAGTTCCAGCGCTTGTGTAAAATGCTTCCGGGCACGCTTATCATCCACTCCGGTATACAGCTCCCCCAGCAGCGAATGATAAAAGAGGTTGCCGGACAATTGCAATGCCTCAGCCTCCACGATCGCCCGCTCCCTGCCATACACACGGTAAAAAGCATATGCCCTGTTCAACGCCGCCACCGGGGAGTACTCCAGTATCAGCCGCTGGTTGTACAGCCGGAGAATATTCTCCCATTTTTCCCCCTCCTCCACCGGGTGCGTATGCCACCAGGCAATGGCCGCCTCCAAATGATATTTCGATATCTCATCATTACCGATGGCCTGTATAAAAAAATTATTCCCTCTTTGTATCAGCTCCTCATCCCAACGCCGGATGTCCTGGTCCTCATATAATACCAATTCCCCCTTGTCATTGACCCTGGCATCAAACCGGGAAGCCTGAAAACACATCAACGCCATCAACGCATGCACCCGGGGCATACCGGTAGAGGCATTGCCGATGAGCAGATAGGTCAGCCGCATGGCTTCCAGACAAAAATCCCTACGCAATACCTTGTCCGGACTGGCCGAATAATACCCTTCATTGAACAGGAGATAAAGACAGACCAGTACGGTATCCAGCCGGTGGCCGATCTCCCTGCTGTCGGGGACGGCGATCTTCACCTCCTCCAGTCTTAGTTTTTCTTTTGCCCTGAACAGCCGCTTGTTGATATTCGATTTGGTAGTCAGTAACGCCCGGGCAATCTCGTCGATGCTGAACCCACACAACACCCGCAGGGCTAAACTCACCTGGGATTCCACGGTGATGGAGGGATGGCAGATGGCAAACATCATCTGCAGCTGGCTGTCGGTGATATTCTTTGGCGACAGATCGATCTCCATTTCGAAGCTTGTCTCTCCATCCATGGTCAGATCCTTCCTCACCTGCCGCTGAAATACCCGGTCATGCTTCAGGCTGTTCAGGGCATTGTTCCTTGCTACCGCATATAACCAGGACACAGGGTTGGAGGGTACCCCCCTCAAACCCCATGTCTCAGCGGCAGATAAGAAAGTATCGCTGACAATGTCCTCTGCGGTGTCCATATAAGCTATTCCGAAACGACTGCAAAGCACGGTCACCATCTTGCCATATTCCTTTCTGTAAAGGTCCGGTATCAGTTGCCTTTCGTCCATTTTAACTGTTGTCGTCACTTGCAACCAATGGCCTCACTTCGACCTTGCCGCCTCCAAAAAGGATCGGGCAGCTCCTGGCCATCTCGACTGCCTCGTCCACAGACTGAGCTTTGACGATCATAAAGCCGTTGATAAACTCCTTTACTTCCGTATATGGTCCATCTGTCACCACGTCGCCAGACGCCACGGTCTTCGATTCCCTTATCCCAAGACGATGGCCGGTATAGGACATCCTGTCCCTGGCGGCAATACCACCCATCCAGTTGCTCCAATAGGTCATTCTTTCCTGCATCTGTGCAGGCGTGATATCAGCTGCGCTGGCGGCAGCATCTCCGTCTATTCGGAAGATCAATGCAAACTCTTTCATTTAAATACATTTTTTAAAGTGATTGAATACTATATAAACAACCCGGTTTCTACGAATAGGACAATCTCGCCAAAATTATTATATTTAGCTTGCCAAAATCGCCTAACTATGCTTGCTCTTTACATCATCGGAGGTCTGATCCTCCTTATTTTGTTGATTGCCGCCTTTGTAGGCAGGAAATGGGAGTATGAAAAATCCATTCTCATCAACGCCCCGATAGAAAAGGTCTGGCGGAACACCAACTCTCTTCACGCTATCAATCAATGGAACCCCTGGCTGGACAGGGATCCCAACATTCACCAGGAATATTCAGGCACGGATGGCGCACCAGGCGCATCCTATTCATGGGACAGCCCGGTAAAAAATGTTGGCGCCGGGAACCAGACCATCACCGGTGTAAGGGAAAATACAGAAATGACCAGCCGCATCAACTTTATCCGTCCTTTTGCGGGCATAGGTGATGCCTGGATCCGCCTGGAGCATGAAAGAGGGACTACCAGGGCCATCTGGGGTATTGCCAGCTCTACGCCCTATCCCATGAATATCATGAAGGTATTCGGCGTCATCGAAAAGAATTTGAACAGGGATTTTACCAAGGGGCTTAACCAGTTGAAGACGCTGAGTGAAAAATAATTCATTAGCCTTTTATCTTTGTGGTCATGGATAATCCATTGATCACTTATCTGCAGCTTTTCCGGCCCATCCCGGAAGAGGACCAGTCTTTATTGACGGAAGCTTTTGAACACAGGACCTGTAAAGAAGGAGATACGCTCTTCCGGGGTGGCAATATCTGTAGGGAAATGTTCTTCATTGCCAGAGGTGTATTGCGTATTCTCGCTACCAATGCCAAAGGCCAGGAGGTTACCCATTATTTCCTCAGTGAAAATCAATTCTGCACTATCCTTCATAGCTTCAATAACGGGGGCATGGCTGAAGAGACCATCCAGACGGCCTGCGATGCGGAAGTGCTGGTGATCAGCCGATCCGGACTGCTCGCACTTTATAAGAGGATCCCCTATTTGCAAAATTTAATAGACCTGATCACCCAGCAACGATTGCTGGACAAGATCCAGACCCGCAATGCCTATCTTGGACAGGATGCACAAACTCGTTATAAACTGTTCATGATGCGGCAACCCGATATTGCCCTTCGTGTTTCTTTAAAGGACATTGCCTCTTATCTGGAGATCACCCAACAATCTCTTAGCAGGATCAGGAAGAACCTGTAGCATTTCATTTTTTACCATTTGGTAATCCCCCTCTCACTTCCCCAAACGAGCTTTGTGGCATAATACAAATACATGGCACAAAACAACAGCACACTCAAGGACAAAAAGGTCCTGATCTTCGGTGGCAGTTCCGGTTTGGGACTGGCTACCGCCAGGGCCGCTGCATCGGAAGGAGCGATCCTTACGATCGTATCCGGCAATCCCGGTAGGATCGAAAATGCTTTAAAACAACTTCCCAAAAACGCTATTGGTCACACCGTCGATCTTAGAGAGGAAGGGAATATTCGACAATTCTTCACCGGTGCAGGCGATTTCGATCACATAGTCTATACGGCTGGCGAGAACCTTACGCTGTATACCATTGGTGAGACAGATATTGACGACGCCCGCAATTTTTTCAACCTTCGCTACTGGGGCGCTTTTGCCATTGTCAAATACGGGGCTTCTCATGTCAATCCCGGTGGTTCGATCAATCTCACGGGTGGTATCGCCGGCGCAAGGCCCGGCAAGGGATGGTCGGTCGCCTCCAGCATCTGCGGGATGATGGAAGGTTTTACCCGTGCCATGGCCGTGGAATTAGCACCTATCCGGGTCAACTGCGTAGTGCCGGGAGTAATAAGGACAAATTTATGGGGCAGTATGCCGGAAGCCGAAAGAGAGCAGTTATTTGCTTCCGTGAGCAATGCCTTACCCGTAAAAAGGATTGGGGAGGCAGACGATATTGCGCAAACCTATTGTTATCTTATGAAACAGACCTTTTGCACGGGCCAATGCCTGGTGGTGGATGGTGGGGCGGTATTGGTATAAAGATGTACATATTGCCCTCCACATCCTGGGTGTTTATGAAACGTCAATTTACTCCGACCGCAGACTCTTCACAGGGTTTACACTGGCCGAACGAATGGCCTGTATACACACCGTCAATAAGGTCACCCCCATCGTGATCAACCCTGCCAGGACAAACATCCACCAGGAAAGGGACACCCGGTAGGCAAAGCTTTCCAGCCATTTGCTCAAAGCCCATCCCGCCAAAGGCAGGGCGACAGCTACGCTGAAGGCCAGTATCTTCAAAAAGTCCCTGGACAGCAATACCGTCACCCCCGCGATGGAGGCGCCCAATACCTTACGAACACCGATCTCTTTCACCCGCTGCCTGCATAGGAAAGAGGTAAGGGCAAAAAGACCAATGCCCGTAATGACCAGCGACACGATGGGAAAGAAAAATATGATCCGCTCCAGCCTGACATACTCTGTCAGCAGCCGCTGAAAATCCTGGTCTAAGAATGTATATCGTATGGGAAAATCAGGCTCCTGCTTTTTCCAGACAGCCTGTATGCCCGCCAGCGTATGCTGAACATGATCTGTCCTTATTTTTACCAGGACAGCGCCGCCGCTCCGGAACTCGCAGTGCGCATTGGAAATGGTATAGATGGTAGGTGCTACAGCATGTTGCAGCCCCTGTATATGAAAGTCCTTTACGACGCCGACAATGGTATAGGGTACCGAGTCGCAAAAAGGTAAATAAATATGTCTTCCGGTGGGGTCGGCGATGCCCAGCTTTTTCAAAGCCGTCTCATTGACGATGGCTGAATTATCCGCATCCTCCGGATGAAGGTCACTAAAAAAACGCCCTGCCATCAGCTGTATATCCATCACCTTGAAATAGTCTGTACCCACCTTTACGGAATTCAGCCTGTATTGCCCTCCCTCATATTTAAATGCATTTGTCGATGTATCGAGCTCCTGGCTGCCAGGCACAGAAGTAGATTTTGCTACATACTCCACTCCGGGGACAGATAGCAGCGACTGGCGTACCTGCGCGAAATCTTTGTCCCTTGTCTTTTGCGTAGCCTCGATCCGAACGAAGAACATGCCCCCCTTCCCTCTTGTATACTTTCCTTTCAATACCTCTGCCGTCCGGAATCCGGATAGGAACAGGGCAGGATACATGCCGGATATGAGGATGATCAATAGCAGACAGGCCCCCAGCTGCGCGCCAAGAAGAAGGGCATTCTGCCCTTTGAAAAATCCCAGCGGGAGATTGAAATGCCCCATGAAATAAGGCAGGGCTCTGCTTACCAGCAGCAATGCCAGCACAAGGCTGATGAAACACTGAAGAGATATTTCCAGCAGGGATTGAAGAACGATGTGACCTCTTCCGGAACCCAATACCTTACGAATGCCCACTTCTTTTGCCCGCGTCATAGCCCGGGCCAGCGACAGATTGCTGAAGTTGATAGCTCCGGCTATCAATATAAAAACAGCCAGCACCAGCAACACTACGGTAATGGTAAAATGGCTCTCCCCATGTTGAGGGAAATTATGGGTATCTTCCACCGCATTGGCAAACAGCCCCGAGGCGGGTTCTTTGCGTTCCTCCTTGTACACCCGGGTAAGACCCTCCCCTAACAGGGCGACGGACACAGGCTGCCGCAACCGTACATATGTCTGGAAGGAGTGATTCTCCCAGAACTTATTTTGTTTTTCATAGGGGCTGCGCATCAATATCTGTACCGTCAGGTGGGAAGGTCCCTGTGGTACTCTGAACACGCCCGTTACCATACCATTTATGGCGTTAAACAGCTTTATCGGCTTTCCAATGGGATTATCGCCTCCAAACAGCTTCCTGCTTACCTCTTCGGATATCACGATGGCATTGGGCGTATTAAGGGCTGTGGCGGCATTGCCAAGCGCCAGCCTATAGGGGAATACCTTAAAAAAAGAGGAATCTGTCTCCACCAGCCCTTTCTGGTAGACGGACTTCTCCCCGGCGGAAAGCAGCGCTTCATAATCTCCCGCCGGAACAATGGCGGTAGCAGCTTCTACCCCGGGATATTTCTCCAACAGGAATGAAGCCAGCGGGGCAGGCGTATTGGATAGGATATCCCCGTCCTTTCGCATAGATATCCTGTACACCCGCTTGAGCGAAGCATCCCATTTATCATAGCTCAGCTCATAATTCAGGTAAATGAGAATGACGATAAAGCTGGCCATGCCGATAGCCAGACCACCGATGTTGATAAATGCGTGCAGGCGGTGACGCTGAAAATTCCGAAGGGCTGTCTTGAGGTAATTCTTTAGCATATAATAGAGCGCACTATGAAAATGCCAGTTTTATAGTAGGTTCATTATCATATGGTGGGATTGGGCGGGAAGACCATTACCGTTCGGTTTTAATACGCCTGGTGTCCGGAAGGAGGATCAAATGTGCCTGCCCTTTCCGAGGGAGTTGGTATATGCCTCTTTTAAGAGCTTTTTAATGTAAGCTTTGGGAAAATCACGCTTATTTTTGACAAGGATACACCGGTATTGATTCCCCGCGCCCAACACCAATTTTTCAGGGTCCGCAAGGTCAGCGCCCCACTCGTCTTTGCTCATAGGATTGAAGTCAGTGCAAAGCGTTCATCAGGCTTTATTTTTGCAGACTGAATGAACAAATTTGACGTAAATTTGTAGTTTTTCCGTATACAACACTTAATAGAATGGGCATGTATGACATCTGTTGCATAGGACATATCACATTAGACAAGGTAGTTACTCCCAAATCCACCGTTTATATGGCAGGAGGGACCTCTTTTTATTTCTCCAACGCCATCAGCAATATGGATCTCAGCTATATGCTGGTAACAGCGCTGGCTGAAAAGGACAAGGATATCATAGAAGAGCTCCGGTCCAAAAGCATCGAAGTAAAAGCCTTTCCCAGCGCCTTCACCGTCTATTTCGAAAATATCTATACAAAGGATCAGGATCACCGCGTACAAAGGGTAGCTCAGAAAGCCGACCCCTTCACTGCCGATCAGCTTCTTTCCGTCGATGCCCGCATCTTCCACCTGGGACCATTACTGGCCGACGATATCCCAACGGAATTGTTCAAACCCCTTTCGGAAAAAGGCATGGTGTCCCTGGATGTACAGGGCTATTTACGGGAGGTCCGGAACAGAAATGTCCATGCCATCGACTGGCCTGCCAAAAAAGAGGCCCTTCAATACGTCCACGTCCTGAAGGCCAACGAATCTGAAATGATGGTGCTCACAGGCGAGACGGATGTACGCAAGGGCGCTAAGATCTTATTCGAATGGGGGGTAAAGGAGGTGGTCATCACCCTGGGCAGTAAAGGTTCCGTGATCTACAACGGCCGGTATTTCCACGTCATACCCGCCTACCATCCCATCACCTCAGTAGTGGATGCAACAGGGTGCGGTGACACCTATATGGCCGGCTACCTATATTGCAGGTCCAAAGGTAAAAGCCTCCAGGAGTCCGGAGAATTTGCCGCTGCCATGGCTACCCTGAAAATAGAATCCTCCGGCCCCTTCACAGGCACAGAAGAAGATGTTATCTCCCTGTTAGCCAATAACAAAAGAAAGATGTTTATCGAGTCTGTCTAATTGGTTGACTATTAATTAGATAAGATCGCTCTCGGCATACCCGGATACGATATTTCGTATTTTCTTCTACGCGAGTACGAAATTTCGTATATTGTCTTCATATTAGCGTCAAAACCCCTTAATACCGCTATTGCATGAAGGACCCTTTATCCTTGTCAACCTTATTTGCCAATTTCGGCAATGACCTCGCATCTGTTGACGATAAGAAAAGTCTTCTACAGCTCATCGCTGCGAGCCTCGCGCCCAAACTAACGATCAGCGATATACTCCTTTCGATACTCAACGAGGACAAACAAACACATAGCGTCTTTATCCATCATTGCGATCAGGGCCTTATGGAAAGGAGCGATCATACCCAGCTGTCGCGTGAAAAATTCAGGTTGGACGACGGCATTTGCAACATCACCATGGCTTCCCCGTCCCCACTGGTGGTCGACATTGCAGGCATCCTTCTCAGACCTGATCCACCCCGCTATATTGCTAAATGGTACCGCCCATCCATCAGCCGTATGATCGCTGTCCGTCTGCGTAGCCATGGCCTCCTGCTGGGGTCCCTTTTCCTTTTTGTCGAAAAAGCCCATATCGGCATCGAAGACCTGGAAATGGTACAGCACTTTTCTTACATGATAGGCCTTGCCCTTAAGAATATTTTTTCGGAAGAAAGGATCTCCAAACAGCGGCAGGACAGCGAGACCCTGCTCTCCTTCAGCACAGACTTCGTAAAGGTCAAGGATAAGGAGGACCTCTTCCGGCTGCTGGACCAGCGGCTGCACCAGCTCTTCGAGTTTGATCACAGCCGCGTTATTCTCCTTGACCAGGACCATCCGGCCTCCGGCGCCGGGGACGCCTCCTATGCGGATATCATTGAGGCCACCCTCCACTCGGACTACCCCCTGGTATTCGACCTGGACAGGCAGCTATCGGGCCTTGTGCCCGAATATATCCGAGGCAGCTATAATACCGGCTCCCGGGAGGTCGTCATGATGGCCCTACGTAAAGAAGGAGAAAGCTTTGGCATTCTTATCCTCTTCTCCAAAGCAAAAGGATGGTTCACCCCCTGGCACCTGGATACCTTCCGGACCCTGTCCAACCAGCTTTCCATCGTTTTTACCAACATCCTTGACCATGAGGCCATCCTGGAAAGGGACGAGGACAAAAGCCTGATCATCTCCCTTGGCAAAAACCTCACATCTACCCGTAACAAAGGGGATTTTCTCACCGTTGTCGGGGATACCTTGCGCAATATCCTGCCTTTTGACGAGCTGACGATATCCCGGCTGGATGCAGATGGCGAGTCGCATAGCGATTATGCCGCGCAGGACGAACAAAAACATCCTGTATCAGACGGTATTTACGATGTGTTGCTCCAGTCGGAAATACCCCTGTTCTACGATATGGACGAGCTGATGGTCTCATCCCCGATGGTACCCTATGTGCGATCCTTTCACGACAATGGTATGAGGGAGATGCTGGCCATCCCTCTCCGGACGAACAACCAGTGCTTTGGTGGCATATTCATCTATTTTAAGAAGAAAGGCCTTATGACCCATCGCGCGTTCGGCCTGCTCCGCGGACTTTGCGATCCAATATCCATTGGCGCGGCCAATCTCTGGTCCTATGAGAAGATCGAAAGCCAGCTGAAGGAGATCCATCATCACCAGTTCCGGCTGGAAGAAGAGAACCTCTACCTACACGAACAGATAAGGGCCGCGCACGGCTTTGCGGAGATCATCGGCTCTGGCAGCGCTATGCAGAAGGTATTCCAACTGATATCCATCGTTGCCCCTTCAGACAATATCGTGCTCATCCTGGGCGAGACCGGCACCGGCAAAGAGCTGGTCGCAAAAGCCATCCATGATGCCTCTTCCCGGAAGGAGAAGTTCATGATAAAGATCAACTGCGCCGCCCTGCCCTCCAACCTGATGGAGAGCGAGCTCTTTGGTCACGGGAAAGACAGCTCCATCGGCGCGCCGGACCAACGTATTGGCAAATTTGAGCTGGCGGGTGACAGCACCCTCTTTTTGGATGAGATAGGCGAACTGCCTCTTGAGCTGCAGGTGAGGCTGCTTCAGGCCATCCAAATTAAAAAGAACGTACGTATCATCGCCGCCACCAATCGCAATCTTCGAAAGGAAGTAGAAGAAGGCCGGTTTCGAAGCGATCTGTTCTACCGGCTCAACGTATTTCCCATCCATATGCCTCCCCTGCGTGAGAGAAAAGAAGACCTCCCTCTGCTGGCCTCTCACTTCATCGATCAGCATACACAACGCTCCGGCAAAAAAGTAACCAGTATCTCCCATCGCGCACTGGAGACACTTATGCGATATCACTGGCCGGGTAATGTGCGCGAGCTGGAACACCTCATCGAACGCAGCATTCTCATGACCACCGGGCCAACCATCAAGGAGATCCCTTTGCCGGTGGACCTGGACATTGAGCAGGCTGATACAACCTCCGGATCATCCCTTAAAACGCTGGACGAGCTGGAAAAGGACCATATCCTGGCCATCCTGAAAAAATGCAATAATAAGATAGGCGGACCCGGCGGAGCCGCCGAACTGTTACGTCTTCCCCCCACCACCCTTCATTCCAAATTAAAAAAGATGGGTATTAAATAAAAAAGGACAAAAATGTCTTTTATGTCCCGGATGCGTTTACCTTTGTGGCACAATTCAGGAAAATGTTTTCAAAGACTTGCGAATATGCCATCCGGGCGGTCCTCTTTATTGCACAGAAGTCCGAAGACGGCTCGAAAATAGGCATTCGGGAAATTGCAAAAGGCATCGACTCCCCGGAACATTTCATCGCAAAGATCCTTCAGGACCTCAGCCGCAAAGGTCTGATACAATCGCAAAAAGGACCTTCCGGTGGTTTCTACCTGGATAAGACATCCCTCCGCGCCACACTGGCCGACGTGGTACGGGTCGTAGATGGAGACCACATCTTCTCCGGCTGCGCCCTGGGACTGAAACAATGCTCCGAAACAAAACCCTGCCCGCTGCACCACGAATTCAAAAAGATCCGGGAAGATATCCTGCGGTTGCTCCAATCGGCCAGATTGGGAGAATTCAACATGCAACTGGAGCAAGATCTGTTTTTCTTAAAAAGGTGAAAGGGCTCTGCTCAGATTGCAGTTCTACCGCAAATCAGCGAACCTTCCATAGGCCGTAAATATGGCCAGTATCAGTAATATAAGATTGGTAGCCACATTTCTTGGCTCTTTTCTCTTATAATGTATCGGGGCGGCAAATACCATGATTATGGCGAAACCAACCGCCGTGATGGGGGTCAATAAAAGGGCGATGCCCGTCAACCAGGGGACGATGATCCCTATCATGCCCAGCAGCTCCAAAATGCCAATGATCCGGATACCGGCATGTGGCAGACCGGCCACACCCGTCTGCCCCTTCTTATCGACCAAAGTTGCTTCTGAATAAATGGATTTACAGAGACCAGAGTAGCCAAAGGCCAGCGCAAGAACCACCTGACAAGACCATAGTAACGTATTCATAACTTTGTTTTTTACAATACAAAGCTCCGACACGCTGCCGGTATAGCCTTTGACAATTGTCAAAAACCTGGTTTAATGATGCGCCCTTATCCGGCTG
>Ga0105240_10005208_pt1 | contig 19447 bp, 17 predicted proteins | sample KBSC54metaG_FD_80426 | JGI IMG/M metagenome (GOLD analysis project Ga0105240, IMG submission 80426) | Corn rhizosphere microbial communities from Kellogg Biological Station, Michigan, USA - KBS C5-4 metaG | ecosystem: Host-associated > Plants > Roots > Rhizosphere > Soil | place: Michigan, USA... | reverse complement strand
GTAGACGTCCGCACTCGCGATCGACGACCACATGTTCGTATAGGCTTCGTTCGCCGTCTGCTGGAAGCGGACGAAATTCCCATTCGTTTCTGTCGAGGTAGCACACGAAGGCGGCACTTCGCCTCTTTTGGCGCACAACGACGATTCGTTATGCACAGACGACACATTGTTGCCCAACAGTTCACCGTTTTCTTCGCCGCTACCGCCATTCTTCACTATTTCCAGCGTGCTGCGCGCATGCGGCACCTCGCTGTAACTGTTGAGTTCAAGCCTGTAAATTTTGGATTCACGTCCGGTTTTATACAACAATTCCATGTGCTGGCCGGCGGCGGTCGCGGAACCACTCTCTTCCGAACCAAAGAATTTGAACTGCCCCGGCGGTTCACTGACGAAATTCCAGTTTGAGCCGTACGGGTTAGACCAGGTTGGAATCGTCCTGTCTTCCACGGACGGGTCGAGCAAAACCGGATACCTCACCGCGCCCCCAACAGGCAGTGAGAGCTCCACGACATCGCCCACCACGCCAACGGACACCTCGATCGGCGTGCCCGCAGCGTCAACCGCCCACGGTCGCGGAAGCACAGCCAACGCCACCCCTTCCCTGAGCACCCGCACGCTACCTGAGGTGTCCTCGACCAAACGCGCACCGCTCGGCAAACCGACCTTGAAGAACAAGTGCTCCGGCGAGCGCGCGCTCAACAGCACGTCGAACCACTCGAACCCGCCGACCGTCGGCTTGGCCAGCATACTCACGTCCCTGACCCCGCCATGCGCGTCTTCACTGCGACCGTAGAAGACGCTCGCGCCGTCGATCACGCCCGACGCGCCTTCTAGTGCCGCGCCGTGCTCGTCCACCACAGGTGTCAGCGAGACGCCGCTGTCGATCAAGTCCGCGCCCTCGCCCAGGTGCTTGGGGATGCGCACCCGCACACCCCCGGCCGGAGCCTTAGCCTGGAAGCCACCACCCGACTCCTCAAGCCCGAGATCGATCGGCACCCACCCCCCCGACGGCGAGCGCGCCGCTATCGGCCCCAAAGAGTCGAGCACCCCGCGCCGGCCACCCGACAACACAACCTGCGCGGTATTGGCACCAACGATCTTCGACATCCGCTCGCCTTCGGGCAGCCTCGGCAAGCCGCCGTCCGGCTCGTCGATCAGCCTCGGGAACGCGCGATCGGCAAGCTCCCTCGCTCCCGAAGCGGACAGGCCCTCATACGCGGTCTGCGATTCCTCGCGCTCGCGCACCGCTTCAGGACTAGCAAGCCGAGCCTCACGTGCGGCCTGCCGCTGTTCGCCGCCGAGCAGCGATTCGCCGGCAGGCACCACCAACGAGCTATCAAACAGCGAGGAAGAGCCAGCCGAGGACACTGGTTGCGTCCACGCGCCCGCCGGCCAGCACACCAAGCCGATAAGGCCGCACCCAATACACACGACCAGCAACCGCAAAGACCGGCTCATCCACGCTCTCCTTCTGTGTTGATATATCCGCACGCAACCTAGCCCGGAGCCTCGCATCGCATCAACCCGTGTGTTCCACTTCACGGGAAAGCTCCGATCATCAAACGCGGTAAACGGCAAATCTCTGGACTCGCACCTACGCAGACCAGTCATAGACGCACCCCATCCTTCCGCCGACACCCAGACCGAGCGGAGATCCGGTCGGCGGTGGCGAGCGGGGGCGGTTGGAGCCTGTCGACGAGCTCGGGGGACGCGATCGTCCCACCCCTCACTGGCGATGCCAGATACGGCGTCGGTCGCCCGTGCTCGATACGCCGAGCCTCCTCGCGCGCAACCCAGCGGTAGAAAAAGCTGCTGCGCCCATGCGCCAGCGAACGGGGCAAACGCCTATACAGGACGCGTATCGCGTTTGTCAGCTTGTGGAACCTGGCGTCGTCCTCGGCCGTGTAGCCGAGCCCATACAGGGCGCGTACCTGCGACGGCAGGCTGCCGAGCATGACCGCGTTATGCGCCTGCCTCAAACCCGACGCATAGAAAGGCATGGGTATCTGAAACGCGGTCGCGTACCCTGTCTGGCGAGCCTCCGCCGTCAGTTGGAGATCTTTGCTCTTCAGGCGCTCGTGCCACCAGTCGCGGAACTGCGCATGCGTCGCCGGCGCAGAGGCCCTTGGCAGCTTGAGCAGTTCCCCCAAGCGAAGGTAGTCCTGCCAGAATGCCTCCTTCTCACCAGCGCTCAACGTACCCACGAGCAGCTCGAAGAAGTATTCAGCGGAGTCTGCCATCACGGCGACCGTCCACATCAACAACTCTGGTTCCAGCGCCGAGTAGCGGCTGCCAGCCGGGTATCGGCCGCCGGCGTCGACAGGCAGAGCTCCCGTGACCCACTCGTGTACTTCATTGACGCAGGCGAGCACACCGTCTGCTTCTTCACGACTGCCGAAGATGATCGTCTCTATCATCTTCGCTCTCCGCGCGAGCTCACGGAATGGTCTTTGCGGATCGCTTGAATGGATCGCCGTCACCACGTAGTTGAGCGGGTTCGCCGCACCTATGCAGAGCGCGCGTTGCCCATAGCAGAAGCCGACTGCGCGCTCCCCGTGGACCCTGCGCAGCAACGACTCGCGCGGGAAGTAGCCGGCGTCAGCAGCCATAGGCGGATCGACCGTCGCCAGCATCATCGGGCTTGGCCGCCGCGGTCGGGATCTCTGGCGACTGTCGAACTCAAGGGGCCGGCGAGGCGAAGGGGATCTCCGTCTCTCGCCGGCCCCGGCGGTGTCCCCGCCACTCGTTGACAGCCCGAACCGACGCAGACCAGTCATGGCGCAACCTCATCGTCACGTCGGAACCCAAGGCGTGCTGATATATGGTCGGCGCTCGCCACCAGGTGCGGGCCGAGCGCATCGATCAGCTCCTCAAGGCGGATCATGTCTGTGTGAGCGGCGAGATTGACCGCCGCCGCGACTTCGCGGCCCTCACTACGCACCGGCGCGGCCATCGCGATAAGGCCCGGTGCGAGCTCTTCGTCGTTGACCGCTATCCCTTCCTCGCTGACGTGTTCGAGCTCAGCGAACAACGCCTTCTTGCTCGTGATCGTGTTCGGTCCGCGCTTCTCAAGCTTGATCTCAGAGACGATCCCCCGCCGCTCGGGTTCAGGCACTCCGGCCAACAGCACCTTCCCCAAGGCCGTGCAAAAAGCCGGCAGTCGCGACCCCAGGCGCAGGTTCAAGTCGATCTTGTTCTGGCCGCGCCGCAAGCTACGAGCCCGATCGACATACAAGATCTCCGGACCGTCGAGCACCGCCAAGCTCGTCGTAAACGTCGTTCGCTTCCGCAGTTCTTCAAGATGGGGATGGGCGTGCTCGCGCAACCCCGTCGAGTTCAACGCCGACATCCCGAGATCGGTCACGCGCAACCCCAACCTGTACTTGCGGTTGGCGACCTGCTCCATGAAATTCAGTGCCACCAGTGTTATGACGTAGCGGTGAGTGGTGGAGCGGCTCATCCCGAGCTCATCCGCGATCTCAGCGATCCCAAGCACCGGATGCTGAGGACTGAAACACTCAAGAATGGCCAAGCCCCTCTCCACCGACTGGGAATAACGCCCACCGCGAAGAGTCGGTATGGACGGATAGCCCTCTTTGTCCTCGAGAGCCTTCACGCGCGGGCTCATCGGCGTCTGAAGCCCGCCGGTGGTCGTTCCATATGGTTCCCAACGGAGAGGAACTCAAATACCCCGCCCGCGAGTTCGTCGTAGTGCACGCCGAGTCCATCCGGATGTCCGAGGGCGCGCCACCAAGTCGCCAAAGGATCATTGGGCGTGAGCGGCGGCCCAGGCATAGGCGCCGGCTCGCTGCTTCCCCGCTCCCACGGATGCCTGCAGGCGAGCTTTGCGCACACCGCCGCGACATGCCCCACCCCCACCGGCGCAGCGATCACTGACCGCACAAAATCCGGACCGAACACATATGGCTCCAAGGGATGGTTGACACGCTGCTCCCAGGAGACCAACAGAAACCACGCCTTCGTCACAGCGATGTACATCGCCTCTTCCGAGGGGTGCTCGCCAGATTGAGTTGTGGCTTGTGAGCCCATCGGTGAGGCGAGCGTCGCCGACGTCACAGTACGCTAACCGTAGTCGATACAAGACGTGTGTTCGGACGCTGTACGCAAATGCAGTGTGCTTCCCCGTCTGGGACTACTGTACCCCAGTGGTGGCCTTGCGTCTGGACGCCGCTATGAGAACGTGACTGTCTGGGGACCATTTCAGGACGCCATAATGACGGCTTTGCAGATACGCAGCGCATATTTGCGCCACAAATAAACCCCTTACTGCACATATAATGAGAAACATTTATTTGTAACATTGTTAGCGTCGTATACGACCGGAGCGCCGGGCGTCCCGGCGGTCGAGCACGATTTGACAGCCAGAGCCTGGGGTTACGATGACGCTGCGCCATCGTGCCGGCTCGAGTTTGTTATTGGCTGGCGAGATGCAGCGTTGGCCCACCACCTCGCGAAGGACGATCTGCATCTCTAGGGTGGCCAGGTTGTGGCCTGGGCATCGCTTGCGTCCGCCGCCCCACGGCAACCAGAATTGTGGGTCGGGTGGTGAGTCGATGAATCGCTCCGGTAGGAAGCTACGGGGCTGGCGGTAAAGCTCAGGATCGTGGTGCAACAGGTGTATACACGCGGCTAGCTGGGTGTGGGGCATGTACAAGGAGCCAGCGATTTCGGTCGGCTTGCTCACTACCCGGGGTATCGCAAACAGGAACACCGGACGGTGACGCATAACCTCCTGGACCGTAGCGGTCAGATACGCGTTGTCAGCTTGGTCTACCTCAGCCGTGAGCGCCGAACTCGCGGCCGGGTTGTGCGCGAGAAGTTGCAGAGCCCAGGCTAGTTGTGAAGCGGTGGTCTCGTGGCCCGCGAGAATCACAGACATCAGGTCGTCGTGTATATGCTCGTTGATTGGGCCTTCACGGCTGTGAACGGCCAGAAGCTCGTGGAGTAGACCGCCGGATTCCGCAGCTTCATGTGCGCCGTCTTCGACAAGCCCACCGATAAGGTGGTCGACACGGTCTCTTGTAAGTAGGAACGATCGCCAGAGCCCGCACCACGGCGGTAGTCTGCGCAGCGGCGGCTCCTGTAGAGCCAGACTACGGGTGACGCTAAGCATTTTGAAGAGGCAAGCATGCAGCTCGGAAAGTCTGGGGTCTTCGTCCCCGAAGATGGTGCTGAGGATCACGCGTAGCGTCAGTGCTCGAAGGTACGGGTGGGCGGCAAACGATCTTCCGATCGGCCATGACGCTATGTCCTTGGCCGCGATCTGCTGAATTGCCTCTGCGTGCTTGGCAACGACCCGATGGTGGAACGCCGGCATGACAGCCCGCCGGATCTTTATGTGGTCCTCGCCCTCCTGCAACATGAAAGAACGGCGTCCAACGAGCGGCGTGATTACCTCCGCGCCAGCACCCGGTTGGAGCACATCGGACTGGCTGCGGATGATGGCAGCAATGTCGGTCGGGTCTGACATGAAGACCATTGGCGCCGCGCCGAACGGATATATCGTAAAACTCCGGCCCAACCTACGGTGACACAAGTCCAGGTATGAGTGGGGCGCACGCCAAAAGGCACCCGTTTCGACAAGTGAGGGCAGCGGCAAGGTTGGCGGCAGTCCTGAGTTTTGCTGACGGATCTGTTTGTCGCCGTTGATCTGCCGATATTGGCGAGCCTTGGTGGAGTTGCACATGATCCTACCTTTCTTATGCTGATTGTTGGTTGTAAAGGACCCGCCATGCGCGCAGGACAGGCATGAGAAGCCGTGTGAGAACACCGCCAGAGCGTGCGATACGTGCTGTTAGGTGTCGCAGCTCTGTACTGCGTGTACTGTCCTTTGACAGATACATTGCGATCATGCAACTGACGATTACGAGGTGACGTTCGCTGCCACACAAGCCATCCGTCTCGTTGAGCGCACGATCAATAAGTTCGATGATTCGTTGCGAAAACGCGCACAGATTTGCGTAGTGCATTACGTAACTGTGGTCGTTTCTCCGAATGTCCTCCGTCATGTCCCCGTAGCTGTCGAGCATCGTGCCGACAAGCGACACCCAGGGCAGGTACGCCGCGTAGACGCGATGCGATTGTTCGCTTGAACAGGACGAGTCGGCAGCCAGTCCGAGGAGGGCGAGGACTGTGAGCCATGCGCTTGCGCCACCCGTTAGCTCCCACCAAGCGAGGCCGTGCCTCTCCAGGAAGTGAACATTTGACCATGCGTGGAGCGCCGCGTCCCGGGACGATGGATCGGGGTCGTGGTTGAGTGCCAGTACCTGCGTTAGTCGTGCAGCGGCCAGCAAGCGCGGCTTCACGGTCTCGTAGGACGGCAGTTCGCGGCATGCGTCCCGGCAGGTTTCCAGCAGCGACCGCACGTAACCGCCGTCGTCGGACCAGATGTGGTGTCGGTAGTAGTTATCGATGCGGGCGTCAGGATCTAGCGCGTCGATCAGCGCACGATGCAACTGCAGGCCGTTGGCGATGCCTGCGGCGGCGGCACGCTCACTGGTGCAATCGAGGTAGTCGGCGAGAATCTCGTAGGCGACCAATAGCCGCAGAAGTGTTCGGGAGCGCGCCTTGGGCAGTGTCGAGAACAGTGCGGCACCGTCTATGTTCGCCCGCTTTCGTGTAAGCGCGGCGAGAGCATCGGCGCGAAGTGGCTCGTCGGGGATCCTGGCCGCCATCGCGCGCCAGTGGAAAACCTCGTCGCTCACCGCCGGCAAGCCCCACAAGAGCTCTCGAGCGGCTGCGCGAACGAGCGTCGTTATCTGCAGGCGGCTCAGCGCCGGGAGCCTTCTCCGATGGCTAGGTTGTGGGCCGGACCGTCGTCGGCCGAACTCTTGCCGCGAAATAGCCTGGTATCGCCACGATCGCGAGCGCCGCAGCGCTGACGATCATGAAACTAGCGAGTGCGACCGCGCCCCCCGCTGTGATCGTGATCGGAAAGCCTGTGATAGTCGCCAAAGCGTGTGAGATGACGAGTTGGCCGAAGATGCCGAACGCGGCACCTATCGAGCAGCCTGCACCCAGAAGAATGGCGCTCTCGAAGAACAGTGCCAGCCATACCGTGCCTCTCGTGAAGCCTCGACGCTTTACATACGCGATGCTTGCGCGTCGCTGCCAGATCATCGAAGTCATTACTCCCGCCATCGCGAGTACCGCCGCGATCATCACGAGAATTGCGATCTGGCTCAGTCGTGCAAGCCCCCGGTGACTAATCGTCTGCCACTCGTGTGCGCGCGCGGCCGCAGTTTGTACGACGAGCCCCGAATCGCGCCCTAGCGCTGCTTGTACTTGTCTCCTACCTTCAGACGGGGACACGCCGGGCCGCAGCGAAATTGTAAGGGCGCTTGCGTCGGTAGTCTTCCACGCGTCTGCGTAATCGCTGGCATTGATAATGATGGAGCCGGGAGGCCAGCCGCCGTTTGTGCTCAACGCCGCTACACGAAACTTTGTTGGGCGTGGTGATGGCAGGGTGAATGTCTGGCCGATGTGGAGATGCAGCTCTGTTGCTAGGGCGCTTGAGAGAACGGCCCACCCGTGACCACGTAGCTGCCGCGATGCTTCAATTACATTCCCTGCTGTTAGCTGACGTGGAGGTATGGGTTGGCCGAAGTCGCGCGGAGGCGCGATCACCCACGCTCGCCTGTCGCCGATATCAAGGAACCCGCCGCGGTAGACGCCGATCGACCCTACAGCGTGGACGCTGCGCAGCTTGTCGGCAACAGTACTAGAGAATGGAGTGGTTGCCAGGGTGTTATTTACCCCGGCCGGAGAGACCCATAGGTCTGTAGCTCCATTTACTTCCAGCGCTGTCCGATCCAGTCCGTGTTCAAGGTTGTGTTGCGCTCCCGTGATGGCGACGGTGCCAAACACGGCGATCGCGCCGGTCGCTGCGACTGCTAGAGACCGGACCCGAGTGGTCGGTTCTCGAAGCGCCGTGAGCGCCTGTCGCGTAGAGGCAGACCAAAACGGACGCTGCAGCAAGTCAAACACCGAGACTACCCCTTGGAACATAAACGGCAGCAGGCACATCAGAGAGACGATCAGCGTGAAGTTTCCTACCACAGCCGCCTGCGGACGAACGGTAAGGATGAACGTGGTCACAGCGAGGGAAAGGCCGCCTGTGACGAGAAGAAACGGCTTCCAAAGACGAGGAGCGTGCGCCGCCGCGATCGGGGAGCGCCACGGCCGCGCAAGAATCAGTCGAAGGGGAGCAAGAACGCCGATAAAAGCAGAAATCATCCCCGCCCCGACAGCGAGCACGACCGTTCCGAAGGTGACGATCCTTTGAGTTCCGATCGGGAACGCGAACGAAAGGTAGCCGGGCTCCGAACGGAAAACTGCGATTGACAAGAACTCACCGAGCACGAGGCCAAACACGCCCGCGAGCACACCCAACCCGACCGCCTCGCAGCAGAGACATTGGAGGGTCATCGTGCGAGTCGTACCACGACGACGCATGGCCTCTATGAGCCTCCGGCGCTCCGGTACCGTCAGCAACATGGCGTTAAACGCGAACAAGAACCCCACAAACGCCGAGATCGCAGACAGCAGACCCTCTCCTTGCTGAGCTGGCGCAGAGGCAACGTTGAACAGGTCAGCGTCGAAACCCGCCGAGTGTAGCCCGAGGTTTTCGGTCGCGGCAAGACGCTCAAGCGCAACTGCGGCCTTTGCTTGCTGCCCAGACCGCACTTGGATGAACGCCCGAGTCACCCGACCGGTCATCCCTGTCAGCTTCTGGGCGTAGGCGATCGGCACCATCGCGAGCTGACTGTTGGCAAGCTCACCGATTTCGGCGCTCCTAAGCACCGCCCCTACAACGCCTTCTTGCGCCGTTCCTCCGATGTGCAGAGTGACGCTGTCGAGCGATCCGACGCCGATTGCGTGAGCGACCGATGACGGCAGGCCGATAGCTTCCTGGTGGGACAGGGCTTTGGCACCGATTTTGTTGGGCAGGTGCCCAGCGCGGATAAAACTCGGATTGGCTCCAAGCAGGTCTACAGACGTTTCGCCTTTCGGCCCAATAACGGTAGCCGGCTGCTCCAGCAACGGCAGCACACTCCTGACGCCGGGAAGTCGTTCGACGCGTCCGACGAGCTTGTCGCTGAAACCCCTGGAGTCGCGCGAGTCCAATTGCAACTGCGTAGCTCCAACGATCCGGCTAGTAAGAGTGCGCACCGACGCATCAAGGCTTGTCGAGGCCACCTGGGATGCGAACAGCAAGGCCACACCGATCGAGAGGCCGACGACGGCCAACATCTCTTGAATAAGGACGCTGCGAGAGCGCAGCCAGCCACGGTAGACGAAATAGATCTCTGTCAGCGACATCATGCGGCACCAGCCTTCAATCGACCAGCCGCGTACTGGAATATCTCGTCCGCGTTGAATGACTGTAGACACCCGTCGCGCAGTTCGTAGACCTGGTCAGCGAACGCGACCGCCTGCGGATCGTGGGTCGCGAGCAGCACCGCCGCTTCGCTCTGATGGCAGAAATTGCGTAGTAGGCCGAGGACTTCGCGGCTACGAATTGTGTCGAGATGACCAGTCGGCTCGTCTGCAAGCACAAGCTCCGGACCCAGCGACAGCGCCTGGGCTATCAGCACTCGCTGACGCTCACCCATCGACAACTTGCTCGTCGGATGATTCATGCGGTCACGAAGACCAAGCTGCAGCAGAAGCGGTTCGATCAGACGATCCGCTCTCCTAGCGTCAGTGCGCAACAGCTTCAATCTGGCATTTTCTCGGACGGTCGCGCCCCGCATGAGTTCCTCGGGCTGACCGACAATGCCGAGCTTGTGAAGTAGGTAATTAGCGTGCTCTCTGCCAGAAAATTGAGCGATGTCGACGCCATCTAGCCGAACAGCGCCAGCGTCCGGCGTTTGAAAACCGGCAATCAGATCCAGCAAAGTAGTCTTGCCCGAACCGCTCGGCCCGTACAATGCAACGAACTCGCCGGGAGAGATCGTGAGCGTAACCCCGTCGACAGCCTTGATGAGCTTGCCGTCACCGTCGGTGTAGTGCTTGAATAGGCTATCTACCGTGAGCATCGGCGCGGCGCGGCATCGCCTGCCGCGCGTGAATCGGGTGGATGTTGTTTGAGCGGTTGTCGGCCATGAGCTTGAGTTTCTTGTCGTGAAGCTCCCAGATCACGTCAGAGGGATTCGCTGCCATGAAGTCCGAGGCGACCATCAGCACACCACAACCGACCTCCTGCGCGAGATCATGCACGATCCTCATAGCCTCATCGGTCTTGCCCAGGCCGAGACCGTCGAGCACGTCGTCGACGAGCAGCAGCCGCGGCCGGTTGACGATCGCGCTGGCGAGCTCCACCCGCACCCGCTGCCAAGTCGACAGTTCGTCCCACGAGGACTGCGCGCAATCGGCAACACCAAGGCGCTCAAGCACCTCCGCAATCCGTTGACGTCGAACGCGCCAACTCCACCGCTGGCCAGCCGCGATCGGCATACCCACATAGTCGCGCATGCTTTCAGGCGTCCCCGGCCCCGACCTCGCCGCCAACCCAACCTTCTGCCGCAACACACCCGAGAGCTGCTCATCGTTCAGCCCAGTCACGTCCCGACCATCGACACAAACCGAACCGCGGTCAGGCGTCTCGATCCCAGCCGCGATCTTCAACAGCGTCGTCTTGCCCTGATCGCGCGTACCGACAACCGACACGACCTCCCGCTCACAAACCGAGAACGACACATCCTCAAAAACAGACAACACCCGGCCACCACGATCAAAACCCTTCCACACCCCCTCCAACACCAAAACCGGCTCAGACACCATCGACCGCCATCGTGGGTGAAGCGTACCCTGAGTCCGGCTCGCGTCCAAGAAAACCCGCATAGCGCGACAGGCAGCCGGTTTGCTGCGGCCAACTGAGCGCGCTCATAGTACTGTCCACGAACGTGAGGATCGCAGCGAAATGGAAATCGCAGGATAGCCAGTGTCTGGGGACAGCAGTTGGCGCGCCCACTGGTGCTGTGACAAACTGGGCGGCACCTGCAATACGCAGACCTATATATAGGGCCTTGCGCCAGGTCATGACGGCCACTGGTTTGGTCTGCGCGTCGCTACTCGTGTGTACCACGGCCGGCGCCAATAACTCGACCTTAGGCCCCTTCGACGCACCCGCGAGAACCGCTTCACGACAATTGTTCTTCTATGAGAACGCACACTTGCACATCGCTAGCGAAAACGGCAACTCGATCGCCGAGCGCGGCTATGCCCATGGCACCTTCAACGCACCGGTTGTCTGCACTTTCCACATCTCCCCAGGACACGCCATCAAAGCCCTCTACACCATCTACCCGTCTGGCGGCACTGTTTCTGGCGAAGCGACGGCGAGGTACGTAATCAAGAACGAAATGGGATATTACGGCGGCTACATGACGATCAAGAAAGGGACCGGCCGCTTCAACGGTGCGTCCGGTCGAAACATCGGCTTCTCGGGCACCATCAACAGATCGAACTTTGATGTCGTAACGAAAGTCCACGGCTGGATCGCTCAATAGTCCATCCATCTGATGACACTCCGGGCTTCCTGGACCACACGCGCGTGCTGTTCAAGGACGGCAACGCGGCCGGCCGTCTAGCGGTCGATCGTTTGTCCTGGGCGCGACCGGCACGAGTCACGGCGAACCAGTAGAAGGCGCTGGCGATCAACGCGGAGACGATCACCGTCCAGAGGATCGCGACGATCCAGTCCGCGGTCGTCATGCGCACAATCCTGCCGTGGAGATACTCACTCGCCGCATCAGACTCCCGAAGGAGCACTCGACCGAAACTGCAAGCGCCGACTCACCCGCTGGCACGCGGTGGAGGATGCTCAACACCGCGTGGCACCGACGGCACCTTCAACAGAAGAACCTCGGCGCCGGCGTCCCTAGCCGCATCCGCAAGCCGCGGATCGGCGGTAAGCAGCGATTCTCTGGCACGAAGTGCGAGTGCGGTATAGAGCGCGATGCTCGTCGAATAGCGTGGCGCCCACTCCCACGCCGGACCAATCAGGCTTACCGTCGGAACGAGCTCGATTGGGAGGTCGGTCAGTCGCCGCAGTGCCCTGCTCGCGAATTCCTTCGACAGCTTTTCGCGCCTCACGTGCCGACAGACCACTGAGAAGACCTCGAACGCAAGGATGTCCGGCGCCAACCAAGGCGTCGCCGGCTGCGGCAACCTCTGTGCGATGGCGTCGTGCCGAGCCGGGTCCGTGGGGACGAGCAGTTCGAGCACGACGCTCGCGTCGACGACTGTCATGCGAGATCGTCGCGGACGTGGGCGAGCGCCTGCGCCGCAGACTCACCGAGGTCCATCGACTTGGTCTCTCTGGTGTCGGCGAGCAGTTCCTCCCGCGATGCCCTACTGGCCGCCTGTTCCAGGATCTTGCGGGCGTACTCGGTGAGCGACTGCCCTGCGACAGCCGCTCGCGACTTTAGGATGCGGTGGGTGTCCTCGGGTACGTCTCGGACTTGGAGCATAACTCCCATGCAGATCAGAATGCTATCATGCAGATGAGTATGGTGTGTAAGGTGGTGTGTAAGAGTTGCCAGATCGCGAACGTTCGTTGCGGCTCGTTGACGTACCGCCAGCGTCGCTTGCGGCAAGCCCAATCCCCGCATGAATGCAGGGATTTGGCTTGGATACTGGAGCGGGGGACCGAGGAATCGAACCTCGAGCAAGGGTTTTGGAGACCCCCATGTTACCGTTACACCAGTCCCCCAGGCACTCGGTGTCCTGCCCTACGATACCCTCGAGAAGGGATGAGGGGACGCTTGACAAGCATCGCGCTGGCGGTCTTGGCGCTCGGCTTGGCGCCGGCGGGTGCAGGCGCCGCAAGCTCGCGCGACGTCGCGTCGACCCACGCCTACCTGGTCGCCGACTACGCCGTCCTGCACACAACCGTCAGCGGCTGGTCACGCGTGGAAACCGCCATCGGCAAACTCGACACCAAGTTCGCATCCGAATGCCCGCACGTCGGCGCCGGATCGCCCCAGAGCGAAGAGGAGCAGAAGCTGAGCCTCGAGGTCGCCGGCGCGCTGTGGGCGACCGGCTACCACGCCAACGCCCGGGCCGTCGAGAGCTTCGTCAAAGCCGTCGGACACCTGACCTGGAGCAATCCCGCCACCACGCGTGCGGCGCGGCGACTGACCAAAGCGCTCAGCGCGATGACCTCACTGGCCATACCCCCCTTGTGCTCGGACGTGCGCGCCTGGGCCGCCGGCGGCTACGGCGCCGTCCCGGCCGACGTCACCGCCTACGCCAGGCACGTCGAAGCGATCGAAATCGATCAGATCCCGCGCAAGCTGCTTGCTCCTTTCCTGCAGGGCTCGGACAAGGGTCTTGCCGCTCGCGACGCACAGCTCAACACGCGCTTTGAAGAACTCGAATTCATGCACGGCCAGGACCAGTGGAACAAGCTGCTTGAAGTGCTGGCACTGAACCAGTAGCGCAGGCACGGCGACGGGCGGCCTGGCAGGCGACCCTCGAAGCTCACAGACGCACCTCGTAAGCACGGGCGCTCCGCTCAAGCGCGCGCAGCGCGATGCCGAAACCAACGGTGATCGGTATGCGCCCATGCTTGTAGCGTTCCGCACAATCACCCAGAAGGTCCTCACTCGCCTGCGCTCGCAGGCCGGCTTCACGCTGATCGAAGCGCTGATGGCCGCCGTAATCTTGATCGTCGGGCTGATCGGGCTGCTCGGGCTGATCGACATCTCCGCCAGGGCCAGCGCCAACACCCGCGCGCGCGAGGGCGCGACGAGCCTGGCGCGCGAGATCGTCGAGGACGCGCGCACGATCCCCTACGCGCAGGTCATCCCGACCTCAATCGAAAGCCAACTGCAGGCGATGGGCGGGCTGACCGATGGCTCGTCCGCCTCGGGCTGGCAGATCGGACGGCGTGGGTACTCCTACACCGTGAAAGTGAGCGAGTGCGCGATCGACAACCTCAAGGACGGCATCGCGAAGAGTCACGGCAGCACGTTCTGTTCAGAACAGCCGGAATGGAAAACAGGCAACGTCGAAGACACAGCGCCGGAAGATCTCAAGCGCGTCACTGTCGAAGTCAGCTGGACGATACGTGGGCACACCTCCACCGTCAAACAGGTCTCGACGCTCACGGCCGCCGGCCAGGCGATCGGGTTGACCGCCACCAAACTTGAACTCACCGTCCCAGGATGTCCGAGCGTGAGCTGCGTTGGCAAACCAACAGAACCGGTGATCACCGAAGAAGCTGCGAAAGCTCTCACCTTCTCGGTCTCCTTCCCGGAAGGCACCACGGCCGTCGACTGGTCGTTGGAAGGCGCCAAGCAGGAAGAACTGACGCCCGCGAGCAAAGCCACGTCGCTGACGTTCTCGTGGACGATCAACGAATCCGTGAAAAAAATCTACGTCTCGGACGGCACCTACCAGGTGGCTGCCCAGGCGGTCAACTCCACCGGCGTGATCGGGCCTCCGATCTCGATCCCCGTGCGCCTGATCCGCGGTGTACCCGCCGCGCCCAGCGGAATCGTTGGTGGCTTCAACACGGTCTACGCGAGCGGGACCGAAACCGAAGTGGCCGAGTTTCAGTGGAAAGCCAACGCCGAGCGCAACGTGATCGGCTACCGGGTCTTCGGCCCGAAAAACGAACTCATCTGCCCCGAAAGCCTCGAAGCGCTGAAGACGGCCACGTCCTGCGTCGACCTCAGCCTGCTCGCGACAAAACCGTCGGAACGCGCGTATACCGTCGTCGCCCTCTACCGGAACGCCGGCGAAGAAGTGCAGCAGAGCTCCGCGGGGACGGTCACCATCAAGCGCGCCGAAAGCACGACGCCAAACGCCCCCACCAAACTCGTTCTCACTAAGAACGCCGACGGGTCGGTGACCTTGAAATGGGAAGCGCCCAAAAGCGGCGCCGCCCCGTCCTTCTACCGGATCTATCGCGGCTCGAAGGACTACACGAGCCGCTACGGCGAAACAACGTCGACCGAATTCACGGACTCTGACGCCACCACCACCCACGAATACTGGGTCACTGCGGCCGGCCCGCACCTGACCGAGTGGACCGCGTGGACCGCCCAGTCGCCTCCATTCCTGGGACCGGTGACGGGATGAGACGTCTCCGAGACGAGCGGGGGTTCACCCTGATCGAGCTGCTCGTGGCGATGGCGATCACCACCGTCATCTTCGGGTCCACACTGTCGGTTCTGGACGTTTTTCAGAGCAACAACCGCTTCGACCAGCTGCGCAACGAAAATCAGGACACCGCCCGCACGACGCTCGATCGTCTCTCGCGGCAGCTGCGCAACATCGTTGCGCGCACGACGTCCGAAGGAACCGTGCCCGGCGCGCTCGAAACGGCCGAACCATATGAAATCGCGTTTGAGACAGTCGACACCAGCAAAGCCACAAGCGGCGAAAACAAAGTCAACGCCATGCGCGTGCGCTACTGCCTGGATGATTCCAATCCCGAAAACGAGATCCTATGGGAACAGGTGCGCCGCTGGACGGAAAAGGAAGCGCCGGCGCTGCCAACCTCGAAGTCGTGCCCCGACAGGACTAAGGAAGGCACCTCCGAAGCCGACTGGAACACCTCGACGCAGGTCGTCCAGCACGTCACCAACCGCATCGGCGGCCAGGGCAAGCCGGAAAACAAAGCAGAAGAAAACCGCTGGCTGTTCACCTACTCGGCGAAAGAAACCCCTGAGATCCTCTCGGTCAACGCCAATATATTTGTCAACATCAATCCAAAACAGACGCGGCCGGGGGAGAGCCAGCTCACCAGCGGCGTCTCGTTGCGCAACGCCAACCGTGTGCCCGTCGCGGGATTCACGGCGACCGAGGAAGGCAACCGCCAGGTGCGTCTCAACGCCTCTGCCTCCTATGATCCTGACGGACTGTCGCTCACGTACAAATGGTGGGACAACGGCGCCGAATTGGCAACAACCACTCAACAGTACCTCACCAAAGTAGAATGCTCAACTAAAAAAGAAGCAGGATTCTGCGTGAGCAGCACGCAGAAATTCAAGCTGGAAGTCACCAATCCCGGCGGCCTCTCGTCCCACACCGAAAAGGAACTGGCGATCAAATGAGGCGCGCACGCGACGAGGAGGGGTTCGCGGTGGTCGCCGCGGCCGTGCTGCTGACCGTGATCCTGGGCCTTGGCCTGGGGCTGCTGCTGTTCACCGACAGCCAGCAGAAAGCGTCCGCCCGCGAGCAGGCGAGCGAGGCCGCTTTCAACGTCGCCGAGGCGGCGCTCAACGCCCAGGTCGGTCAGCTCTCGCGTAAATGGCCGCAGACGGAAGTAGAAATGCCCAAAGAATGCGCGTCCAGCACCGCCAACAGCGAAACGACCGACTGCCCCAGCCCCACGGATCTGAAACTCGATCCCAACACCGGTTCGACGACGTGCTCGGGGGCCGAGGCGTGGGGGTCTCCGCTCAGCAACCAGTGGACCACGTATGTGCGGCGAGATATCGGCGAAAGCCCGCTGTTCAGCTCCACAGAAGAGAAATCTCAGTCCTCCTACGCCGAATCGGAAGGTGGAGCGCTGTGGGTGCGCTCCGTCGGCGTCGTCCAGTGCCATCCTGTGACGGTGGTCACGCTCGTCACCCGCCAGCGCGTCTCCCTCGTCGTCCCCGAAGTCGCGATCGCCGGCAACTGGTTCGAAGTCACCAACAAAGGCAACAAGTCGATCGTGAACCGCCAGGGCTACGCCCCTGAAGCAGCCCCGGTCAGCATGCGCTGTGAAGGCCACCCCTCAGAAGAAGAATGTGAGAAGTATGAACGATCCAAGGAACAGGTCTCCCCGGTGATCACCGAAAACCCCAAAACCTCGACCACGACGCTGACCACCAGCCAGCTCGCAACAGTCAAGTCCGAAGCGCAGTCACATGCGACCTTCTACTCCCCCACCTCGCCCTATCACTGCCCGACGAGCATGAGCGAACTCGAAGGGGTGAAGCTGTCAACAAGCTCCAGGGCGCCCGTATATGTCGAAGGCTGCGGCTCACTGAACATCAAAGCCAACGGGACGGCGAACTGTGAAGGAATGAACGAAACCTCTGGACCGTCGTTGCCCGGGTTCCTGGTCATCGCCGACGGCACGCTCGAACTGAGCGGCAACAGCACCTACTGCGGCGTCATCTATGCCGCCAACCTGCAGAAAAGCTCGGGAGCGATCGTCAAGCTGCAGGGCGGCACGTCCGTCGTCGGCGGCATCATCGTCGACGGCGCCGGCGGGATCGAATTCGGGTCCAGCGGGGCGGGCGGGAGCCCCGCCAACCTGGTGTTCGACTCGCTCGCGATCCACGATCTCACCATCTCCGCCGGGGCGGCGGCGACCCGCAACAGCTTTCGGATACTACCCGCCGGCCAGTGACCGGGCCTGACTTCCGCCGGCCAAGCGACCCGGGCCTGACGGGGTGCTGAGAGACATAGACACAACGGCTGCAATTGACTGCTGCGGCCATCCAACCGGTCGTGTAATTTCGACATGTGGCGAAAACACAAGACTCGCCGTCCGAGCCGCCGCCTGACCGCACTCCCCACCCCGACCTGCTCGCGGCGGTCGTGCTGCACACCCTCGTCGGCGCCGGCGCCGGTGGGCTGACGCTCGACGAGATCGCCCGCGCCTGCGAGCGCGATCCGGAGCGACCGATCGAAGCGCGCGAAGTCGCGCTCGCCCTGGACGTCCTGCGGCGCGACGAACTCGCCAAACGCGGCGAGGACGAGCGCTACCGAGCGACCCGTGCCGCCATCCGCGCCGCCGAGCTCAGCTTCTGAGCGGCGGCCGATTCCGCGGCGAGAGCGGCGCCTGGCTACCTGACGCCCTCCAGCAAGGCCGACGGGCGCATGCCCAGCGCCCGCGCCAGCTTCAGGATCGTCCGCAGGTTTGGGCCCCGGCCGCCGCGCTCGTACACACTGATCGCGGCGCGATCGACTTCGGCTTCAAAACCGAGCGTTTCCTGCGAGAGGCCCGCCGCATACCGAACGGCGCGCAGGTTGGCACCGAGACGAGCCTCGGGGACGCTGCCGATGCCGCGATAGCTCGGGCGCTCGAACGACGCCGAGCCCGTCCCGATGCCCTCGAGCAACTGCGACGGTGTCCTCGACAGCGCCTTCGCGACCCGCACCAGCGTGGACAGGTCGGGGCTGCGCTCTGCCCGCTCCAGGAAGCTGATCGCAGCGCGATCGAGCTGTGTGGCTTCGGAGAGCGCCACCTGGGAGAGACCCGCGGCCGCGCGCGCGGCGCGCATGCGCTCGCCGAACATGGCTACCTGCTCGTCGATCTCTGGGTCCTTGGTGCGTCGCACCCTGGCATCATCCAGGCTCGACTACAGAAACACCACGTCGAAAACGCTACAGAAGCATACGAGGACGACTGGCACGCGGCGACTCGATGGTACCTTCCCCGATGTGATCCAGGATGTTCGATGACTCACCCGGCGACACGCTCGGCGACTCAGCGACCCATGAGCGCATCGCCAAGGCGCAGCGGCTGCGCGCCGAGGGGATCGAGCCGTTCCCGCATATCGACGGCGGCGAGCGCACGCAGATCGCCACACTGCACGAGCGCCACGATCCCGCCGAGCTGAAGGCCGGCGAGCACCCGGCGCTCAGCTACCGCCTGGCGGGCAGGATCATCTCGCGCAGAAGGCACGGCAAGACCGCGTTCATCGACCTGCGCGACTCCAGCGGACAGATCCAGCTGGCCGTGCGCCGGGATACGCTCGGCGAGCGCGACTACGAGCGGATCCTCGACCTCGACGTCGGAGACATCGTCGAAGCGCACGGGCCCATCTATGTCACCCAACGCGGACAGCTGGCGCTTGCCGCGCACCGCTGCACGCTGCTGACCAAGGCGCTGCGGCCGCCGCCCGCCAAGTACCACGGACTTGGCGACACGGGCACCCGCTACCGCTACCGCGAGCTCGACCTGCTGGCCAACGAGAGCACGCGCGAGCTGTTCCTGACTCGCTCAAAGACGATCGACGCGCTGCGCGCGTTCCTGGCCGAGAAGGGGTTCGTCGAGGTGGAAACACCAGTGCTGCAGGCGCTCGCCGGCGGCGCCTCCGCCCGGCCCTTCCTCACCCACCACAACGCACTTGATCAAGAGATGTCTCTGCGCATTTCCGTCGAGCTCTATCTGAACCGCTGCCTGATCGGCGGGCTGGAGAACGTCTATGACCTCGGCAAGTGCTTTCGCAACGAGGGGATCTCCTACCGGCACTCGCCCGAGTTCACGATGCTCGAGTGGCTGCAGAGCTACTCAGACCACACCGCCGTGGCGCGCTTCACCGAAGAGATGGTCGCCTATGTCGCCGAGCGCGTGCTCGGCACGACTGTGATCGAACGCGGCGGCGAGAAGATCGACCTCTCGGCGCCCTGGCGGGTCACCACCATGCAGGCCGAGATCGAGCGCGTCACCGGCGTCGACTTCCTGGCC
>Ga0105240_10005206_pt1 | contig 19450 bp, 17 predicted proteins | sample KBSC54metaG_FD_80426 | JGI IMG/M metagenome (GOLD analysis project Ga0105240, IMG submission 80426) | Corn rhizosphere microbial communities from Kellogg Biological Station, Michigan, USA - KBS C5-4 metaG | ecosystem: Host-associated > Plants > Roots > Rhizosphere > Soil | place: Michigan, USA... | reverse complement strand
TGGCCGAGCAGGTGGCGATCGAGGCGCGCAACCTGGCGCCGCTGCCGGGCGACCTCGACTTCACGGTGGGCGCGAGCCTGCCGATCTCGGGCCTTACCGCCTGGCAGGGACTGTTCGAGCACGGCCGCCTTCGGGCCGGGCAGAGCGTCCTCGCGCACGGCGCGGCCGGCGCGGTGGGGTCGATGGTGACGCAGCTGGCCCGGGAGGCCGGCGCCCACGTCATCGGGACCGGACGCGCCGCCGACCGGCAGAAGGCGCTGGACTTCGGCGCGATGGAGTTCGTCGACCTGGGCGGCGACAGGCTGGAAGACGTGGGGCGGGTCGACCTGGTGTTCGATGTCATCGGGGGAGACATCCAGGCGCGGTCCGCGCGGCTGATCCGGGCCGGCGGAACCCTGGTGTCGATCGTCGGACCGACCGAGGCGCGGCCCGAAGACGGGCGGGCGATCGACTTCGTCGTCGAGTCCGATCGCGCCCAACTGAGCGAGATCGTCCAGCGGGTGCGGGACGGACGGCTGCGGACGAACATCGGCGCCGTTCCGACCCTCGACGAGGCCGTCGCCGCCTTCAACTCGACCGAACGGCGCGCGGGGAAGACGGTGGTCCGCGTTCGTCCGTGAGCGAACGCGCTCATCCCGGCGACGGCCGGGACCCAGTTCGGGCGGTGGGAAGGACCGCCAAGGTCGCCAGGTACGCCAAGTCATCCCTGGCGACCTTGGCGTGCCTGGCGGTGAAGAAAGCCTGAGTCCCGGCTTTGGCTGCTTCGCGCCTCTGCTTCGCAGTCGCCGGGATGAGCGGGTGAGACGGACGTGGGCGTGGCGCGGCTGTTCAAGGGCGGCAGCTTCGGCCAGATTGATGGCGCAGGCGCGGGGCTCGCACCTCTCCTTCCTGCGAAAGGGGTGGAACGTGGACAAGCGGAAGATCGGGTCCCTGGAAGTCTCCGTCGTCGGGCTGGGCACCAACAACTTCGGGACCGATTACTTCGGGACGACCTGCGATCAGGCCATGGCGACGAAGATCGTCGATACCGCCCTGGAGTGCGGCATCAACTTCATCGACACGGCGGAGGAATACAGCACGACGACGCACATAGGGACCGGTCACTCCGAGGAGTTCCTCGGCGTCGCGCTGGGGTCGCGCCGGAACGAGGTGGTGATCGCCAGCAAGTTCAGCCCCCGCGTGCAGGACGCGCCGGACGAGCGGGGCGCGAAGCGCATCGTGCGTGCTGTCGAGGGCAGCCTGCGGCGGCTGCGCACCGACCGCATCGACCTGCTGCAGCAGCATCAGCCCGACCCGGAGACGCCGATCGAGGAAATCCTGGAGGCGCTGACGCGGCTGGTGAAGGACGGCAAGGTGCGCGAGGTGGGCTGCTCCAACTTCACCGCCGAGATGATCGACGCCGCCGAGGCCGCGAGCGCGGCCTCCGGGTCGGCGCGCTTCGTGAGCGTGCAGAATCCCTACAACCTGCTCGACCAGGCGCCTCAGCAGCCCGTTCTGGAGGCCTGCCAGCGCGACGGCCTGATGCTGCTGCCCTGCTTCCCGCTCGCCAGCGGGGTGCTGACCGGCAAGTACCGCCGGGGCGAGGCGGCGCCGGCCGAGACCCGGTTCGGGGCCGACACCTGGGTGGTCAACCACCTGAAGCCCCAGCTGGCCGACGAACGCCTCGCCAGGGCGGAGCAGCTGCAGGCCCACGCGCGGGCGCGGGGCCACAGCCTGCTGGACCTGGCGATGTCCTGGCTGGCCTGCCAGCCGCTGGTCGCCTCGGTCATCGCCGGCGCCACCCGCCCGGAACAGGTTCGCGCCAACGTCGCGGCGGCGGGCTGGACGCTTTCGGACGAGGATTTCGGGGCGGTCGCCGGCAGCGGGGTCACCCCCTAGCGTCCGTCCGGGCCAGGCAGGGCCGCCGGCGCGCGGCCCCGGCCCCCGATCAAGTCCGGGGCCCCTCCCGCGCTTCAGGGGAGGAGAAGGGCGCTGTCCTGACCGGGCCGACGCCGCCCATCGCCGCGCGGTCGGGATTGATGTAGAGCGGGTGGCCTGGCGACGGGCTGCAAGCCGCATCGGTTGCGGCCCTGCCCGCCGTCCGCGCCCGGATCGAGGCCGACCGATGTGCTTCTCGCCTTTGGCCAGCTTCGCCACCGCCGGCGCCACCGGGGTCATCGGCCTGCTGGCCCTCGGCCGGGCGAGAGCGCCGCGCGATCTGCCCCTTGCGGCCGTCCCCGTCCTCTTCGGCGTGCAGCAGGCGATCGAGGGCGGGCTCTGGCTGCGCCTGCCCGGCGAGGCGCACGGGGCGAGCGCGGCCCTGCTGACGCTGCTGTTCCTGCTGTTCGCGCAGGTCTTCTGGCCCGTCTACGCGCCGTTGGCGGCTGCGCTCGGCGAGCCGCGCGGGTCGCGCAGGCGCCTGTTGCTGATGTTCGTCGTCTACGGCGCCGGCCTGGCCGGCTACGACCTGTGGCGCCTTCTCGGCGGCCCGCGCGAGGCCGAGATCGTCGGCAACTGCATCGTCTACCGCACCGGCGAGGCCAATCCGCTGAGCGCCGGCCTGATCTACCTGATGGCCACGGTCGCGCCGCTGATGCTGTCGTCGCGGCGCACGGTCGTCGCCCTCGGCGCGATCATCGGCCTCGGGTGCGTGGTCGCCTACCTGTTCTATTGGCAGGCGTTCCTGTCCGTCTGGTGCTTCTTTGCGGCCGCGGGCAGCGCGGTGATCCTGGCCCACTTCGAGTTCGCCGGACGCCGGCTGTCGCATCCCGCGGCGGCCTGAACCGACCCGGTCGACCTGGGCTGCATCCCACGAGGCCTGGTCGGGCGGAGAAGGATCGGGCTGGCGCGGGCCACCGGACTCCCCCACCCTGACGGCCTCGCGGTCGGCCTCCCCATGCAGGGAAGGATGAAGTTTGGGGAGGGATGAGATGGAGGGAACGCCGGTGCTCGCCGAGATCAGGCCCGGGCGCGGGCCGCAGCTGAGCCGGGGGCAGCTGCTGGGGCTGCTGGCCGCCGCGCTGGTTCCGGCCGGGGCGCGGGCCGAGCCGGCGCCGGCGGCGGCGGCGCGGCCGCTGCTGGCCGGGTTCTTCCACATGGGCTACCTGACCGCCGACATGGACGCGGCCCAGGCGCTGTTCCGGGTCAAGTTCGGGATCGCGAAGTTCCAGACGCTGGGGACCGGGGCGGCGACGCCCGAGCGGCCCTATCCGGTGCGCTTCGCCCTGGCCTGGGTGGGCGCCACCATGGTCGAGCTGATCCAGCCGATCGGCGCGCCCAGCCCGGTGTACGCCCCTGGCATGCCGGAGCCGGGCGCCGTCAGCCGCCTGCACCACCTGGGCTACCGGATGACCAGGGCGGCCGAGTGGGCGGCGACGCTGCAGGCGCTCGCCGACCAGCAGATCCCCATCGTCCAGAAGGGGGCCGCGGGCGACAACCTGGAATTCCTCTACGCCGACGCCCGCAAGGAGCTGGGCCACCACCTGGAATTCGTCTGGACCAAGGAAGGCCGCCCGGACTTCTACGCGGGCGTGCCGCAGAACTGAGGCGCTTCCCCGCCCGGCGCGCGCCGGGCTAGATCGCGGGCCCGGTGTCAGGGCTGTCGGAGCGCTGCCGGTATTCGAGGGGGCTGAGGCCGAACCGTCGCAGGAAGGCGCGCCGCATCCGCTCGTCGTCGCCGAATCCGGCGCGTCGGGCGATTTCCGGAACCCGCATTTCCGGGTCGGCCAGCAGCCGGGCGGCAAGCTCCAGCCGCATGGCCTCGACCGTCTTCATCGGCGACGCGCCCGTGGCCGCCGCATAGGCCCGGCTGAAGTTGCGGACGCTCATGCCCGCCTGGTCGGCCAGCAAGGTGAGCGACAGCGGCCGGTCGAGGTTGGCCGCGATCCATTCCGCCAGGCGCTCGAAGCGTCCGCCGGTCCCCTGGAGGGCGAGCGCCGAACTCAGCTGGGGCTCCTCGCCGGAGCGCTTGGCGTACAGCGCCAGGAAGCGCGCCACCGCCAGGCCCAGCCTCTGGCCGAGGTCGTCCGTGATCAGGCGAAGCGCCAGGTCGATCCCCGCGGCGCCGCCGGCGGTGGTCCAGTAGGAGCCGTCGTGGAGAAACAGCGCGTCGGACTGCAGGCGCACCTTCGGGTAGCGGCGCGCCATCAGCTCCAGCGAGCTCCAGTGGCTGACGGCGCGGCGACCGTCCAGCAGGCCGGTGGCGGCCAGCGCGATCATGCCCGCGCCGATCGCGCAGACGCGCCGGGCGGCGGGGGCGCGATGGCGCACCCAGTCGAGCAGCTCCGGGTGGGCCTCGGGCCGGACGAGGGGGCGGCCGCCGGGGATCAGCAGGGTGTCGATCGCCTCGTCGTCGAGGGCGGCGAAGGGCTCGGTGGCGATGCTGAGGCCGGCGGAGGTCTCGACGAGCCCGCCGTGCGCCGACACCACCCGGTTGCGGTAGAGGCGCCGGCCGCGGGTTTCCGGCAGCCGCTCCAGGGTGGCGAAGCAGTGCAGCGGGCCAGCCAGGTTCAGCAGGTTCACGCCGTCGAAGGCGCAGGCCACGATGTTCCGGGGCGGGGCCGGGGCCTGGTCCTCCGGTGGCTGTGGCGGCGGCGCTGGCATACCTGGTCTCGTCGGCCCGCCCAGGCGGAAAATCCAGATGGCAGGGCGTCACGGGGCGCCCGCCAGCGCCGCGCCGGGTTGCGGAGCCGGCGGGCGATGGACGAGGCGACGGCCTGGGGAGGCGGGGCCGTCAGTCGCCGATCGGGGTGGGCGCGGCCGCCTCGTCGGCGGCGGGATCCAGGTAGCGGCCAAGGCCATAGTCGCCGGTGATGGTGGTGCGCACGGCGCGGCGGCGGCACTCCGGCGGGACGCCCGCGGCCTGGTGGATGATCCGCCAGTTGTCCCACACGATGACGTCGTTGGCGGCCCATTTGTGGAAATAGGCGAAGGCCTCGTCGGTGAGGCAGGCGGTGACCTCGCGCAGGATCTCGTCGCTCTCCTCGGCGCTGACGCCGAGGATGTGCTTGCAGTGCATGGGCGAGAGGTTCAGCACCTTGCGTCCCGTCTGCGGCTGGGTGAACACCAGCGGGTGCACGACGGGCTCGAACGAGGGTAGCTTGAGGTTGTCGGCCCGGCGGACCACGTCGAAATCGGCCGGGAAGCCGTAGCGGTTGGTCTCCATCCGGGTGGTGTAGGCGTAGACCACCTCCAGCCCCTCGATCCGAGCCTTGAGACGTTCCGGCAGCCGCCGGTAGGCGCCGATCGCGTCGATGAAGCCGGTCTCGCCGGCCTGCGCCGACGGCTCGATCATCCGCAGGGCGCCGCCGTGGACCATCTTGGGCATGAACGACTGGTCCCAATGCCAACCGATGTAGCCGGCGCGGTCCTGGCCGTTGGCCCGGTAGACGATAGAGTTCGCCCGCTCGGGCCGATCGGGGTTGTAGCTGACGTCGAGCAGCAGCTCGTTGCGCGCGTTGAAGCCGCCCTTGGTCCCGTGGGCGGAGGCCTGGAGCGGGCCGAAGCAGCCGCTGAGGCGCAGATGGGCCTCTTCCGACGCGGCGCCGCCGCGGAACAGCACCAGACCGAACTCGACCCACAGGGCCTGGAGCTGCTGCTCAACGGCCGCGCTGACCGGCTGGTCGAAGTCGAGGCCGATGACTTCGACGCCGACGTGCGGCGATAGCAGGCGTGTATCCAGCGCCTTGACTGGTGCGCGCGCAAGTACATCCGAGGATGTCGGCAATGTTGCGTCTCCTTATGCTGCGGCGGGAGGCCGCGGTCGAATATTCGATTAGACTAAAAGAGACGTGGCCCTGGACGAACGCCAAAGGCTCCTCGTTTATGGACAAGTTGCGGCGGGCCCGGCTTTCGCCGGGAGGGCGGGCGTGAGGGAGCGAACTGGAAAGGCGCCCATCGGCGCCCGCAGGAGGGGCCCCGCGCGTCTAGCCGGCGGGCAGACGGACCTTGGCGACGCCCTTGGCGGTGACCTCGTCCAGCTGATTGGTCGCCTGGAGGGAGATCGTGACGACGCCGTCGCGCGGGGTGACGGCGACCACTTCGCCGTCCAGCCAGGTGACGTCGCCCAGGAAGTTGGGGCGGCGCAGCTGGACCTCGAGGTCCTGCAGGAAGCCGGCGTCGCCCATCCAGTCGGTGACCAGGTGCGAGAGCCAGCTGATCCGCTGGCCGCCGAAGTCGTAGCCGTCGGCCATCCCGCTGGCGCGGGCCAGCTCGCGGTCCCAGTGGGGGGATTCGATGTTCTCCTCGATGCCGCTGACCGGGTGCAGCATGCGCACGCCCGGGTGCAGGTCGAGGATCGTGCGCGACATGCGGTTGGCGGCGCAGAGCGGACCACCCCAGCCCTGCATGAAGCCGACCAGATTGTTGACGGTGAGCGGGCCCTTGAGCAGCCGCGGCAGGCGCTCGCCGACCTGGACGTCGGTGACGGCGCGGAGCGTGGGGCCGCGGCGGCGGGCGGCCTCGGCGCGGTACTGGTCGGCGAAGCGGGCGCGGTCGTCCTCGGTGTAGCTGGCGCGGGCGCGGTCGAGGTAGCGGCTGCGGCCGCGCGTGGCGCCGCGCTCGAAGCGCTTCAGGGTGCGGCAGACCTCGGCGACCAGGTCGCCGTTGCTGCTGACCAGGCTGACCTTCTCCACCTGGGTCACCGAGCGGCCGCCGAACGCGCCCTCGTCGACCGTGACCTCGGTGAGTTCGGTGCGCGGGAGGATCTCCTCGCCGACGTAGGCCGGGCGCAGCCAGCGCCAGCGGTCGCCGGCCCAGAGGGCGAGGACGCCGGGGAGGTATTCGTCGACCGAGAGGCGTCCCTGCTCGGGGCGCAGCAGCGGGCCGTTGAAGTGGCTGTAGAGGTAGCAGGGCGGCGCGAACGGCCGGCCCCAGGGGGAGGCCTCGGCGCAGGCGCGGTCGTACCAGAGGGGGTTGTCGTCGCCGATGCCGTGGGCGAAGTGCCAGACGCCGTCGCGGGTGACCTCGGTGTTCCAGGACCCGTCCGGCATCGGCACGCCAAGGCGCGAGCGCATGAACGCCAGGCCCTCGTCGGTGATCCTGCCGTTCTCCCAGTCGACGGTGTCAGCCTGCATTGCGGGGCTCCTGCTGCAGTGGGCAGCCACCCTAGCAAGGGCGCGGCCGCGCTGTCCTTGCCGACGCGGCCCCCTGGAGTGTCGCCGCAATTTCCGACGGGTGCGGAGGGCTGAGGACGTCACAGAAAATCCCGCTCATCCCGCCGGAGGCCGGACCCTGTCGGATGGTGCTCGAGCCCGTCGGCGCGCGCGGCCACAGCGTGAACGTTGCTCGCGGACCTGATCTCCGGCCGCCAGCCCCTCCCTCGAGGGGAGGGGGGCGTTATTCGAGCGCCGCGCGTTCGATCCCGTCGATCATGCGGTGGCGGGTGACGGCGTGGTCGAAGCTGGCGACCGCCTCGGCGCCGGTGGCGAGGTCGTCGGCGAGGGACCGGTAGAGGTGGCCCATCGCCGAGCTCATGCTGGAGGTGTCCAGGTCCGCGAAGGCGTAGTCAGGCGGGATCGGCAGCTCGGCGAACGGCTGGTCCGCCGCCTGCACGCCGAACACCCTGAGGGGCGCCAGCTGCAGGTGGCCCCTGGGCGCGGTGACCAGGAGTGCGCCCGCGTCGCCGTTGATCTCCCAGTGGAAGCCGGTGCCGATGAGCGGGGTGCGGTAGTGGAACGACGCCACCGCGCCGTTCTCCAACACGCCGGTGATCGCCGCCGCGTCGGGCGCCGTGACGGGCGTGCTCTCGCCGGTCTCGGCCACCGTGGCCGTCGGACGCTGGACGAGCAGGGTGGCCTTGGCGCCGGTCAGCTCGCCGAATAGGCCGCAGACGCCGTCCAGGGTGTGGCCCATGGGGATGTTGAGCATGCCGCCGCCGCTGTGGCGGTCCAGGTAGAACAGCTGGTTCTGCGGCACGGTCTGGCCGCCGCGGGCGCCGCCGCCGCCCTGGGCGATGATGCTGGTCGACCGGACCTGGCCCACATAGCCCTGCGCGATCAGGTCGCGGACGTACATGACGCCCGGCTGGAAGCGGGCCTGCAGGCCGACGAAGCCGCGCACGCCCCTGGCCCGGGCCAGGGCCGCCATGGCCTCGGCCTCGCCAAGGCCGGTCCCGAGCGGCCATTCGCAGAACACGTGCTTGCCGGCGCCAAGGGCCGCCTCGATCGGGGCCCGGTGATGGACCACCTTCACCGACACGACCACGAGGTCGATGTCGGGCCGGGCCGCCAGCTCGGCCGGGTCGTCGGTGGCGAAGGCCACGCCATACTTCTCGGCCGCCGCGTGGGCGGTGTCAGGCGTCGAGGCGGCCAGCCCGCGGATCTCGAACTGCGGCAGATGCGCGAGGGCGGGCATGTGCGCCTGGGCGAACCATCCGCGCTGGGCGCTGAGCCCGACCACGCCGACGCCGATCCTGCTCTGTGTCATGCGCGCAGATGACGGCATTCAGGAGGGGGGATCAAGACGCCGGTCGTCCGCGTGGGTGAGCTGAGGGGCGGGTCAGCCGGTGAAACGCACCGTCGCGCCCTTGAAGTAGCTCATGCAGACGACCCCGCGGACCTCGCGGCCCTGCAGGTTGTGGGCGGTGAACTTGTAGAAGATGTGGTCGGCCTTGCTGCAGTTGATCCCGAACAGGGTGCGGGTGAGCTTCACGTCGGTCAGGTTCATCGCTTCGACGCTGGCCTTGGCGCGGTTCTCGGCCGGGTAGAAATAGCTGCATCCGGTCAGTCCGATCGCGACCGAAAGGACGGCGGCAAGGGAGAGATGCTTCACGTCACACCCGTTCTCGCGGCGGCGCTCCATGCCGGCCGGGGCGCAGCTTCTACCACAGCGCCGGAGATCTCGCCCGGTCAGCCGCGCGGAAGGGCGTTGACCGGCAGGAAGCCGCTCGCGAGGGGGTGGTGGTGCACGGCGCTGGGGGCCAGTTCCTCCCAGTAGCGGCTGACCACGCGGCGGCGGGAGATGCGCCAGCCGATGTCGAGGCGCACCGCCTCGTCCTCGAAGCAGGCCATGCCGTAGCGGTAGAAGTCCTCGCCGGTGTGGCGCTTCAGCTCGGTGAACCAGTGGCGGGCCTTGGCCCTGTCGCCGTCGAGCTCGACGAGGCCGCTGTGCAGCATCTGGTAGACGAACTGGCGGTCCTTCTCCATCAGCCGGCGGTACACCTTGGTGATCAGCTCCGTGCCCTGGAACGACCGCTCCGCGTCCAGCTCGAAGACGCCGTCGGGGGCGTAGATCGAGGCCATGCCGGCGCCGTCCATGCGGCAGGCGGCGTCGCTGTAGGTGGCGACCAGGGCGCGGATGGCGAGCTCGTCGTCGGCGCGGCTGCGGGTCATCGTGTCGGGCATGGTGGCGGTTCCTCTCCCTGGCTTCATCGCACGGCGGCGGGGCCGGGGATGATGCGGATTTCGGGTCGATCAAGGCCGAATCCGCATGGCGCGCGCTTGCCACGGCCGGCCCAATCTGGCCCGTACTCGGGGCGGACTATGGGAGGAAATCAGATGGACGCCAAGGCCGCGGTGCTGGTCGGCGACCGCACCTTCGACATCCGGCGCATCCCGGCGCCCGACGCGCCCGCGCCGGGCGGCGCGATCCTGCAGGTCGAGGGCTGCGGCATGTGCGGCACCGACGTGGAGCAGTACGAGGGCCAGGTGGCGCGGATGGGCCAGATGACCTTCCCGGTCATCCCCGGTCACGAGATCATCGGGCGGCTGGCGGCGGTCGATGCGGCGACGGCCACCCGCATGGGCCTCAAGGAGGGCGACCGGGTGGCGGTGCTCGGGGTGAGTCCCTGCGGCGCCTGCGCGTCCTGCCGGGCAGGCGGCGGCTGCATGGACAGCTTCGCCTACGGGTTCCGCTCGCTGAACATCGGCTCGGGCCTGTGGGGCGGGTTCGCCGAGTACATGGAGCTGGCGCCGCGCACCAGGCTGAACCCGATCCGCGAGGATCTCTCCATCGAGGACGCGCTGCTGTTCAACCCGCTGGCGGCCGGCTTCGACTGGCCGGTGCGGCTGGGCGGGCTGGGGGTGGGCCAGAGCGTCCTGATCACCGGCTCGGGCCAGCGGGGGCTGGCCTCCGTGCTGGGGGCGCGGGAGGCCGGGGCCGAGCAGATCATCGTCACCGGCCTGCGGCGAGACGCGGCCAAGCTGGAGCTGGCGCGGACGTTCGGGGCCACCGCGGCGCTGGTGGCCGAGGACACCGACGTGCCGGCCGCGGTCCGCGAACTGACCAAGGGCCGTGGCGTCGACGTGGTGGTGGAGACGACGCCGCTGGCGTTCCAGCCGGTCAAGGACGCCGTGTCGGCGGTGAAGTCCGGCGGGACGATCGTGCTGGGCGGCCTGAAGGGCGGGCACGAGATGCCGGGCTTCCCGCTGGACGAGGTGATGCTGCGGTACATCAAGGTCGTGGGCGCGCGCGGCTCCAGCGAATGGGCCGCCGCCCAGGCGATCCGGCTGGTGGAGAGCGGACGCTACCCGCTGCACCTGATGCACAGCCACACCCTGCCGATCGACCAGGTGGAGCACGCCTGCCGGATGCTGGGCGGCGAGGTCGCGGGCGAGACGCCGCTGCACATCAGCATCGTGCCGAATTAGCCTCCCTCCCCTTCATGGGGAGGGACAGCGTCGCCCAGCGACGCAGGGTGGGGATGTCTGACCCGTCAACGATAGTCGGCGGCGAGCGAGTCTGTCTCCAGACTCCCCCACCCTGACCGCTTCGCGGTCGTCCCTCCCCATGAAGGGGAGGGAAGGAAGCTACAGCCCCGCCAGCACCTTTCGCACGTCGCCGGAGGTGACGGCGCGGTCGGTGTCGTAGCGGGAGGTGAGGCCGCCCAGGGACGGTTCGGGGCGGGTGTCGACGCCCTTGGCCCGGGCTTCGGCGCGCAGGGCGCCCACGCTGCAGGTCTGCGGCGCGGCGCCGGCGAACGGATCGTAGCTGAATTCCCGCATCACGTTCAGGTGAGTCATCTTGTCGATCTCGTCCTTGGGGAAGTCCTTGACCTGATCCCAGAGCATCTCGGGCGATTCCGGCCAGGCGCAGTCGGAGTGCGGGTAGTCGCATTCCCAGGTGATGTGATCGATGCCGATCTCGTGGCGCGACTTCAGGCCGTGGGCGTCCTCGATGAAGCAGGTGATGATGTGCTCGCGGAACACGTCGCTGGGGCGCCTGCGGCCGAAGTCGCGATGGGTCCAGGTCCCGTGCTGGCGCTGCACGGCGTCGGCGCGCTCGAGGAAGTAGGGGATCCAGCCGATGCCGCCTTCGGAGAGAGCCATCTTCAGAGCCGGGAAGTCGTCCCAGAACTCGGCGAAGGTCCAGTCGGCGGCGCTGTTGGCGATGGAGATCGGCATGGAGGTGATCCACGCCCCGATCGGCGACAGGTCCGAGGCGTGGGCGGCGCTGGCGCCGGTGCCGATATGGCAGGAGAGGACGATCTTCTCGTCGCAGCAGACCTTCCAGAGCGGATACCAGTACTTGTCGTGCAGGCTGGGGAAGCCGGCGATGGCCGGGTTGTCCGGAAAGGCGACGGTATGGAAGCCCATCCCGGCCAGGCGCTTCGCCTCGGCGACGGTCAGGTCGATGTCCCAGAGCGGCAGGATGCCCAGCGGCACGAAGCGGGTCGGATAGGCGCCGCACCATTCGTAGCGGTGCCAGTCGTTGTAGGCCTGGATCACCGCCAGGGCGAGGTCCTTGTCCTGCATCCTCAGGAACCGCGCGCCCGAAAAACCGGGGAACTGCGGGAAGCAGATCGAGCCATAGACGCCGTTGGCGTTCATGTCGTCGATGCGGGCGTGGATGTCGTAGGAGCCGCGGCGCAGCTGGTCGAACGAGATCGGCTCGACGCCGTATTCCTCCTTCGGCCGGCCCATGACGGCGTTGAGGCCCATGCCGGGCGCGACCTTGCCCTCGATCGACCAGCCCTGCCCTTTCGGCGTGGCCTCGACGTGCGGTTCGCGGCCCTTGAACCTGGGCGAGATGTGCCGGACGAACATGTCGGCCGGCTCGCAGACGTGGTCGTCCACGCTGGCGAGGATCATGTCCTCCATCTTCATGGCGTGTCCTCCGAGGCCGGGCGCGATCGAGCGCCCTTCAGCCCCGGAAATATAGGCGCGCAGGGGCGGCGGGGCCACCTGTGCAGCTATGCGAATAACGCTGTTATTGGTGCGTGGACGGTCTCACCCTCCCAGTATCCCTCTCCCGCGGCCGCGGGAGAGGTCAGGTGAGGGCGCCTCGGCGTTCGCGCCGAGGCTGGCGCCGAAGCCGCCAGATGCGCTACGCGCGCTCGCCGCTCTGCGACGAGCTCCCCTCACCCAGCCTCTCCCCGTGAACGGGGAGAGGGGTACTTTTGGGGGACGTCGTCTACGCGCTGACCGACTTCCGCTTCGCCGCGGCCTCTTCCAGCAACGGCTTCAGGGCGGGCTTCAGCACCTTGGCGCTCTGGTTGATGGGCAGTTCGTCCATGATCAGGATGGTGCGGGGGCACTTGTTGTCGGCCAGGCGCTCGCGGCACCAGGCGTAGAGGTCCTCCGGGGTGGCCGACGCGCCGCTGAGCAGGGTCACGGCGGCGGCGACGTCCTCGCCCAGGATCTCGTGGTGGATGCCCACCACCGCGGCGTCCTTCACGGCGGGGTGGTCGTGCAGCACGGTCTCGATCTCCAACGGGGTGATGTTGAAGCCGCCGCGGATGATCAGCTCCTTGGAGCGGCCCGACAGGATCAGGTCGCCGTCGTCGTCGATGTAGCCAAGGTCGCCGGTCTTGGTCCAATCGCCGACGAAGCCCTTGGCGGTGGCCTCCGGATCGCGCCAGTAGCGGCGCGCCTTGCCCTGCTTGCCGAAGATCTCGCCGACCACGTTCTTGTCGGTGATCACATTGCCGGCCTCGTCGCGCAGCTGCATGTGCGGCGGCATGGTCCCGACGCAGCCGGGCTTCAGCACCTGCTCGCGGGTGCGGGTGGAGACGCCGATGCCGCCCTCGGACATGCCGTAGGAGTTGCGCATGGCGATGTGCGGCCAGTGCTTGAACACCCGCACCACCGAGTCGTGCGGCAGGGGCGCGGTGCCGGTGAGGATGTAGCGCACCGACGACATGTCGGTGGTCTCCACGTCCGGGTGGTCGAGGATCAGCCGCAGCATGGTGGGGACGAGGTAGAGGGTGGTCGGCCGCTTCTCCTGCACCAGCTTCAGGTAGGCGGCGGGGTCGAAGGTCGGCAGGGTGTAGCAGATCATGCCGGCGCTGATCGGGCCGAGGCATTCGCCCTGCATGCCGCCGGAGCTGGTGAACGGCAGGGCGTGCAGGGTGGAGTTGGCGTGCCGGTCGACGAAGGCCGCGTCGCCGCTGCGCAGGGCGATGAAGGAATAGTGGTGGTGGCTGTTGACCACGCCCTTGATCTTGCCGGTGGTGCCGGAGGTGCCGATGATGATCGCATCGTCGTCGTTGCTGAACTGCGACTGGTCGGGCAGGCTGGCCAGGTCGCGGGGCATCTCGTGGATGTCCCAGACCTTCTCGACGCCGCCGGTGGGCAGCTTGTCGGGGGTGTTGGTGATGGCGAAGCGCGGCTCCAGGGCCTCGCAGTAGTCATCGATCTCCTTCTGGGAGAGACGGGTGTTGATCGGGCAGGAGATCGCGCCCGCGCGCATCACCGCGATCACGGCGATGGCCATCTCGCAGGCGTCGCGGTTGTGCACCGGCAGCAGCACCCGCTCGCCCGGCTTCAGCCCTGCGGCGACCAGGCCGCCGGCGACCTCGTCGGCCTCGCGGTCCCACTCGGCGAAGGTCATCACCCGCTTGGTGTCGTCATGCGCCACCCGGTCGGGAATGACCTGGGCCTTGACCTTCAGGATGTCGGAAACCCGCATCGACCGCTGACCTGTCTCTTCGCTCAAAATACGTTCCTCGCTGATCGCCTGCGGCGAATGGGGGCGCCGCCGTCAATATGTGGCCGCCACCATAGCGGACCGCGCCCGCCCCGAACAATGCCGGGGAGGCGTGCGCGCTCTTCCCGGGAGGCGCCAGATATGGGGCCGGCGATCGCGAACGAGGAGGTGACCGGGTCGCCGGTCGCCTGGGCTGCTACTCCGGCGGGCGGTCGCGGGCGGCCAGCTGTCCCCGGGGCGCCGGCTTCGCCTTCCTGCCCCGGGCGGCTGCGCCCGCCGCGCCGGCGGTGACCCGGACCGCGCCGACGCCGACCTTGGCGGCCGTCCCCACGGCGGCGCCGGCGACGCCCACGGCCGCGCCGGCGACGGTGGTCGCCACGCAGCCCTGAAGGCCCAGGCTCAGGATCGAGGCCCCCGCCAGCGCCGCAACCACGATTCCATGCCGGCGCAAGCCCATGACGATCGTCCCCCGATGCCCCGGCCCACCCTAGCGGCGGAATGGTTAAGCCAATCTGGCGCCGAGCCGTCCCCGCGCGGCGCCCGCCGCCGGGCACTCATGCCGGAGTGTCCTTTACGCCCCCGCAATCCGCACTTCGGCCCGGCCCGCCCGACGTGTAGCGTGCGCGGGTCGGTCAACGTCCGGCAGGAGGAGACATGGAAAGCGTGCATGGCGACCCTTCAGGCAGTTAGCGCCCCGACGCCCCTGCGCGAGCGGGTGGCCTCGGCCGCGTGGCGGACCCTCGCCATCCTCGTCCTCTTCTACCTGCTGTCCCTGCTCGACCGTCAGCTGCTGTCGATGCTGATCCAGCCGATCAAGGCCGACCTGCATCTCGACGACACCGAGATCGGGTTCCTCCAGGGCATCGCCTTCGTGCTGTTCTACAGCGTCATGGGCCTTCTGCTGGCCTGGGCGGTCGACCGCTACTCGCGCCAGGTGATGGTCTGCATCGGCGTGGTGGTCTGGTCGCTGAGCACCGTCGCCTGCGGCCTGGCGCGCTCGTTCGGCGACCTGTTCGGGGCCCGCCTGATGGTGGGCTTCGGCGAGGCGGTGGTGGGACCGGCGGCGTCCTCGCTGATCGGCGGCCTGTTCCCGCGCAGCCGGCTCGCGCTCGCCACCGGCATCTACTACACCGCCTCGGGCGCGGGCTCGCTGATCGCCTTCTCGGTCGGCGGCTGGCTCACCGACCAGTTCACCGCCCGAGGCGGCCTCGACTTCCCGGCGGTGGGCCACCTGAAGCCCTGGCAGGCGGTGTTCGTCCTGGCCGGCCTTGCGGGCCTCGTCTTCGCGCCGGTGGCCTTCGCCATGGCCAATCCCAAGCCGCCGCCGCCGGGGCAGACCCCGGCCCAGGCCGCGGCCGGGCGGGAGCGGCTGATCGACTTCGTGCGCCGGCGCGGCGCCCTCGTCGCCTGCCACGCCCTGGCCTTCGGCATCCTCAACATGTGCTGCTACGCGGCGATCGCCTGGACCCCCGCCTACCTGATCCGCACGTTCCACACGCCGCTGAGCACCGTCGGCGTGGTGATGGGCGCCTCCTATGGCGTCTCGTGCGCAATCGGCCAGCTGCTGTGGGGCTACGTGATCGACCGGATGATCCGCCGCGGGATCACCGACGCCCACTACCGGCTGTTCTCGATCCTGGTGCCGATCGGCATCCCGTTCGCTGTGGCGGCCTACACCATCCCCGACTTCACCATCGGCGCCTTCCTGATCTGCCTGATCTGGATCATCATGCTGCCGCAGGGGCCGATGCAGTCGGCCATGCTGCTGTGCACCCCGGCCCACCTGCGCGGGCGGGTCTCGGCGGCCGCGGGCCTGGCTTCCGGCATCCTCGCCATCGGCCTGACCCCGTTCCTGATCGGGGCGATGAACGACCACGTTTTCCACGACGAGACCAAGGTGGGCTGGTCGATCGCGATCTTCATGGCGGTGTTCGGCCTGATCGGCACCGGCATCCTGCTGATCGCCCGCCCGCTGCTCAGCCGGGCGGTCAGGGAGGACGCCGAGCAAGCCGCCGCCGAGGCCGCCTGACGGCGTCCGGCGAAGGTCCTGGGCTGAATCTGCCATCATCGGGCGCCAAAGTTGCAGGCGTTCGGGCGCGGAACCGGCCGGCGCGGTTCAGAAGTGCGCGCAAATGCACTAGTCTCCGGCAGCAGTACCGGTGCGGGCGTCCCTGGGGGGTTCGCGGATGGACGAAGCCGAGCTTGGCGGCTTCCTGGATCTGGCCTACGGCGCAGCGGCGCAGGCGGCGCTGTGGCCCGACGTGCTCGAACGGTTCGCGGACATGGTCGGGGCCGAGGGCGCGGCGCTGATCTGGCAGGACCAGGCCACCCGGCGCGGCCGCGGCATCGTCACCCAGGTCGACCCCGAGGTGCTGCCCGCCTACTTCGCCAACTTCGCCCGCCGGCATCCGAGCCAGCGCTGGACCGAGAACCCGGCCGAACGCCTGCGCCATTTCGTGCCGAAGATGATCGCCGACGACGAGGCGTTGCCGAAGGCCGAGCTGATGCGCACGGCCTTCTACAACGAGTTCATGCGCCCGTTCGGCCTGCATTCGGTGATGCGGCTGGGCCTGAGCGCGCAGGGCCTGGACGCGGCGGTGCTGGTGCTGTCCAGGCCGGCGAGCCGCGAGCGGTTCGAAGGGCGGGACCTCGAGCTGATGACCGCCCTGCACCCGCACGTGATCCGCGCCTTCAACCTCGCACAGGCGCTGGGCCGGGACCGGCCGCTGGCCGCCGCCGCCGAGGGCGTGTTCGACGGCAGCGGCGCGGCCATGCTGGTGGTCGACCGCCTGGGCCGCGTGCTGCGGGTCAATGCGGCGGCAGAGGCCCACCTGGCCGCCCGCGCGGGGCTGCGAGTGGCGGCCGGACGGCTCTCGGCCCCGACGGTGGCGCAGGGCTCGCGCCTCGCAGCCCTGGTGGCCCAGGCCGCCTCCGACGACGCGGCGGTCCGCCGCGGCGCATCCATGGCCCTGGCGAGCCCGAGCCGGCGGCTGCCGTTCTCGATCACCGTCACCCCGCTCGGCGGCGAGCTTTCCCCGATCGTGCGCACGCCGCGGGCGGCGCTGGTGACGATCTCGGACCTGGAGGCCGACGTCGACCTGCCGCAGCTGCGTCTGCGCGAGACCTTCGGCCTGACCCGCACCGAGGCGAAGGTGGCGAGCGCGATCGTCGACGGCGAGACGCCGCGCGAGGCGGCCGAGCGGCTGGGCATCAGCTTCAACACGGTGCGCGGACACCTGGCGCGGACCTTCGAGAAGACCGGGGTGCGGCGGCAGGCGGAACTGGTGAGGCTGCTGGCGCGGCTGTCTTAGCCTCCCTCCCCAGCATGGGGAGGGACAGCGTCGCGCAGCGACGCAGGGTGGGGAGTCCGACGCGCCACGATAGTCGCCGGTCAGCCGGGCCCCCTCCAGACTCCCCCACCCTGACCGCTTCGCGGTCGTCCCTGCCCATGAAGGGGAGGGAGGGGCTAGTTCAGCCGCCTCTTCCTCAGCAGCGGGGTGCGGTCCGCGGAGCGGATTTCCATGTCGAAGACCTCGCGGCCGCGCTGCAGGGTGAGCGGCACGCTGACGCCGGGGGGGCCCAGCGCCCAGAGGCGCTTGTAGAGGCTGCCGAGGTCGTTGATGCGTTCGCCGCCGATCTTGTGGATCACGTCGCCGCGGCGCAGTTCGGCGCGGGCCGCCGGGCTGCCGGGCGACACCTCCAGCACCACCACGTGCGACTGCACCTCCTGCGAGAAGATCCCCAGCCAGGGCCGGGGCTGGTGGCCCGGCCGGCCGCGGGCCAGGTCGTCCAGGATCGGCGGCAGCAGCTCGGCCGGGACGAACATGTTGAGCGCGCTGGCGGCCCCGTCCTCGCCGCGCTGCTCCATCCGCAGCGAGCCGATGCCGACCAGCTCGCCCGAGGCGCCGATCAGCGCCGCCCCGCTCCAGTGGGGGTGCGCAGGCTCCACGAACAGGGCCTCGTCGAGGTAGTATTCCCAGTAGCCGGCGAACGGCTCGCGGGCGAGCAGGTGGCCGACCGAGGCGTGGTCCCGCCCGCCGCCGCCGGCCGACACCACCGCGTCGTGCCGCCGGATCCTGCGGGAGTCGCCGATGCGCAGCGCCGGCAGGTCGAGCGGGTCCAGCGCATGCAGCAGGCCGAAGCCGGTGGCCTGGTCGACGCCCAGCACATGGGCGTCGATCCGCCGCCCGTCCACCGCCGTCAGGATCACCTCCTCGGCCTCGGTGATCAGGTAGCCGATGGTGAGGAGAAGGCCCTCCTCGCTGACGACGACGGCGTTGCCCAGACGGTGGTCGCCGAGCGTCTTGGCCGACAGGGCGTCGCCGGGGATGTGCGCCTCCAGCGCCAGCACCGACGAGAGGGCGCGGTCGAGGTCGAAGTCGAACAGCCGCGGCAGGGGCCGCAGTTCCTCATCCACCTCGAGTCCGACAAAGGGCGACGCCATGGCTGACCATCTCCGCGAACCCTGCAATGTAGGATGTTGGTCCCATCGTCCCAACGCGCCCAGCAAAAAAGTCGGCGTCAGGGCCGCGCCTCCAGCACGATATTGCTGGCGCCCTCGGCGATGCGGCGCACGCGGGTGAAGCCGCCGTCCTTCAGCACCTGCGTCAGGCGCGCCGGGCCGGCCTGGGCGCCCAGGGCCAGGCCCACCTCCTGGCTCAGCGACACGGCGGTGCAGATGCAGGTGGAGGCGGCGTAGGCGAGCTGGCCGCGGGTGTTGAGGTTGTCCTCCAGACGGTCCTCGGCCAGGGGCTCGACGACCAGGAAGACGCCATCGGGCTTGAGCGCGCCGCGGACGTGGCGGGCGACGCCCACCGGGTCGCCCATGTCGTGCAGGGCGTCGACGATGGTCACCAGGTCGAAGCCGTCGCCGGGGAAGGCCTTGGCCGGCGAGACGGCGAAACGGGCGTTGTCCAGTCCCTGCTCGCGGGCGGCGTCGGCGGCGTGCGCGATCGAGCCGTCGTGCAGGTCGAAGCCGTGCACCGTGGCGTTCGCGAAGCGGCGGGCCATGGCCATCACCGCCCCGCCCCGGCCACAACCGATGTCGGCCGCCTTGCCGCCCGCTTCCAGCCGCGCCACGACGCCCTCGGCGTCCGGCAGCCACTGGTTCACCAGGAAGGCGGCGGTGGTCGGCCGCGAGCAGCGCTCCATGCCGCAGAACACGCAAGGATGGCGGTCGCTCCAGGGGATGCCGGCGCCGGTGCGGAACGCCTGGGTGATCTTCGGCTCGTCGTTGTAGACCCCCACCAGCAGGTCGGCGAACGGCGGCAGGTAGAAGGGCGTCTCCGGCGCGGCGAACAGCGCCGCCTGGGCCTCGCTGAGCGAGAACCGGCCGGTCTCGGGCGCGTAGGTCACGTAGCCGGCGGCGGCCATGGCGGCGAGCCACTCACGGACATAGCGCTCGGCGGCGCCTGACCGGCGAGCGAGCTCGACCGAGTCTGCCGGCCCTTCGGCCAAGGCCGCGAACAGGCCGTTCTGCTCGCCGACCCGCACCAAGAGCGCGCTGAGCGCGCCGGCGAAGTCGCCCATGACCTTGCCCATGAGCTCCTCACGGGTGCGTGCGATTTCAGGCATTGATGTTTCCCCCGCCAATATTGCGGCGCAGGTT
>Ga0105240_10005204_pt1 | contig 19450 bp, 16 predicted proteins | sample KBSC54metaG_FD_80426 | JGI IMG/M metagenome (GOLD analysis project Ga0105240, IMG submission 80426) | Corn rhizosphere microbial communities from Kellogg Biological Station, Michigan, USA - KBS C5-4 metaG | ecosystem: Host-associated > Plants > Roots > Rhizosphere > Soil | place: Michigan, USA... | reverse complement strand
TTGGACGCCGAGCGTCGGCGCAACTTTCTCGAACAACTGATCGAGCGCGGCGCCTGCCGCATTGCGAATGGCCGGGCTGACCGAAGCCGTCTGCGTGCTGCCTCCCGACCCGCCGCTGAAGGGATACTGCGTGTCGCCGATCTCCGGCTTCACCGCGCTCACCGGCAGACCGAGCGTTTCCGCCGCGACGATCGCGACGACGGTTCGCGTGCCGGTGCCGAGATCCTGCGTCCCGCACTTCACGACGACGCTGCCGTCGTTGGCGATGTCGACGTGTGCCTGCGTGCCGCGCCCGCCGCCGCCCCACTGGTGCACCGAACAGCCGAAGCCGGTTTTCACCGGGCCAGGCGAGGCATCGCCCGTCGGATGCCGTTTGTCCCAGCCGAACAGCCTCGCCGCCTCGGGCAGGTACGCGCGCCACTTCGCGTTGGGACGATCGGGCGGCGCGTTCTGGATCCGGAACGCGACAGGATCCATCTTCACCTGATCGGCGAGTTCATCCATCAGGATTTCGGTGAGGAAGCAACCCTGCGGATGACCGGGCGCGCGCATCGCGCGCTGCTGGCCGGCGTTGATGTAGACGTCTTTATGCGTGCGTCGCCGATTGGGAAATTGATAGATGTAGGGAAGCGGGAAATTCGAGCCGGCGCCCGCACCGCCCGTGCCCCAGCTTTGGCCGTCGAAGGCGGTCAGCATGCCGTTCGCATCCACGCCGGCCCGGATGTGCGCGGTCGCGGAGGGCCGATTACCGGTGTCGAGATGCTCTTCCTTGCGATCGAGCATCAGCTTCACTGGCAGCTTGGCCTGCTGCGCGAGCTTCGCGCAGATGAGCCCCTGAGCGTCGGGCCCGAACTTGCTGCCGAAGCCGCCGCCCATGTACTGAGTGATCACGCGCACGTTGCTGGCGGGAATCTTCAGGCCGGTCGCGAACCCGTCCTTGGTTCCGTGAACAGCCTGCGTCGAGACCCATGCCGTCAGCTTGTCGCCCTCCCATTCGCAGACGCATCCGTGCGTCTCGAGACAGACGTGCGTGATGACGTGCGTCGAATATGTTTGCTCGACGACGTGCGCCGCCGCCTTGAAGCCGGCGTCGAGATCGCCGGTCTCGTCCGTGTTCGCCTGCTTCGTGTTGCCGCCCGGAAACACGGCCGGCGCATCGGCAGCCATCGCCTGCTCGACCGTCGTGAGGTGCGGCAGCGGCTCGTAGCGCACGCGAACAAGGCGCGCGGCGTCGTTCGCGCGCTCTTCCGTATCCGCGGCAACGGCCGCAACCGGATCGCCCTGATACATGACCTGAGCGCCCGCTTCTTTCCACGACAGCGTAGCTTTCACGCCCGGCGCCTTCTCCGCGGCCGACGTATCGATCGAGACGATGCGGGCATGCGGATACGGGGACCGGACGATCTTGCCGTAGATCATCCCGGGGCGATTGATGTCGTAGCTGTACTTAGCCCGGCCGGCGACCTTGTCGGGTCCGTCCAGCCGCTTGACGTGCGTGTTCATCACGCTCGTCTTCTCGGGCCACGGCGCGTACTTGCTCGTCACGGCCGGCGCTGCCTGACCGCGGCCGCCTTGCTCGCGATTCCGGTTAGCCACGGGTCACCACCTTCGCCGTCGTCACGGCTTCCATGATCCGCGTGAACGTGCCGCAGCGGCAGATGTTGCCGTCGAGCAGGCGGTGCGCCTGTTCGGGCGTTGGGGTCGGATGTTTTTCAAGGAGCGCGACCGATGCGACGACGAACCCGGGCGTGCAGAAGCCGCACATCAGCGCGTCTTTGTCGCAGAACGCCTGCTGCACCGGGTGCAGCCCGGCGGAGGTCGCGAGACCGTCGACGGTGCGGATCTGTTTTCCCTGCACCTCGATCGCCAGCGTCGAGCACGAGTAGGCCGTGCGGCCATCGATGATCATCGTGCAGGCGCCGCAGGTGCCGCGATCGCACACGCGTTTGTTGCCGGTGAGATCGGCGCGCATGCGAAGCGCATCGAGCAGGGTGACGCGAGGTTCGATCTTCAGATCGATCTTCTTGCCGTTCACCATCAGCGAGACGGGCGCATCGCCCGGGCCGACCACGCGAGGCCCGGCCTGCGCCTCAACTTCGACGGCGGTGGCGGCAGTAACGGCCGTCGCAAGGCTGCCGACGCCGGCGGTCTTCAGGAAGTCGCGGCGACTGACGCTGAAGCGCTCGGGCTTTTCGGGAGTTTCGTCTTTCGGAGGCATATCGGGAGCTCTCCCTTCGGAATCCGGAGAAGGATAGCTAATTAAATACGTGGTGGCTAGTGGCTGATCGTCGGCGGCCGGGGCGTCTGGGCGTATACTTCGCTCGAACGGGGGCATTACAAATGCTTACAAGACGAGCGTTCCTTCAGACGACAGGGGCCACTTCTGCTTTTGCCGCGCTGCGGCCCGATGCCTTTGCCCGCGTCTCGGCGGCCTCGGCAGCAGTGGCGGATCGCACGCCGGCGGAGGTCGCCACCGACGAGAACTACTGGCGGGAAATCCAGCAGGCGTTCACGCTCGACCGGACCTTGATTAATTTGAACAACGGGTACACCTGCCCCAGCCCGCGCGTCGTGCACGAAGCCTACAAGCGCTACCTCGACGAATCGAACCAGGCGCCGATCTACTACATGTGGAACCTGCTCGAGCCGAACGTCGAACAGGTGCGCAAGAAGCTCGCCGCGGAAGCCGGCTGCGATCCCGAAGAGCTCGCCATCACGCGCAACGCGAGCGAAGCGCTCCAGATCTGTCAGCTCGGCCTCGACCTGAAAGCCGGCGATCACGTCGTCACCACGAACCAGGATTACGGGCGGATGCTCGACACGTGGGACCAGCGCGCGGCGCGCGACGGCATCAAAGTGACGAAGATTTCGTTTCCTGTGCCGACGACGAACGTGCCGGAGTTGAAGGATCGCATCGAGCGCGCGATCACGCCGCAGACGAAGGTGATCCATATCTGCCACATCACGAACCTGACCGGTCAGCTCTTTCCGGTGCGCGACATCGCGCGCATGGCGCGAACGCGCGGCATCAAGACGATCGTCGACGGCGCGCACGCCTTTGCGCATTTCCCGTTCAAGGTGTCGGACCTCGAGTGCGATTTCTACGGCACGTCGCTCCACAAATGGCTGCTCGCGCCGGTCGGCACCGGTTTCCTCTACGTGCGCCGCGAGAACATCGAGCACCTGTGGCCGCTCACGCCGCCGCCGGCCGCCAAGATGAAGGACATCCGCAAATTCGAGGAAGTCGGCACGCATCCCGCGGCGACGCACAACGCGATCGCGGAAGCGCTCGTCTTCCATCAGGCCATCGGCATCGACCGCAAGTCGGCACGGCTGCGGTACCTGACCGATCGGTGGGCGAAGCGTCTCGAGCGAAACCCGCGCGTGAAGATACTGAGCAGCCGCGAACCGAACCAGGCGTGGGGCCTGGCGAACGTGAACCTCGAAGGCATCAACGCGTCGAAGGCCTACGAGTTCCTCTGGTCGAAATATCGGATCATCACGGCGGCCATCAATCACGCCGAGTACAACGGCCTGCGCGTCACGCCGAACGTCTACACCACGCTCGACGAGATCGACACGTTCTCGGACGCGATCGAGACGCTCCTGAAAACGCCCGCCGCGACGCAGTAGTCGAGAGTCGAGAGTCGAGAGTCGAGAGTCGAGAGTCGAGAGTCGAGAGTCGGTCGTCGAGAGTCGGCGGGTTCGCGTGCTACCTTCTGTGCGGCAGCGTCCGGTTCCGTACAATAGTGTAGCCATGCGCACCCGCGTCGTCGCCGGCTCTTGCGTGATCGCGCTCCTGTTCGCGGCGTCGGCCAGGTCTCAGGCGCTCCGCGAAAGCCGCAGCGGCGGCGCGACCGCTCCTCAACAGAACCCGCCACCAAACCAGCGCGCGTGGGACGAGAAGCGGATCGCGCTACCCCGCGTCGGCACCGGCGTCGCGTACGTGCCGCACGCGGCGACGCCGCACGTTGTGCTGCTCGTGAGCGGCGCAGCCGGCTGGGATCAGCGGATGGTCGCCGTCGCCCGCGCCATGGCGTCCCAGGCGATCGTCGTCGGCATCAATTATCAAGCGCTGAAGAGAACCGCGAGCCGCGAGAGCGGCTGCTGGTACGTGGCGTCGGATTTCGAAATCATGTCGCACGCGGCGCAGAAGACATTGAAGCTGCCGCAGTACCACGCGCCGATTCTCGTGGGGTATGCCGAAGGCGCCGCGGTCGTGTACGCCGCGCTCGCCGGCGGTCCAGCGACGACGTTTGCCGGCGCGGTTAGCGTTGGGTTCTGCCCCACCGTGGCGCTCGCGCGCGACATCTGCGCGGGCGACGCGTGGACGCCCGAGTACGACGATCGGAAGCACGTGAACACACTGCCGCCGCTGAAAACGCTGCCGCGGGATTGGTACGTGCTCGAAGGCGTTCCGAACAATTCGTGCTCGGCGACCGCGGCGCGGCAATTCGTCGTCGGGCTGCCGAAAGCCCACGTGGCGAACGCGAGCGATCTCATGGCGTCGCTGCAGGAGCTCTGGACCGAGAAAGAGGTGAAGCCGCCGGCGGCGCAACCGCGCAGCCCGACAGCCCGCGAGCTCGAAGACGAACTGCAGCGACTGCAGCTGCCGCTCGAGTTCCGCTGGCCCGCGCCTCCGATGTCCGCGTTGCTGCTCTTTTTCTCGGGCGACGGCGGCTGGGCGTCGCTCGACGAAGAAGTGGCCGAGCATCTCGTGTCGCAGGGAATCGGCGTCGTCGGCGTCAGCTCGCTCCGTTATTTCTGGCAGGCGAAGCCGCCAGCGCAGGTGGCTGGGGACATCCGGCGGCTCACTGGCATCCTCGCGCGCGCGGCGAAGCCGATCTTCATCGGCGGCTTTTCGTTCGGGGCGGAGGTCGTGCCCGTTGCGCTCACGGATTGGACGCCGGTCGAACGGCGAGCGCTGGCCGGCCTCGCGCTCATCGCGCCGGGCCCGAGCGCGAGCTTCGAGATCGACCCGCTCGACTGGATACGCAAGCCACAGGAAAACCCCGAGACGCGCGTCGCGCCTGCCATTCGTGCAGACGCCGTTCCGACGCTGTGCCTGGCGGGAGCCGATGAAGACGATTCGCCCTGCGGCTCGCTCGGCGGAATATCGTCGGTTCGCGTCGTACGCCTTCCGGGATCTCACCATTTCAACAGCAACTACTCCGCTGTCGGCGAAACGGTCGCGCAGTTCATCCGGGCGTCGGGCGAGAAGCGCCCGTGACGCCGCCGGGCACGCTGCGTGACCTGCGATCGCGGATCGAGACGGGCGCCGTGTGGCTCGTCGGACACGCGTCGCGTTTTCTTCCGGTCCTCGTCGTCGCCATCGTCGCAGCGCTCACCTGGCAGGCGCTCCGGCAGGTCCACCCGCGCGACGTGGTCGTGGCGCTCCGCGGCATGCAGCCGCCGTGGATTGCCGTAGCCGCGCTCATCACCGTGCTGAACATCGGCGTCATGGGCCTCTATGACGTCGCCGCGTTCCCACATACACGCGCGCCGGCGAAGCTGCGCTGGGTCTACGGCTCGGTCGCCTTCGCGTGGAGCAACTTCCTCACGCTCGGTCCCTTTGCAGGGCCGGCGATTCGATTCTGGCTATATCGAACGACGGTCGAACACAGCTCGGATCTCGAGACGGGCGTGCTCTCGATTGCCATCGCGTTTGCGTCGGGACTGATCGGCTGGACGTTCGCGGCGCTGCTGGTCTCGGCGAACGGCACCGCAACGCACGCGGCGCTGATGGGGGTCGTCGCGTTCGCGTTTGCGTACTCGGCAGTCTTTGCTGCACGGCTGATCGCGTTTCGCATCGAACGCTTCGACGAGATCGATCCCGGGCCCCGCGCGGCGCTGGGGCCGGCGCTCATCGGCTGGCTCGATTGGCTCCTCGCGGGGCTCGCGTTCGTGGCGTGCCTGGAATCGACCGGCGCCGCCGTTTCGGCAGTCGAGTCGATGCGATCGTTTTTTTTCGGCCAGGCGATCGGCCTCGCGAGCCTCGTCCCCGGCGGCTTCGGGAGCAGCGACGCGTTCTGGATTGCGCACGTGCCGCTGCCGTCGGGCGTCACGCTGGCCGCGCTCGTCGCGTACCGCCTCGTCTACTACATCCTGCCGTGGGCGGCCGCCTCGCTCGTCCTGCTGTCGTGGGCGACGCGGCGCGCGTCGCGGCGCGTGGAGCTCGCGCGCCGCGTGTTCGCCGGCCTGGTCGCCGCGGGCGGCGCGCTGATGCTCGTGAGCACGGCGACGCAGGCGCTCAGCCCGCGGCTCGATGTTCTGGAGCGGATCGTTCCGCTGCCGGTGGTCGAGGCGAGCCACGTCGCGGCAGCGCTCACCGGACTGCTGCTGCTCGTCCTCGCGCGGGGCCTCGCGAAGGGCTACCGCGCGGCGCTCGGGGCGACGATTACCGTGCTGCTGCTCGCGTCGGTATCGGCGTTACTCAAAGGGCTGGACTTCGAGGAGGCGTTCATCCTCGGCGGGCTGGCCATCGCCGCCTGGTCGCAAGCGCCGATCTTCGACCGCCCCAGCCACGGCCCCTGGTTCGCCGGACGCGATCTCGCCGTCGCGGCGGTCGCCTTGTTCGCGTTCCTCAGCTTCGGCGCGTTTGCCAACCGCATCACGCCAGGCACGCTCGTGCGCGTGAAGGCGTTCGGTTACCGCTTCGAGCGCGCGCGGTATCTGCGGAGCGCGGGCACTTTGTCGCTCGCCGTCATGGCCGGCGCGCTGTATGTGCTGCTGCGCGTGCCCGTCCGGTTCACGAGACTCCGCGAGGAGGAGATCGACGAGGCGCTCGAGCTCCACGCCGCGATCGGGCACAGCACGTCGGCGATGATGGTCGCCAACGGCGACAAGGCGATCTTCCGCCTGGACAATCAAGGCTTCTGCCTGTATCGCACGATCGGTCCTTACCTCGTCGTCTTTGCCGATCCGGTCGTGGCGAGCGACGAACAGCGCGACGATTTCCTGAACGCGCTGTTCGCGTTTTCAGCGGAGATCGATCGGCGTCCGCTTTTCTACCAGATTTCTCTCGAATGGATCCCGCCGCTGCACGACCGCGGGTACGCATTTTTCAAGCTTGGCGAGGAAGCGCTCGTGCGGCTCGATCGCGCCACGCTCGAGGGAACGGCGGGCAAGATGTATCGACAGATCTTTCGCCGCGCCGAGCGCGACGGCTTGCGCTTCCGCGTTCTGGCGCCGTACGAGCTCGAGGCGCGGCTGCCGGAATTGCGCGAAGTCTCCGACCAGTGGCTCACGGCGAAAGGGCAGCGCGAACGGCAGTTCTCGATCGGGTTCTTCGACGAAGCGTACATGCGGCGATTTCCATGCGCGGTGATCGAGAAGGACGGCGCGATCCTCGCGTTCGCGAATTTGCTCCGCGGACCGAAACGGGAAGAGCTGTCCGTCGATCTGATGCGATACCGCAGCGAAGGCCCGAGCGTGATGGACTTCCTGTTCGCGTCGCTGTTCTTCTACGGCAAGGATCAAGGCTTCAGACGGTTCAATCTAGGGATGGCGCCGCTTGCCAGCGTCGGGCGTTTTCAAGGCGCGCACGCGCGGGAGCGTCTCGCCAACCTGCTGTTCCAGCACGGCGAGAATTGGTACAACTTTCAGGGCTTGCGGTTCTACAAGGACAAGTTCGAGCCCGACTGGGCGCCGAGATACATGGCGTACCAGAACGCGTGGGAATGGCCGGCGGCGATTACCAACGTCAGCGCGCTCGTCGCCGGCGGCTGGAGCAAGATAATCCGGAATCGTTGACCTACGTTTGCATCCCGTCCGCCAACCGATCGACTAACTCCGTCAGGGCTGCCATTTCTTCTGTCGCCGCATGAATGATCGCGCGGCGCTCCTGAAGCGTCGGCGTCGACCAGTCCTCCTCCCGGTCGAAGCGGACGCGACCATCGTCGCTGACCTCGACCACCGTCGCGTCCATCGTGTCGACGTACAGCCTCATACAGGAGGTCTATCACGATTCGCGGCTGCGAGCGACGTCCTCGTGCTCCAATCCGTCAGAGGCCGGCGGCGGCAGCCGCGCGCTGCGCGTCGGTGACGCCCACGATCAGCGTCGCCGTGCGCCCGCCCTCTTCCGCACCGCCGTACGCATATTCGATATTCACACCGGCAGCTGACAGAAGCCGCATCGCGGGAGCCGCGCCGCCCGCGGTGTGGGGCACACGCGCGGCGATCACGTCGCGCTCGGTCACTTGATGATGCTGCTCGCGCAGCAGCGCGGCTCCGTGCACGTGGTTGTCGACCACGAGGCGAAGGTGGCCCGACGCGTCGAGCGCGAGCGCCAGGATGTCGACTCGCTCGGAGGCGAGCAGCTGGCAAATATCGGCCAGCGCACCGGGGCTGTTGGGCAAACGAAGGTTCAGCTCTGTTCGGATCGCCATCCGACGAGCGTAGCAGAGGTCAGCGCGAGAAGAGATCGGTGAGGATGTCCTCGTCGGGAGGCCGCATCGTCAGCCGGCCGGTTCCGAGCTTCGCGAGAAGCACGTCGAGCTCGGCATCGGTCAGCACGCGGTCGCCGCGCCGCGTCGCCGATTCGCCGCGATGGACCCGCCAGTATTTGAGTGCCAGAAGCAGCGTGTCGACTTCGGCATCGGTCAGGCTTGCCACAAACATCGGCGTCTCCAGAGACAAAAAGGGCCGGGAGACCGCCAGGCGCTTCGACAGCGTTCGTGCTGACGATTGGACCTGACGGCAATCCCGGCCCGCGGGGCAGCTGTTACGCAAGCACCTTGATCACGACGCGGCGATTCTGCGCCCGGCCGGCCTTGGTGTTGTTCGGCGCGATTGGCTTGTCTTCGCCGTAGCTGATCACGTTCATCTTGTGGAGCGGCACCTGGTACTGCTCGTAGAGATACCGCTTGACGGCCTCAGCACGCTCCATTCCGATCTTCTCGTTGACCGCGGCCGGGCCGACGTTGTCGGTGTGCCCTTCGATCTCGATGAAGACGTTCTTGGGATCCTGCTTCAGCTGCTGCACGAGCTCATCGAGCTTGGCCTTGGTGTCGTCCGGCAGTTTCGTCTGTCCGAACTTGAAGCCGCCCTGATCCTCGCTGAGCACCACTTCGAACACGAGGCGCTTGTTCGCCTTGTCCATCGTGTCGACGCGGCCGTTCACCGCGTTGGCGGCGCTGTGCGCGGCTGATGCCGCTTCGTTGGCCTGCTGGGCCGCCTGCGCGGCGGCGCCGGCCTTCTGGTCGACTTCGGAGATGCGCCCCTCGTTCTTGCGGGTGCGCTCCTGCGTCTCCTCCACCGACTGGCCGAGCGAGTCGACCTTGTCGTTGACCTCGCCAACGCTCGTGCGGACGAATTTCTTACTGGCGCAAGCTGTGGACCCACCGACGGCCAGCACCGCGATGGGGAGAGCGACGAAGAATTTCCGAAGCATGACCTGTCCTCCTACTACGAATTCGGGCGAGATTGCCCCGCGATATATCCACTCCGGGCTCGAACTGTGAGGTCCTTGTCGCGCGCACGGACCACGAGCGGGTGCCAGCCCGGTTTGCCGCTCGATTCGAACGCGATCAAATACTGATGCCTGAGCTCGTCGACGATCTGCCGCGCCGCGATACTCCGCTGGCCCGGCGTGCTCGACGTGAACACGTGACCGCCAGTGCGCGCCGAAAGATCTGCGAGCGCGCCGCTGAGCGCCGAGTGATCCGCCGACGAAGTCGCGATGTCCTCGGCAGGATTGTCAATCGACGCGACGACGCCAAAGATGTAGACGGGCACGTCGATCGCGCTCGCGATGCTGGCGACTTCGCGCGGGTCCATCCGGCTCGCGTTGTCGTTCCCATCCGTGAGGACGACGACCGCGCGTCGGCGGCCTTCGCGCGCTCCGACCCGCTCGGCCGTTTGCGCAATCGCATCGTGCAGCGACGTGGCGCCAAACGGCGTCAGGTTCGCCATCGCCGCCGGGAGCGCCTTGAGGCCGCTCGTGAACGGCGTGACCTGATCGAGCCGCGTGTCGAACGTAAACACCGCCGCCTCGTCCAGTTTCGGATCGAGCCAACTCAGGAGGTGCTCAGCCGCTTCGCGCGCCTTCGGCAGCTTTGCTTCCATGCTCCCGCTGACGTCGAACAGCAGCGCGATGCTGACGCCGCTCTGGTCGTTTCGGAAATCAGTGATTGATCGTTTCAGGCCGCCGTCGAGAATCTCGAAATCGCGTGCGGATAGATCCTGGACGAAGCGTCCTTTCCGGTCCCGCACGACGGCGCTGACCCGGACGAGATCGACCCCCGCTTTGAACGACGCGACCGGCTGGTCCTGGACCGCCGTCGGCCGCGCCTCAGCGGCAAAAATCAACACACCCAGCGCACACGCCGTGATGAAGCTGCCCCGCGTCACCATTGCACATCACCTCTCTCCAAGGGTCCTGCCATCGTGGCTAACTGCTTCCATTGTAAGGGGTTGACAAAATCGTAACGCCCTCGGACAGATGAATGGCCGAGCATAATCGTGTAAAATTTTCCCGATCTGCGGCAGCCGGTCCCACATCCACTGCGTAAAATTTACTCCAATGCCAGTTCGTTGCCCGTAACTCACTCGGGACTGGTCACTTGGCGAGACGCCGGTTGAGAGAATTTCGCCAACGCACGAACGGTCTTAACCGACAGCTGGACCTTAACGAGGATCAAGGACCACTCGAGTGGGACCGGAGCGGAGGGAGAGTAATATCTCGCCGTGGGTTCGATGAGGACGGCGACAACGCCGATCGAGGTTGCGGGGCGAGTCAATCGGTTCACTTACGCGATCCGGAACATCGTCGCGGAAGCACAGCGCGTGGAAGCGGGCGGCACCCGCGTTCGTTACCTCAACATCGGCGATCCGGTGGCGTTCGGCTTCCGCACGCCGCCGCATCTCATCGAAGCGGTCGAGCGGGCGATGCGCGATGGTCACAATGGCTACGGACCATCGGCGGGGATTCGTGTTGCACGTGAAGCGGTCGCCAACGAGTACACCTCGCGCGGATTTCCCGTTCACCCGGACCGCGTCGTCATCACGGCCGGCACGTCGGAAGGCATCGAGCTCGCGTTGAGCGCCATCGTCGATCTCGACGGCGAAGTGCTCGTGCCGATGCCGACGTATCCGCTCTACACGGCGGTACTCGCCAAGCTCGGCGCACGCGCGTTGTATTACAGGACAGATCCGGCACGCGGTTGGCTGCCCGATCTCGAGCACATGGCCAGCCTCGTGACGCCGGCGACGCGCGCGCTCGTGATCATCGATCCGAACAATCCGACAGGCGCGGTGTATCCGACAGCCACCAGACGCGCACTTCTCGACCTCGCCGACCGCTACGGGCTCGCGATCCTCGCCGACGAGGTATACGGCGATCTTGGATACGACGGCCCGCTCGCGCCGCTTGGCAGCGTCGAACCCGATGCGCCGATCATCTCCTTCTCGAGCCTTTCGAAGGCATACCTCGCGCCCGGGTGGCGCACCGGCTGGATGGCAATCGGACGGTCACCGCGGCTCGACGGCGTAGCCGCGGCCGTGAGGAAGCTCGCCGACGGACGTCTGTGCAGCACGGTGCCGATGGAACATGCGGTCGCCGCCGCATTGACTGGCGATCGAACGCACGAGCCGGTGTTCCGCGCGGCGTTGAAGGAGCGCGCCGCGCTGACAATGGAGCGCCTCGGAACGATGCCCGGCGTATCGTGCGTCGCGCCGACCGCGGCGTTCTACGCGATGCCGAAAATCGCGCTGCCCGCCGGGCGGACGGACGAAGATTACGTGCTCGCCCTTTTGCGCGCGACCGGCGTCTTGTGCGTCTACGGATCGGGCTTCGGCATGCCGCCCGCGGATGGCTTCCTCCGGATCGTGTTCCTCGCGCCCCCTGACGAACTCCGCGACATCTACGATCTGATGGCCGACTTCACGAAAGAGTATCTGCGCGCGTGATCTCTGGGTAGCCGCATGAGCTCAGACCGCGATTTCACGCGGCGCATGCTGAAGACGGTCTTCGCCGTCGCGATCATCGGCATCGTGCTGGCGGCGCTCTTCGCCGCCCGCGAAGCGGTGATGCTGATTTACATCAGCGCGCTGATCGCGATGGGATTCTCGCCGCTCGTTCGCGTCATCGAGAGGCCGGCCACGCGGCGGGGCCGCCGGCGCGTTCCCCGCGTGGTGGCGATCCTTGCCATCTACATCACGATTATCGGTGTCCTCGTCCTCCTCGGCTTTCTCGTCGTCCCGCCGCTCGTCGAACAGGCGACATCGTTGTGGGCGTCGTTGCCGACCCATTTCGCGAAACTTCAGCAGCTCCTCGTGAAGTACAAGCTGATCTCGCATCGCGTGTCGTTGAGCGAGGCCGTCCAGAATGCGCCGGCGGGATCGGGCGGCAGCGCGATGACGACGGTGGCCGTGGCGCTCTGGAGCGTGATCGGCGGCGTGTTCGGGTTGATCAGTATTTTGATCCTGAGTTTCTATCTGCTCGTCGAAGCCGAATCGCTGTTCAGCTACATGGTCGCGTTCGTGCCAGACTCTCGCCGCAGGCTCGCGACGACGGCCGCGCGCGAGGCGGTGGTGAAAGTGAGCGCGTGGCTGAGCGCGCAGTTCATTCTGGCCGGCGTGATGGGCACGTTCGCGGCGGTCGGCCTCGGCTTGATGGGCGAGCCGTACTTCTATGTCGTCGCGATGATTGCCGCGATCGGCGAAACGATCCCGGTTCTCGGCCCCGTTATCGGCGGCGTGTCAGCCGTGCTGGTCGCGCTGAGCGTCTCGCCGAAGCTGGCTCTCAGCGTCGGCGTGTACTTTCTGGTGCTGCACCAGCTCGAAGCCAACATCCTCGTCCCGAAGATCATGGAGAAGCGCGTGGGCGTGAGCCCGGTGACCGTGATGGTGGCGCTGCTCATCGGCGGATCACTCTGGGGCGTGATCGGCGCAGTCCTCGCGATTCCGACCGCCGCGATCCTCTCTGTCATCGTGGACGAGGTCGCCGCGGATGCCGCCCGCCCGGATCGCGCGCGCGCCTAGCAGCGGCTGAATCAACGCCGCCAGCGGCACCGCGCCGAACGCGACGACCGGCATCAGGAAACGATTGCCGTAGTGCGACGCGTTCCACTGATCGTAAAAACAAAACAGGAGGAACAGCGCGAGGGAGTCGACCGCCAGCGTGGCCCCGAGACGTCGGTCGCGCCACAACAACAGCGGAAATCCAAGCAGCGAGATCAGCGTAATGGGACTGGTTCGAAGCAGCCCGTGCTCCGGGTCGAAGAGCTGCCCGGAAAACCCCTCGCGGAATGGAAGATCGAACGACGAGCGCTGCGAATATGTGGATGCGACGTAATCGGCGTTCAGCACGGCGATGCGGTCGTAACCGGTCGTGAATGGAGAACCGAACTGGTGAAAGTTGAGCAGCGCAAAAAGCGTCAACGGGATTAGCATTCCCGCGGCCAGCTCAAACGCGCGCGGCAAAAACGGACGTCTGATGAGAAGAAGGGTCGGCGCAATGAACAGCACGAGGGGATACTTCGCCGCGCACGCGAGCCCGAGCAGCACGCCGCCCCATATCCAGTCGCGGCGGCGGCGCGCCGCAGCCACGACCAGGGTTCCCGCCGTCACGAGGAGCGTCGCACACAGATCGGGCGAATAGTTCCACACATAATGCGGAAGAAAGCTGGCGACGTACGTCAGGATCACCGCAGCGCTCGCGGCGAAGGGATGCGCCACGCGAACGGCGAGCAGGTAAAGAACGACGAGCAGCAGCGTGCACTGCGCCACGTTGAATATCAGCGCTCCGGGCTTGCCGAATATCTCGATGAATGGCAACGAAAGGATCGGCATCACCACTGGATGCTTCGCAACTGGCCGGCCGTTTTTGGACAGCGCGATCTGATTCGCATGTTGAAACCAGCCGCCAGGCAGCTGTCGCGACAGATCGAACCGGTGGTTCTTCAACAGGGCCAGCGCCGTGTAGTAGTAATACGGACAATCGCCGCGCAAATACGGGCCGCCGTCGTAGCCGCGAACCATGATCGCGGCGTTCACGACAGACGGGATCGCCACCGCGAGCACCAGGCCCCACGCCCACGCGCGGCGTGAAGGACGAATTGCGCCGGTCGATTGCTGATTCAGAATATCTGTCGCCACGTGAAGAAGAGAGCCGCTGCGAGCCCCTGCCCGGTCGCAAAGCAGGCGCTCAGAGCCGGCAGCGCGCTCTTTTTTGCGACGACCGCCAGCCAGATGAAGATCGGGAAGATCACCGAGGTGTATCGGCCCATGCCGACGAGCCCGCCGTTCAGCAGCGGAACGAGCGTGTTGACCGCGACCAGCGTGGCGGCGGCGGCGCCGAGCCGACGGCCGACCGGCCAAATAACGGCGAGCGCGAAGAGCGTCGGCGCAAGGTTCACAACGGTCCACGGCCAGGCCTCGATATATCGAGCGGGGCCGAGGTCAATGATCGACGTAATCGGCTCCCAAACCGTCCTATCAAGCCCTTCGTAGGTCCGCAGCCACGCCGTCCGCTGCAGCTCCGCCCACACGAGCGGATGCCCGGTGAGCGAGTACGCCCAGGCCGAATAGATCAGTGTCCCCAGAATCGGCGTCAGCGCACCGAGATACGCCCACCATTCTCGCCGCCGCTCCACAAATGCCCACACCAGGAGCGGAACCGCGAGGAGCGCTCCGTTCGGGCGGCAGAGGCCGGCGACGACTCCCCAGACTGCAAGCCGCGCCGTTTGACGCTTGCCGAAATGGTACCAGGCTCCGGTCGCGCAGAGCAGATATAGCGCTTCCGAATACGCGGCACTGTAGAAGACGGCGAATGGATACGTCGCGATCAGCAGCACGGCACCGGTCGCGACCTCCTCGCCGAACCGGTCGGCGGCGATCCGGTAGATATACACAGCCGCGCCCGCAAACGCCGCAATCGAGACGAGCGTGGCCGTCCACCCAAACACGACGCCACGCGGAATTCCATGCGTGTGGACCAGTGCCGTGATCGCGCGAACCAGCATGGGATACGCGGGGAAAAAATTCAGTCTCTGTTGATCCGCGACATCGCCGGTCCAGTCGTAACCGTCGTGAGCGATTCCGACGTACCAACCGGCATCCCAACGCTGCGGCAAGTCCCACCATGGATTGATTGCGCTATTGGGCGGCGTGTCGCCGGCGAACCCCACCGTCGCGACCGCGAGATACCCGATCGCGAGCACGACGAGCCGGATGACCACCGCGAGCGGCACCGCTGTCGTGACGGCCGGCCATGCGGCGTGCGCCCGGCGCCACTCGTCCCGGATTCTCGAGAACAGCGATGGCGCGCGGACGAAGTAATGACGCGCGATCGCCACGACCGCTGCGAGACCGAGCGGCCGGATCCAATCGCGCAGCATCAGCCCAATCGCGGGGATCCGCACGGGTGCCCAGTAGATATCGGCGGCGAGCAGAACGAGCGCGATCGTCGCCAAATCCGCGAAATCGATCGCGCGCGGCAAATCGTTTGTTCGGCGGGGCTCTTGCGGCTCAACAAGCCACGTCATCGCTACACCTTACTAAACTTGGGCGGCGGGCATCATTCTTGGATTGCGTCCCGACGCGAGCATCCTGCGGCATGACACTTCCCTATAAACGGCAGCGGACGTCCAACAATCGGTTCGGCGACGTCATGGTGCTCGGATTTCTGCTGGTGCAGTGTCTCGACGGGGTCTTCACCTACCTCGGCGTGAAGACGTGGGGGCCGTCGGTTGAAGCGAACCCTCTCATCAGCTCGGCCATCGCTGCTGCGGGCCTGGGGCTCGGCCTCGTCGGCGCCAAGCTCGTGGCCATCGGCTTCGGCATCGTGCTCCACCTCCATCGCGTGCACATCGTCGTCGCCCTGCTCACCGCCCTCTACCTCGCCGCCGCCGTTCTCCCGTGGACGGCGCTCTTTCTGACGAACTAAACTGCAGTTTTCGGGATGGACGAAGTCCCGCGCTGTTTTGACTTAGTTCTCCGCTGGGAGTGCCATGCGCGCCGATCCGCTCGGTTACCTTTCCGTCGAACTCGACACCCTGAAACAGCAAGGCCTCTATCGCCACCTCCGCGTTCTGGACGACGAACAGAAGCCGAAGACGACCTTCGATCACCGGCTGGTGGTGAACCTGTCGTCGAACAACTACCTTGGCCTCACCACGCATCCGCGGCTGCGGGAGGCGGCGCTCGAGGCGACACGGCGCTTCGGCGTCGGCTCCGGATCCGTCCGCACGATCGCCGGCACCATGGAGATCCACATGGAGCTCGAACGGCGGCTGGCGGAGTTCAAGAAGACCGAAGCCGTCGTCGTGTTCCAGAGCGGCTTCGCCGCGAACGCCGGCACCGTCGCCGCCGTCTTAACCAAAGACGATGTCGTCGTATCCGATGAGCTGAACCACGCGAGCATCATCGACGGTTCCCGGTTGAGCAAGGCGACGATCAAGGTGTTTCCGCACAAGGACGTGGACGCGGCCAGGAAAGTGCTCGAAAGCCTGCCGCCGAAACAGCGGAAGCTGCTCATCACCGACGGCGTGTTCAGCATGGACGGCGACCTCGGCGCCGTGCCGCAGCTGTGCGCGCTGGCCGAGGAGTTCGGGTGCATCATGATGGTCGACGATGCGCATGCCAGCGGGGTATTTGGGAAGAACGGCCGCGGCACGATCGACCATTTCAGCGTGCATGGACGCGTCGACATCCAGGTCGGCACGCTGTCGAAGGCGATCGGCGCCCTCGGTGGCTATGTCGCCGGCTCCAAAGCGCTGATCGAGTTTTTGTATCACCGCGCGCGGCCGTTCCTCTTCTCCACTTCGCATCCGCCCGCGGTTGCCGCCGCCTGCATCGCCGCAATCGACGTGCTCACGGAAGAACCGGAAATCATCGACCGGCTTTGGGACAACACGAAGTTCTTCAAGGCCGGCCTTCAGGCGCTCGGATTCAACACGGGCTTGAGCGAAAGCCCGATCACACCCGTGATTGCCGGCGAGGGCGCGCTCGCGATGCGGCTGTCGGATCGCTTGTTTCAAGAAGGCGTGTTCGCCCAGGGGATCGCGTTTCCGACCGTCGCGCGCGACAAGGCGCGCGTCCGCACGATCGTCACCGCGACGCACACGCGGGACGAACTGCAGTTCGCGCTCGACGTGTTCGCGAAGGTGGGCCGCGAGCTCGGCATCATTTCCGGAGGCCGGAGCAGCTCTTGAGGTCATCGCGCAGATTCAACGACTTCGTCGATACCTATACGAAGGATCTCAAAGCCGAAGATCTGCAGCGCCTCTTCACGCGCGACGCCCGCGACGCGTACTACTTCTTCGCGCGGCACATCGACTTCAGCCAGGCCGCGAACCTGCCGTGGCACAAGCGTGTGCTCACGAACACACGTTTGTTCTTCCTCGCGTTCACGATGAAGCTATCGCCGGCGCGCCGCATGGTCTATGCGGTCTCGCTGCTGTTCGCGGTCATCGGCTTCATCAACCTGCTGCGTCTCCGACCCGTCGAAGCGGCGCAGATTGGTCACGTCACGGTGATCTTCCCGGGCATCGCGATCCCGAGCGGCGTCGGCACGCTCCTGCTCGCCTTCGCGCTGATGAACCTGCTGGTGCTGCTCGAAGTTGCCGACCGGTTGTCGCTCAAGAACGATCTCGAGATCGCGCGAGAGATTCAGCAGGCGATGCTGCCGAGCGGGTTGTACAGCGCGCCGGGCGTCGAGACCGTCGGCATGAGCCGACCGGCAAATACCGTTGGCGGCGACTTCTACGACATCCTGCCGCTTGGGGACGGCCGGCTCGTGGTTGCGGTCGGAGACGTGTCGGGCAAGGGCAGTCCGGCCGCGCTGCTGATGGCGCTGCTGCTCGCAATGATGCGCACCTTGGTCGACGAACGGCTGGAACCGGCCGACCTGATCACCCGTTTGAACACCCAGATCTGCAGGCACGCCCCCGGCAGCCGCTTCATCACGCTGTTCTACGGCGTGTTCCAGCCGCTCAGCGGGGAGCTCACCTATGTGAATGCCGGCCACATGCCGCCGCTCATCATTAGAGCCGGGGGCCAGGCCGAACGGCTGACCGACGGCGGCATCGCGCTCGGAATGTTCGACCGGTCGACGTACTCCGCGGGCCGCGCCGTTTTCAGCGCCGGAGACCTGCTGTCGGTTTACAGCGACGGCATCACCGAGGCGGAAAGCTCCACAGGCCGCCCCTTCGATGAGCTGGGCCTCGAAACGGCGCTCAAGGCGAATCAGCACAGCAGCCTCTCCTCGATCGGCGCCGCCGTCGTCGCTGCGGTCGAGCGCCACACCGGCGACACGAAATTTGCCGACGATCTCACGATTCTTTTGCTGCGCCCGAACGCACCGACACCTGTCGGTGTCTAATAAAGAGACCGCGGCAAAGAATTGGGAGTCGATGAAGTTTAAGGCGCTCGCAGCGGCGCTCTTGGCGCTGGCCGTCTCGGCCGACGGTTCGCCGCTCCGCGCGCAGGCACAGGCGCCGGCGGTGGCGCAGCCTGATGATGTCACCGCCTTCGTGCATCAGCTCGAGCCCATCATCCAGCGTGCGGACGCCGCCGCCTTTCTCGCGCTCCTCGCCGATTCCGCCGACCGCGCCCGAGCACTTTCCTTCACATCGTTCGAGCTTCCACCGGGCGCACGCCGCGTCGTCGTGCAGGAGCGCGATCGGGCGCCGCTCTCCGGGTCACGCGCGGGACTCGGCTACCGTCTGATTCTCGAGATATTCGCGGATCACGTGAGCACCGCGCGCATCTCGACCTGGCAGCTCGACATCGTACGCAGCGGCGCCGAAGGCGACTGGCGCATCGCGAATGAAGATCGCGTGACCTCCGTCGAGAGCCTGTACCGCATGACGCTGAACCCCGCGAAGCAGTTCGACGCCAAAGATCTGACGATCACGGCGGAAGACCTCGACCTCACGCTCAGCGATGGATCGGTCTTCGTCGCGGACGTGGATCTCGGCGTCACCGCGATGGTGCTGATCGGCCGCGGCGAGATGCATTTTCATCCGCGTCCTGCGAGCGAAAAGGGACAGGTCAAGATATTCTGCGGCGCCGAAACGCTCGACACGCGGTTCGATGCCGCGTACATCCGCATCAACCCGGGAGACTTCAGCACGCTCGTCGACTCGACGCATCTGACCGAGCGTCCGTCGGTCGACGCCAAGATGTTCCGGCGGGCCGACGACGTATTCCGCGAGGAATCACCGAGATCCTTCCTGCTCGACCTCGGCGACTTGAGCCGCGAGCCATGGACGTTGATGCCGCCGAGCGGCGATTTTCTCGCGGAGATCCGCACTCGGAAATACGACACGCTCACTTATGCGCGGTCGGCGGCCGAATCCGAGGACGTCACGCTCTTCGACCGCAAGCGCCAGAAGAACATCTCCGTGTACCCGTCCGAGCAAAAGATCGCGCGGCGCGGCAGCCCGTTCTACAGCGACGACGAACAGGCCGACTTCGACGTGCTCCACAACGACCTCGACATCGCGTA
>Ga0105240_10005203_pt1 | contig 19453 bp, 18 predicted proteins | sample KBSC54metaG_FD_80426 | JGI IMG/M metagenome (GOLD analysis project Ga0105240, IMG submission 80426) | Corn rhizosphere microbial communities from Kellogg Biological Station, Michigan, USA - KBS C5-4 metaG | ecosystem: Host-associated > Plants > Roots > Rhizosphere > Soil | place: Michigan, USA... | reverse complement strand
TTGCCGTTGCCGGAGAACGGCACGGAGGTGATGCCGGGCGCGCGCGTTTCTGCGTCGAGCAGGGTTTGATAGCCGCGCTCGCGGATCGTGTCGCCCAGGATGACGGCGACACTGGCGGGTGTTTCCAGCGGCGTCAGGTTGAGGCGGCCGCCGGCGGTCGACGGCGTTTTAAGGTTGCCGCCGTCTTGTGCGCTGACCTTGATTTCAGGCAGCGTGGCGTTCGCAGCGTTCATGGCGTCCGTAGCGTCGGCGGCTTGCGCCCAGACGGCGCCGGCGTTGAGTGCGGCGCAGGCGCCGAAGGCGCTCGCGAGCGCATACGACATGTGGCGCAGTTTGCCCGCGCGCAGTGATGCAGAGTGTTTCATGTGAGCTTCCCTTTGATGACCGCCATATCCGCGTTGTGTGATGGCGGTCTGTTTTTGTACGGTGCGCATCCCCGCGCGCCGTGATCAAAGGAAACGGGCAAACAAGAGTGAGTGTGAAAAACGAAGATGCTCCGGACAGCGGACATGGCAAGCGCCACGGACCGGCGGCCCCGGACGTCGCCGGAGGGCAGGTGCAGCGGATTGCAGATTCGGTATGCGGTGTGCAGTGCTTCGCAGTTCACGGCACACCCCGGCCGCTCGCTTCCATCCGTTCTGGCCGGTATCCGGGCTAACAGGGCCGATCGCCTCGCCTTCCCATGCCTGACATCTGAAGCGGCACAGTGGACTATGGAGACAACCTGCCATGCAGCAACATCCTGCACGGCGCCTGTTTTACCGTTGCGGGGACAGCACACGTTTGCCGCTGCAATCATCGGCTAGTTACCGGACTGCGGCGCATGTTTCCCGTTTAACTGCAATCAAGGAATCTGACTGCGAGCACCAAAACTCCGCCATGATACGTGCGCGCATGGCTTCCCGCAATGGCGGCGTCGGTCTGGTGTCGCCTGGTGTCGGATCTCCGCCCGGCGCGCATTCGCTGTGCATTTTGCCGACGCTCGCTATACTTGTCGTCTTTACAGGGAAGGACACCATGACTTCGCGCAATCGCTTCAATTATTCATTGCAGTTCACCATCGCTGCGGCGACCGTCGCCCTCGGCGGCTTTTCCATCAACGCCTCGGCGCAAGCCACCATCAAGATCGGCGAAATCAACAGCTACAAGGCGCAACCGGCCTTCCTTGAGCCGTATCGCCAGGGCTGGGAAATGGCGCTGGAAGAAATCAACGGCAGCGGCGGCGTGCTCGGCAAGAAGCTGGAAGTGATTTCGCGCGACGACAACGGTAATCCCGGCGACTCGGTGCGTGTGGCGGAAGAATTGGTCAAGCGCGAACAGGTGTCATTGCTGTTCGGCGGTTTTCTCTCCAACACCGGTCTGGCGCTGACCGATTACGCCAAGCAGCGCAAGATTTTCTTTCTTGCGGCCGAGCCGCTGACCGACAAGATCGTCTGGCACAACGGCAATAAATACACTTACCGCCTGCGTCCTTCGACTTACATGCTGGTGGCGTCGCTGGTCAAGGATGCGGCCAAGCTGAAGAAGAAGCGCTGGGCCATCGTCTATCCGAATTATGAGTATGGTCAGTCCGCCGTCGCCAGCTTCAAGACGCTGATGAAAGCGGCGCAGCCGGACGTTGAATTTGTCGCCGAACAAGCCACGCCGCTGGGCAAGATTGATGCGGGCGCAGTGACGCAGGCGCTGGCCGACGCCAAGCCGGATGCGATCTTCAACGTCCTGTTTGCCACCGATCTCGGCAAGTTCGTGCGTGACGGCAATACGCGTGGTCTGTTCGAAGGACGTGAGGTGGTATCGATGCTGTCGGGCGAGCCGGAATATCTGGATCCGCTGCGCGCCGAAGCACCGGCCAACTGGCTCGTCACCGGCTATCCCTGGTACGCCATCAACACGCCGGAACACAAGAAATTCGTGGATGCTTATCGCAAGAAATACAACGACTATCCGCGCAATGGATCGCTGGTCGGCTACAGCGCACTGATGTCGATTGCCGCGGGGTTGAAGAAAGCAGGCAGCGCCGATTCCGACAAGCTGGCGGCGGCGTTTTCCGGTCTGAAGGTCGAGACGCCGGTGGCGACGATCACCTACCGCGCACAGGATCACCAGTCCACGTTGGGCGCCTTCGTCGGTCGCACTGGCGTCAAGGACGGCAAGGGCATCATGAGCAGTTTCGTTTATGTGGACGGCGCCAGTTTGCAGCCGTCGGATGCGGAAGTGAAGAAGCTGCGTGCGGCAGATTGAGGCATGCGAATAGTGGCGTATGACGCGCGGGGGCGGCGCAGAGATGCAGATGCGTCAGGCTTGTATAACGTTGTTCGCGTCCTTCGCGTCGTTCGCCGGCGAGGCATTTTCTCCTGACGAGATCCGGTTGCGCCCATTGTTCTTGGCAATGTAAAGGGCGCGATCGGCGCGTGCGCTGAAACGGTCAGGGGTTTCTTCACGTATCGCTGCTGCGATGCCGATACTAATGCTGTAACGGCAGCTGCCGAAGTCCCCGTTCACCACCTGCTGCTCGGCTTGCAGCCGCAGCGCTTCTGCACGATGTGCAGCGTCCACCAGCGACGTTGCCGGCAACAGTAATCCAAATTCTTCTCCACCCAGGCGTCCGAGCGCATCGCCGGCGCGCATGAAGCCGTGCGCCATCGTCACGAACGCACGCAGCACCTCATCCCCTCCGGCATGGCCGCAACTGTCGTTGATGCGCTTGAAATGATCGAGGTCAATCAGCAGCAAACTCAGCGGCCGGGTGGGGTGCGCCGTCGCCAGCGCGTTGCGTACAACGGTTTCGAAACGCTTGCGGGATAAAGCGCCGGTGAGATGGTCGTGATGCAGCGCATGTTCAACCTTGGACAGCATCTCGTCGTGCACCATCATTACGGCGACCATGGTCATGGTGGGCATGATCACTGCCCCGACGGTCAGCAGGCCGATGTTCCAGATATTGTTCTGCATGGCCGCCGATTGATCCGGCGGCATCATCAGAAAATACAAGCCCCGCGTTAGCTGTGTGGCCGCAAAGACTAACGACAGTACGGCGGCGAACCAAAAATTGTAAGGACTGCGATCAACCGGTCGATGACGCACCAGGATCATGCTGATGGCGGCGCAGGCAATACTGTTGAATGCGGTGCTGGCTGCCACGCGCATGGCCAGATTCTCGTCGACGTAACGCCAGATCACCATGGCGACGCCCACCAGGGCAACGCCGATACCCATGCGCAGCCACGGTATCGGGCGGCCGAGAAAGCGCGCACAGCCTGCGTAGTAAAAGGCGCCGGCTGTCGACAATACGATGTTGGCGATGACGATGGAAATGAAATCGGGGATCGATCCGCGCAACGCCAGCAGCGGCAGTGAAATCACCATCGCCAGATTGGCGAAAAACCAGTCGCGTACTCCTGCTACCGGCGACCGCAACAGCGATCCCAGCACCAGCAGCATTGCCAGGCTGAATAGCGCGGTGGTGGTCAGGATGGAGACGACGGTAAGCATGGTCAGTGGTGAAACAGTGATGAAAGTGGCTGGAAAAAGGGAGGAGGAAAGATAGCGGCCGAAATACAGCCGGGTATTGTAATGCCCAACAACGGTGGGAGGAGCATGAATCCAGCCTCAACACGGCTTCAATACTTTCTTTGCATAACCATGCCGCGGGCAGCGTTCAAAATGGTTTTCGCCGGGGAATAGGTATTCCCACGACAGGATAAGTCCGATGGTTACTTTGGTAATCGTTGATTTCGGTTGAGGATCGATAAAGGTATTTAACGAGCATGAGCGCGCGCGTATACCTGATTTTTTAACGTTCGATTGTTTCTGTTTCCGGAATAACGTTTTTACCGTGCCGCCATTTATTCTCTTATTGGCAAAGATTAAAGTACGTCCATCGATGAGCAGCACCAAACTCCCTTCATCGATAGGCGGGCCGAAGGGTGTTCATGACCGATCGGTCCGCCGCTTCTTTGTCAATTATCGAAAGAAAAAAATGGCTATCAATCAATTGGCGGCCGCTCTCTTTTTGACCGTTCTCAGCGGTTCCGTACTAGCAGACGCGCCCAATCCTCAATCCGCAACGCCCAAAACCCGTGCCGAAGTCATGGCCGAACTGATCCAGGCCCGCGCCAACGGCGAGCTCAACATCAGCGACGCCGACTATCCGTCCACGCCGAAATTCGTTTCCACCAAAAGCCGTGCGCAGGTCATCGCCGAGCTGGAGCAAGCCCGTGCCAGCGGTGAGCTGAACGTCAACGATGCCGACTATCCGTACGCACCGCCGTTCGTCTCCACCAAGACCCGCGCCCAGGTCCTGGCCGAGCTGGTCGAGTACAACAAGCACCCCGACCCGCAAGGTCTGTATCACGGTTATTGAGCAGAGCAGCAAGCAAGAGAAAAGCAGACCGACAAGCAGCACAGCAAAATCCGATGACCTCGTCCATGCGCACAGCGCCCGACGATGCCGAAGAGGAAAAGCCGTCACGACGCCGCGCACCGCACACCACATAAGCCGGTACCGTCGTGAGGCAGGCGGAGACAAGAATTCTTCCGAACACACAATAAAATCGAGGTAAGCATGTATTCCCTGAGCGCAAACTATCTGGCCGGCCATGTGGACGAAGTGTTGGAGCTGGCAGACTCCGACGAGATACTGGTGACGCTCGACTCCAGCGATAACCTGATGATCCTGAAGGAGTCCACCTGGCGTGCGATGCAAGACATCGTCCACCTGTTCGCTACCTCCGTGAATGCCGAACGGCTGCAGCAGAGCCTGCAACAGGTACGCGCCGACTACTTGGTCGAGGCTGCCGTTGAATGAGACTGCCATGAAGCTGCTGCTCACGCCGGGCGCTGCCGAAGACCTCGCCTATTGGGATGCCAACGACAGCGCGTTTGCCGCCAGGATCCGTCAGGTGCTGCACAAGCTCAAGCACGGCGAAGCCTTGCCGAGCCATCAGGTGACCAGCCTGCCGCTGAGTCTGAAAGGACTCAGCGCGGTGCGCGTGTCGCCGGAGCATCGCGTGGTGTTCGAGCGCCTGAACGGCGACATCATCGTGCATCAGTGCCGCTTCCACTATTGAGCGCGGCCCGTTTTTCCTCTGACTCCCCACACATCCGACTCAGGTATCCGCATCACGCAATGCCCCTGCCTTTTGGCCGGGGTATTGCTGTTTTGTCGCGTCGAGATAGTTGTATAAAAGATACAAATTGGTCGCTGTTTTAGTAAATTTAAAAATAAATCTTTGTTTTAAATTCCATTATTTGTTTAAATAAATAAAGTCTTCTTGCAATTTCCGTCAAGAAGCATCGATTTGGTCGTGTTTTCGCAACACCTCGATCGATCAATATTGGATCAACAATTATTGGAGTTCTGAAAAATGAGAAAGTCTCTTTTGGCGCTGGCGGTTATGAGTTCGCTCGGTTCGTTTGCGAGCATGGCCCATGCTCAAAGCTCGGTCACGATCTACGGCATCATCGATGCCAGCGTCGGCTACAACAGCAAAGTGGCAACCGGCACAGGCCGCGCAACCGGCAACCGCGCTGGTGTTGATTCGGGCGCCATCAAGGGTTCCCGTCTGGGCTTCAAGGGTAGCGAAGACCTCGGCGGCGGCCTGAAAGCCCTGTTCAATCTGGAAAACGGCTTCAACGTCGACACCGGCGCAGCGGCACAAAACGGCACGCTGTTCGGCCGTACCGCTACCGTCGGCCTGTCCGGCAACTTCGGTGCGGTGCTGCTCGGCCGTCAGAAGGACTTCATCGACGACATCGCCGCCTTCACCACCATCGAGGATCTGGGCGGCATGGTCAGCAATGTCCACGCCAAGGATCTGGACCGCACCAACGGCGAACGCGTCAACAACTCGATTCGCTACAACACACCGAACGTCAACGGCTTCTACGGCAGCGTGATCTACGGCTTCGGCGAAACCGCCGGTTCGACTTCCACCGGTCAGTCTTACGGCATTGGCGGTGCCTATGCCAACGGTCCGTTCGGCATCGGCTTGGGTTACTTCCAGGCGAAAAAGGCCAGCAACGCCACCGGCGCTGTGGCTTCGAGCGACGTCAACTCGTCGTCCGCGACCACTTGCGCGACCGGCGCGGGTAATGTCGGCGACACCTGCCTGAAGACCTGGACGCTGGCTGCCAGCTACCAGCTCGGCGCAGCCAAGCTGCACGGTTCATGGTCACAAGTGAAGTTGCCGCTGGCACAAGCCGGCAGCGCATCGTCGTTCTCGGCCGCATCGGCAGCCAGCTTCACAGGTGACACCACGGCGCAGTTTGCTGTCGGCGGCATCAATAACGACAAGACCAACATCTTCGACGTCGGTGTGAACTACGCGCTGACACCGTCCTTGTCCTTGCTCGGCAGCGTGCAGTACGCCCGCGTAAACTTCGTCAACGCCGCCAACGGCAAGATGACTCAGCTGAACCTCGGCGCCAAATACGCCTTGTCCAAGCGCACCACGCTGTACGGTATCTACCGCAACCTGCGCGCATCCGATATGTACAACGTCGGTGTGAACAGCTCCAGCGTACCTGGCGCGGACAACAGCCAGAACGCACTCAACGTCGGCATCATCCACAACTTCTGATCTCTGTATAGAAGCGGTTGAAGATCCTGTATTGAGATCCTTCCCCAAGGGGAGGCAAGCGCAACAGCTCGCCTCGGAAAAGCGCCGGTCAATCACTGACCGGCGCTTTTTTTTTTCGGCCATGTTTGCTGCAATGTCTGCCGGCAACCCGCTATAAGCCGCATGCTGCCTATGTACCGGTGAAAGCTATTGGACTGATGAAGACTATCAATTTTCCCTAAAGCTTGTTTTTCAATAACATTGCCTCATGTCCAGATCCAGCCACACAGGAATATGGATCGCAGGCAAGAAAAATACTGCGCCGGTCATCGGATCGGCGCCAAACTTCAGGGAGCTTCACATGAACAATCCATCTCAGCCTGCCAAAGGAACCGCCATCAGCGTGGCGGCCCGCCTCGGCATCAGCTTTGCCATCGTGCTGGCCATGATGCTGGCGCTGACCATCCTCAGCATCATGAAGGTCAATTCTATCGAGGGCAGCCTCAGCACCATCAGCGACGATAACAACGTCAAGCAGCGCTACGCCATCAACTTTCGCGGCAGCGTGCATGACCGCGCCATCGCCTTGCGCGACCTGACGCTGGTGGGCGACGGCGAAGTGAAAGACGTCATCGGGCTGATCAACAAACTGGATAACGACTACCAGCAATCGGCCAAGCCGCTCGACGCCCTCTTCGCCGGTGAGAAGGGCAAGAAAGTGCGTCCGGAAGAGCGCGCCGATCTGGAATCCATCAACGCCATCGAAGCGCGCGCCATGCCGCTGGTGCAAAAGATCATCGCTGCGCGTACCGGCGGTGACACTGACGGTGCGCGTCAGATCATGCTGCAGCAAGGCAAGCCGGCCTTTACCGAATGGCTGGCCTCGATCAACAAACTGATCGATCTGGAAGAACAGATGACGCAGGCCGAATCGGCTCGTGCACGCAATCTGGCGCATGGCTTCCAGGCGCTGATGCTGACTTTCCTGGCCGTGGCGATGGTGGCCGGCGTGGTGCTGGCAACACTGATCACGCGTTATATCCGCCGCGCTCTGGGGGCCGAGCCGGATGAGGTCAAAGAACTCGCCTTCGCCGTCGATCGCGGTGAACTCTATCATGCTGTGGATACCGGTAAGGACGGCGCTGCGCGCACCAGCATCATGGCCGCTTTGTCGGAAATGAGCAGCAACCTGCGCAATACCGTCAGCGAAGTGCGCGATGCCGCCGCCGGCGTGACCGAAATCAGCAGCCAGATCGCCGAAGGCAACCGTGACCTCGCGGCGCGCACCGAAGACCAGGCAGCCTCGCTGGAAGAGACTGCTTCGGCAATGGAAGAGCTGACGTCGACCGTGAAGCAGAACGACGATAACGCCCGTCAAGCCAATGAACTGGCACGCAACGCATCTGAAATCGCTCAACAAGGTGGCGCGATTGTCGGCCAGGTGGTGCAGACCATGGACTCGATTAATACCTCGTCACGCAAGATCGTTGACATCATCGGTGTGATCGATGGCATCGCTTTCCAGACCAACATCCTGGCCCTGAACGCAGCGGTAGAAGCAGCCCGTGCCGGCGAGCAGGGGCGTGGTTTTGCGGTGGTTGCGACGGAAGTGCGCAGCCTGGCGCAACGCAGCTCGGCCGCAGCGAAAGAGATTAAGCACCTGATTGATGATTCGGTGGAAAAAGTCGACACCGGCACCAAGCTGGTCGAGCAAGCCGGCGACACGATGGAGCAGATCGTCGCCAGCGTGAAGCGTGTCACTGACGTGATGGGCGAAATCTCGGCCGCCAGCCATGAGCAAAGTATCGGCATTGAAGAAGTACACCGCGCGATTGCGCTGATGGATCAGGTTACCCAGCAAAACGCCGCCCTGGTGGAACAAGCCAGCGCCGCCGTCGGCACCTTGCAGGATCAGGCCGCCAGCCTCAACCATGCTGTCGGTGTGTTCAGTCTGGAAGCGCCCGGCACGCACGTTGTTTCCGCAGTGGGCGCCGGCAACATCGTGCCGCTGCGTCCGCTTGGCATCCATATTGTCAATCCTGCCCCGCAACTGGGTGATCATCGCAAGCGCGCCTGATCCGGCAAGTTCTATCTGCACCCCGCGCGCGCCATGCAACATGGCAGCCGACGGGGTGCTTTCTTTTGAGCTGAAAATTTCCTTTCGGCACCACTTCATTTCGAACATCCTGCTGCCGATAATATTGGAGGGGTGTTTACCTGCCAAAGGCGTACACATCAGGAATCAATAGAACAGATACAAATAAACACAAAAACAGGGACGGCCCATGATCCATATACTCCGCTCATCATCTTCGCTGGCGAAGGTGTTGATCTTGCCGTTTGTCGTCCTGATCCTCGCGCTGTCGCTGCTGGTTGGGTTACTTTCTTATTTCGCCGGGCGGCATGCCGTGGTTTCGGTGGCCGAGCAAATGCTCGATCAGACTGCCGACCGCGTTGCGCTGACGGTGCAGCGTCATATCGACGGCGCTACCTCAGTGCTCGAATCGGCGTACCCGCGCGGCCTGCCGGCGGCGCCCGATATCAATACCGATCTTGATGCTATGCGCGCTCGTTTCTGGAGTGCGACATCCATGCATCCGGAACTCAACAACTACGTCTTCTACGGCAACCGCAGCGGCGACTTCGTGGGTTTGTTCCGCTTTGCTCCGGACGATGCAGAGCTACGTGTCAAGCGTGCTGCCGCCGGATATCGCAGCGCTTATCGTTTCGACAGCATCGGCGGGCAGCTCAGCATGCCCAAGAACGACGAGACCAAATTTGATCCTCGCACGCGCCCTTGGTATGCCGCAGGTCAAAACAGCGATCGCGACGCCTGGAGCGAGATTTATATCAACTATTGGGACAAGGATCTGGTTGCCACCCGATCCCGCCGCGTCTTGTCAAAAAACGGTCAATTCGAAGGTGTGATTGCCACGGACGTGTCACTCAAGGCGCTCAATGATTTCATTCGCGATCTGCACGTCAGCGCACGTGGCGTTGCCTTCATCATGGAGTCGAACGGCAACCTCATCGCATCGTCCAGCGGTGAAAATATTTACACCGACAAGCAAGGTCAGGTGGGGCGTTTGCGCGCCGATGCCAGCCAGAATCAGATTATCCGCAGCGCCTACACCACCCTGCAACAGCATCTCGCCGAAGAAGAAAATGTTGGTGGCACCAACAGCACCTTCACCTTCCAGGGGCCGGATAACGAAACGATCTATGCCTCCTATTCATGGGTGCGCGATAACGCCGGTCTATCGTGGGTCACGGTGATTGCTGTACCGCGCGGTGACTTCCTCGATACGCTCGACAAGAATGCACGCTGGACTGTCGTGATTGCCGTATTTGCAGTCATCATTGCCTTGCTGCTGGGACTGAGCGTGGTGCACTGGGTCGTGCGTGATGTGCGGCGTCTGTCACGTGCAGCGGCACGCATCGGCAAAGGCCAGATGAACGTCGCATTGAAGATCGAGCGGCGCGATGAGATCGGCCAGCTCGCGGACAGTTTCATGCAGATGCAAAGCGAACTCAGCACCGACAAGCTTACCGGCGTCACCAGCCGCGCCGCCTTGCTGCGCTACCTCGATGCCGCGGTACACAAACGCGGTCGTCGCGCTACCGAGTTGTTTGAACAGTTCACAGTCATGTTCATTGACCTCAATCGCTTCAAGGCGATCAACGACAAGCTTGGCCACGAGTACGGCGATCTTACGCTGATCGAAGTCGGCCGGCGCCTGCGCACCATCATGCGCGAGGACGATGTGGTGGCGCGTTTCGGCGGTGATGAATTCGTGCTGGTGTTCTGGGGCATTGCCGAAGCGGCGTTTGCCGACAAAGTCCGGAAGAAGATCGAGGATGTACTGGCGCCGCCGCTGGAATGCCTGATGGAAGTCCAAGGTGCAGAAGGCATGACGGTCGGCGCTTCCATCGGCGTGTCCTTTTATCCGCAAGACGGCAAGGATGCCGAAACATTGATCAAGCTCGCCGATCACGGCATGTACGAAGACAAGGCCGCCGGCCGCAAGAATGAGAAAGATGGCGGACGCGATCATCGTTGATGATGCAGTCGGTGAAAACCAGCTTGTGCGGTCAGGAATAATCGCCTGATTGAACATCACGGCATGTAGCCTCGGTCTGATTGATGGCAATTTGTCTTCTAAAGTTATGCGAATTCCTTCTTGGACTCGCCTGAACCGCGCTTCCTATAATCGTTTGCACATCCCATATCCGGCCACCGCGATATGGTTTTCAGCGATGACCGGAGGCGACATGAACGCGATAGCAGGCAAGACTGTTCCGATTTACGAAAAAATTGTTGTTAAGCCACAAGCCGTACATATTGGTGCGGAGATTTCCGGCGTCGACCTGAGTGCGCCTCTTGATGCAACGACCATTGCAGAGATCCGTGCGGCTTTGTTGCAATGGAAAGTGGTCTTCTTCCGCGACCAGCCATTGAGTCACACACAACATGTCGCGTTTGGAAAGCAGTTCGGCGATCTGACCGTTGGGCATCCGGTATTTGGCTACGAGCCGGGTCATCCTGAGATTTATTCTGTCGGACGCGACCGCTTCAAAAATCGCTTTAACGGCCCTCGTCTGGTGCGGCCATGGACCGGATGGCACACCGATGTCACTGCCGCAATCAATCCACCGGCGGCGTCAATCTTGCGTGGTGTGACGATTCCTCAGTATGGCGGCGATACGCAATGGACCAATCTGGTCGCAGCCTACCAGGGACTCTCGCCGGCCTTGCGGGCTTTCGTCGATACCTTGCAGGGCGAGCATCGCTTTACGCCGCCGGAGGGCAATCGCGCTACGCAAGATTTCGTCAACAAGGTCGCAGCAACGCCGCTGGTCAGTCATCATCCACTGGTGCGCGTGCATCCCGAGACCGGTGAGAAGGCGCTGTATGTCAGCCCTGGATTCCTGAAAAATATCGTCGGCCTGCATCCTCGCGAGAGCGAACAGTTGCTGGCACTGCTGTTCGAACATGTCGTGCGTCCCGAATACACGGTGCGCTTCAAATGGGAAGAGGGATCACTGGCCTTCTGGGACAACCGTTCCACGGCGCATCTGGCTCCGGTCGATATTTACGATACTGATTTCGAGCGCCAGCTGTATCGCATTACCCTCGTCGGTGATGTGCCCGTTGGTCCGGACGGAAAGTCCTCGGTCAGCATTGAGGGGAAACCGGTCGTCGCTCACAGCGTCGAGTAAGGGCAGCGATGTCACACGTTGTCATTCCTCAGCGTTCGGTAGCCATTATCGGCGGTGGCATGTCCGGCACATTGGCGGCGATTCGCCTGATCCGGCAGGCGCGCACGCCATTGTTGATCCGTATCTTTGATCCCAATCCTGAATTGGGGCGTGGTGTCGCGTACGGCACGGCCGATTTCAGTCATCGCTTGAATGGCCCAGCCAAAGCTTTCAGTCTGCGTCCTGAGAATCCCAACCATTTTGCCGATTGGTTGCAGGTGCGCGCCAACCGGTCGGGCTGGAATGACTTCGACGACAAGCTGCTGGCGTTTGCACCGCGCTGGCTGTACGGCGACTACATTCGCGAAGAGCTGGCGGAAGCATTGAATGCTGCTGCTTGCGGCGTGGAGCTGGAGCATATTCTGGCGCGTGTCGACGACATCGTGCAAGAACAGGGCCGCGTGCGGCTCAGGGTTGACGTCCAACGTGAATTCATCGCCGATCATGTGCTATTGGCCCCAGGGGTCTTCAAAGCGCAGCCTGGATTTGCCATTGCGCAGAGTTTGCTGGACGATGGCCGCTACCTGCCCGATCCCTGGAATCCGGATGCTCTCGACAAGCTCAAGAGCGTTGCGGATGTTCTGCTGGTAGGGAGCAGTCTGACGATGATCGATGCCGTGGTCTCGCTGGAAGCGCGTGGCTATCAGGGCAATTATCACGTCGTGTCACGGCGTGGATTGGTGCCGGTAGGCCGCAATGAGGCGCAAGCCTGGCCGGAGTTTTTGACGGATGTTGTGGCTCCGGTCTCTGTACGTTCCGTGTTGCGCGCGGTGCGTACGCAGATTGACAAGGCAAATGCGGCCGGCGAAGACTGGCAGCGCGTCGTGCTTGCCGTGCGACCGCACTTGTCTCGCTTGTGGCATGGAGCTTCGCTGGCCGAGCGGCAGCGATTCATGCGCCACATGCGTGCCTACTGGGATATGTTCCTGCACCGTGTTCCCCCGCCGAGCGCCAACGTGTTTGAAGCGGCGCGAGCGAGCGGGCGTCTTTTCCTGCATACAGGTACACCGACTGCTGTTCATGGCGCTGGAGACGGCCGGCTCGATGTGTCGGTGCGTCTGCGGGGGAAGTCTGCAACGACGATCCTGCGTAGCGACGCCCTCATCAATTGCACCGGCTTTGAATATGTATGGAAACGTGTAAGCGGCCAACCGTTGCTGGCACGCTTGCTGGAGAAGGGGTATGTACGTCCGAGCGAGCTTGGCCTCGGAATTGATGCCGATCCTCAGACGCTGGCGGTAATCGGCGTCGACGGCAATGCATCGGAACATATCTCCACCATGGGCTTGCCCTTGCGCGGCGTGCTGTTTGAGTCGGGCACGATTGCCGAGTTGTTGCGACAAGCAGTGTTGCTGGCGCCGCTGCTGGATGCCGCGGGACAGTACGTCGTCGAGGAAGAGCGCGACGCTGCCTGATCATGACAAATCCGAGCATCCATACTCGGATTGATTATTGGAAGCAAAGAGGTGAGAACGGTATAGTGAAACCTCTCCTCTCTGCTTCATGATTTGCGTGTTGTAGCGAAACAAGACGGTGCTTACTCCCGCAGCATCGTCCTCATGTCGGCTAGCGTCGACATGTGAGCAGATTCAAAGCGCGGCCACTTTGCAGATAGCACTGGGCTGCGCGAATCTACTCACATATCGGCGCTTTTTTTGCTCCTCAAATTCAAAAAGCCCCTCACGGCAACGTGAAGGGCTTTTTTGTTTGGCCTGTGCAGGCCTGCAAATAATTTATTTCTTGTAACTGTAGACGCCGATACGCGCGTTGGGATCGATCTGGCGGATGTAAAGCTGATAAGTGTCGCCGCTGCTGGTTTTCAGTTTTGCCATCTTGCTCTGTTTGCAACATGACGGGCAGGCGACTTTCTTTTCTTGTATTGGCCGCGCGTCCGGAGACAGCTGCAACATGAGTTGCCCGCAGTGTGGGCACGCCAGACTGATGTCTTGCGCGAAGAGGGTTGCGTGGGCGCCAGTTTTGCTGCCCGGGGTGTTCGATTTCATCGTCGATTATTCTTATAAGGGTGCCGGTTATAACCAAAGCCGGGGGTGTAACTCCCCGAATCCAGGTGGAGCAAGTCGGTGAATGTATCACACTTTTATTGGCGTGCCAGCGATTTGCCATTGGCAATTTTTTGCACAATTCGTCACCGCATTTTTTCTGCGTGAACGAATGTGCACAAGCGCATGCGCGAAGAGCGAGTATAAAAATCCGGCATGAAATTTGGAACGACTGTTTACGATTTTGCTTACGCGAAAAACGGAGCAAAATATTGAAGAAAAAATGCGTGAGGGGAGATCGAATGCACTTGTTGCAGATCGCAATCCCGGCAAGCGGAGATCGCATCACTGCAAGAAGGCATGCGCACTTATCTGCGCAAGACGCGGCAGACAGCAGCAAAAAGAGAAGAGGAAATTAACAGAGATAGTCCGCCGGCGGCATCATGCCGGGAGCGGGCTATCTGTCATCGGCATGTGAGGCAGCCGATTAGTGCGTGGTGTCGATATAGTTGGCGCGAGCGATGTTGCCGCCGCGGCCCAGTTCAGCAAGCACTTCAGCGCGGGTCTTGGAAGACGCGACTGGCGTTGGGTTGAACGTTTCTTGATAGTTGCGACGGCCGAGGTCACCACCAGCTTGTTTGACTTCAGCGATGACTTCAGCGCGAGTCTTGGTGGAAACGAAAGGCTTTTCGACCGGGTATTGGGTTTCAGCAAAAGCGGAACCTGCGGCGGCGATCAGGGCTGTAGCGGCGATAATTTTAGCGATGTTCATTTTATTCTCTCTGAGTAAATGGTTAGTGCAAATAAGGCAAAAAAGTGAAGCTTGAAGTGAAACCGGAAGTGGTTCATTTGGGCTCAGTACCGATCTGGGATCGGAGTTTTGTTTTGCAACCAGATATTTCAGCGTTATCCGAAAATAGAATGACTGATATAAGCAGATCGTCTAACTGAAGGGCGTTGGCGGGTGCTGAAAATGATGCGGTCTGAATGGGTTCTGTCGCCGCATCGCCGCGCCAGGAGTGGCGTTGCGGCGATGTTGTTCAGAGGCTGATGACGATGCGGGAGAGCTGCAATCCCGATTGTTCCAGAAACGCGAATACAGAATCTGCACCGATGGTTTCAATACGATCACTGAAACGTTTCTCGTTGGGATGATCGTCGAAGGCAATATTGGCTTTGAACATCCTTCCACCCAGACGCGTCATCGGCCCCAGTGTCAGCACCGTGGGTTCATAGCCTTTGAACTTCAGCCAGGCCTGAGCCTGTTCCCGATTGCGGATGCTTGGTTCTTGCGCCATCGCCAGGGTTTCCAATACCCATTGATTGGACTGTTGATATTTCGTGCTCCAGACATAGGACAGCATGTTGTAGCCGGGCGTGTGTTCGGTCAGCACTTTTTGCGAATCAGTGAGTACGGTGCGCAGGCGCTGTTGCACCTCCGGTGTCGGTATGGCGATTGCCGTTTCAAAGCGGAACGGGTCATCGAGAAAAAACTGTCCCATCCCCTGTTCATAGATATTGCTGATCGCGGTATCGCACTCGTTCAGTTTATGGACGATGGTCCAGTTGCCATTGTCCTTGTAGGCAAAACCAAGATGTGAATAGTGTTGGTTGTATTTGCTCAGGTCTTGTCCTGCTCGGCCGATGATGACCACCTCCGCGCCGCTGGCGTCAAGCTGTTCGACAGTCTTGACCGCCATCGCGATGCCTTTGGTGACCATGCCGACGGCCGGTGGTTTTTGTTCGCATCTCTGGCCTGCATGGGTGATCGCAGGCAGGAATAGTGACAGGGCAGTCGCGGTGGCGAGCAAGAGTTTCTTGTACATGTTGTTCTCTCTTTTGGTTGCGTGATTGATGATGTCTGGAGGAGACAATCAGGAAATCTTCTTGCTCTTCATGAGCGCCTTGCCCAGATCGTTGGGGATGATCGCCAGCACTTGTCCTGCACTGACCAGCAACATGCCTGCCGAGGTCGCCGTGGCCTTGATGCTGGCGCCCACGCCGACCGACACAGCGCCGCTCACATTTGTCGTGACAGTGACGGAGCCGCGCACGCCGGTGCCGATTTTTTCCAGTACATAGACCGAGCCCTTGCCTGATGCTTCTACGCCCTTGACCAGGTATTCACCACCTTCGGAAATAAACATCGCCGGCGCCACCACGGATGCCACAACCGAGATGGCCGAGGCATCGCTGGCAGTGGATTGCGCAGCGGCCGGGTTGGACAGCAGGCTGAATGACAGCGCGCAGCTCAGTACAACAGCACGGATGAAAGAAAAAGAAGGGGATGGATTGGCGAAGGACTGTGTCGACTTGTTCATGTTGTTCTCTCTTGTTGAGTTTGCGGGAGCGCCTCGTTGAGCGCAGGCAGACTGTAGCAACGGTATTGAAATGTGTGTAAATGACATGGATAGAATCGGTTAATGAATGGGTAAGTATCGAAATACGATACTATTCGCCGATCACCCCACATTACTCTCCAGAGAGAACAGCATGGCCCAGGCAGACGCGCTCATCGGCGCATTGAAAAACGTACTGAAAGCACGTGGCGTCACTTATGCCAAATTAGGGAAGGGATTGGGCTTGAGCGAAGCGAGCGTAAAACGCGTGTTCGCCGAGAAGAGTTTTACGCTGGAGCGCTTCGATCAGATCTGTTCGCTGCTGAACATACAGATCAGCGATCTGGCGCGCATGGTGGCGCATGAGTCGGCCGCGCCCGTGCAGCTGACGCACGAGCAAGAGGGCAAGCTGGTCGCCGACCCGCGGCTATTGCTGGTGGCAGTGCATGCGGTCAATCATTGGACGTTGGACGAGATCATCGACGCTTTCGCATTCACAAAAGCCGAAAGCATCCGTCTGCTGGCACGTCTGGACAAACTGGGCATCATCGATCTGCTGCCCAACAACAAAATCAGGGTGCGTGTGGCGCCGGACTTTCAATGGCTGCCGGGCGGTCCTATCCAGCAGTATTTTCGCGCGCAGCTGAAAAACGACTTTTTCAATTCACGCTTCGACGGCAAGGGCGAAAAGATGACGATGGTCAGCGGCATGCTGTCACATGCCAGCAATGAAGTCGTTCAGCAGCACATGCGCCGTCTTGGCGCCGAGCTCTCGGCCCTGCATCATCAGGATCTGGGGCTGCCGCTTGAGCAGCGCTTCGGTACCAGTCTCATCATGGCCGTGCGGCCCTGGACGCCGGAAGCGTTCAAGGCCTTCCAGCGCAAGCAAAGCAAGTGATATACCGGTGACGCTCGATAGTGCTCTGGGCGCAGCCCTCAACGATCAGTAGTTGATCGTGACGACTTTGGGTGCACCCGCGCGGCGGGCTGCTGCGGTGGACTGGGGTTGCGAGCTGGGTGCTGCCATTGCCATCGATTCAGGAACGCGGTCGAGATAATACGGATCAGCGGTTGCGTCGACGGCGATGAGTTCACCGAGAACGTTGCTGGCTTTTTCCGATGCCTTGACGTCAATGCTGGAGCAAGACTGGAAGTAGTCGGCGCTGCCTTCACTGAAATCGACCCTGCATCGTTCTGCCACCATTGCCGATACGCCAAGTTGCCCGGATGCTGCGGCGTGCACGGCCCTGACCCAGTTCATGTAGCCTCCTGCGAGGATCACCAGTGTTAGTGCGATATGGATTTTCTTCATGATTTTCCCTCCGTTGAACCCACTCTATTCGACATATAAAATCCACAACATCAGAGAAATCCTGATGAGAAGGTTGGTCGTCGCCAAAGTGAATTCGCAGGGTAATATTGTTATCCTGCATGAAGCATGAAGATCAGGCTGAAAGCCTTACTGGTATTGAATTTTGGTGAGTATATTACGCCACGATATGTTGATGCGCAGGCATGTTATGCAGCCCAAATTTTTTGTGTCAGGGTGATAGCAATTCCTCAACATAGGCGATAAAAGCACGCGCCTTTGCGCTGGCCATGCGTCCGCCGGGATACACGGCCCACAAATCCATTGCCGGCAATTGCCACTCTGTCAGCACGCGTTGCAGTGCGCCGCTCGCCAGTTCCGGCTCGAACATCCATTCCGACGAAATCGCCAGACCCATGTCGGCCAGTACGGCGGCGCGTACGCCTTCGGCGGCATTGACCTTGATACGGCCGTTGACGGCAACGGACACCTCGGTGCTGCCGCGCCGGAATTCCCAGCTGCTGCCGGTCTGGCCGTAGATGACCGCGTTGTGGGAAGTCAGATCCGCCGGCGTCGCGGGTACGCCATGTTGGGCGAAGTAGGCCGGTGTACCCACGACCGAGCGCGGGTTCTGCGCAATCTTGCGCGCCGTCATGCCGGAATCGCTGAGCGATCCCATGCGCAGCGCGACGTCGATACCTTCTTCTAGCATGTCGATGTGGCGATCGTCGAGCACGATGTCGAGGCTCAACTGCGGATGCATGTCGAGGAAGGGTTTCAGATAAGGGAGGATGCGTATGCGGGTAAAAGTCACCGCTGCGCAAACACGCAGCGGCCCCGACAAGCCGGTGCCTGCATCACGTGCGCTGCGTTCGGCTTCGTCAGCTTCTTCAATGGCGCGCATCGCCCGTTCGTAAAAACGCTGGCCGGCCTCGGTCGGCGTCAGGCCGCGCGTCGATCTCAGCAGCAGGCGCACGCCAAGGCGTTCTTCCAGTTGCGCAATCGTCTTCGACACGGCCGGCTGGCCGATCTCAAGACGGCGAGCAGCACCCGAGAACGAGCCTGATTCGACCACGTTGATGAAGGTGGCCATTGCATTCAGACGATCCATTTTTATTCCTTTGTGGAATTTATATTTTGGGGTATATCAGTGATTTTATCCTGATTGGGCATTCTTTATTCTTTTTGGGAATGAATCATATGCCATTCACCTGCGTTCTCCCACCGGCTCGATTGGAAGAAGATGCTTACGTCGATTGCATTTTTGCGATCCCCCACCCGGAGAATCATCATGACATTGCAAGCCAGGCTGGACGCCTTCAAAGCCGATTTTCTTGCCGGCAAGCCACCCTACAAGGCGCCCGCCGACATCCACCCGATCATGGCGCGCGCCACTGCCGAACTCATCGCCTCCGGCCAGGCCGGCCGTGCATTGAAGGCTGGCGACAAGGCGCCGTCGTTCACGCTCAACGATCCCGACGGCGAACCGGTATCGTCCGCCGAACTGCTGGCGCAAGGCCCGCTGATCCTGAGTTTCTATCGCGGTGTCTGGTGCCCGTACTGCAATATGGAACTGCAGGCTTTGCAAGAGACGTTGCCGGCGTTTCGCGCAGCCGGCGCGAACCTGGTGGCGATCTCGCCACAGACGGCGCCTAACAGCCGCAAGTCGATGCGTAACAACAATCTGGAATTTCCCATCCTGAGCGATACGCACAACGACGTCGCTGCCGCCTTCGGACTGCGCTTTGCATTGCCGGACTATCTGGTTGAGTTGTACAAGCTGCTCAAGAACGACCTGCCGGCTTTCAACGGTGACGGCAGCTGGACGTTGCCGATGCCGGCGCGCTATGTGATCGCCCGGGACGGCACCATCTTGTACGCCGAGATCAATCCCGACTACACCCATCGTCCGGAGCCGGAAGACATGCTGCATGTCTTGCCGTCCGCTTGATTGCCATTGCAATGAAGCGAAATTCGGTAGCGCCA
>Ga0105240_10005201_pt1 | contig 19462 bp, 20 predicted proteins | sample KBSC54metaG_FD_80426 | JGI IMG/M metagenome (GOLD analysis project Ga0105240, IMG submission 80426) | Corn rhizosphere microbial communities from Kellogg Biological Station, Michigan, USA - KBS C5-4 metaG | ecosystem: Host-associated > Plants > Roots > Rhizosphere > Soil | place: Michigan, USA... | reverse complement strand
CTTTTGGCTTTCCGCAGTCCTGGGCGGCACTAGCGGCCTCTTGGGATTTTTTCTTTCTTATGCGTGGGATTGGCCGCTGGGACCTACCGATATAGCGGTAGCCTTTGGGTTACTTTTACTCTCTGTTAGTGTGCGAAAAATATCCGTCATCCTGGCGGTCGTAAGCCAGGATCCCCGTTGACTGACGTTTTACGACGTTGACGTCAACGGGGCCCCTGGCTTCCGCCAGGGTGACGACATTTAATATAGGACGATAACGACCAGCGACGAATTCTTTTGTCTTTCGGGAGTTTCGCCGGAAATCCCAATGAGCACGAGATGATCATTCGCGCGCCGGATAAAGACGCGGCGGTCCGGTGTTGGCTGAATCACCGCCGAGCGCGTCGCTGTCTTCAATAATCCCATCCGTTTTTCCGCGCTCACCGTGGACAACCGCGTTAAGGCCTCATTTTGCGGAAGCGGCGTTTTTGCTTTTCGTGCTTCAACCAATTGCTTGATTTCAAAATCATCTTTTCCGCCTGTTGAAGGAAGGGCAAAAAAACCAACCGTGTTCGGATCGGAACTTCCCGTCAGCGCATCATAATGCAAATCCGTAAAGCGTCCATTGGAATCAATCGTATACACGGGCCCAATTAAAATCGCCGAAGACTTAAATGGCAATTCCGGAGGCAAACCGCTAGCAAACTCCTGCATAAACCCGCAAACCAGTTGAGTTTGCGCGTTACGATCCGGACTCTCGCAGCCCATTTTGGAGGCATAACTTTCCAATACGCTGCTGGAAAGATCAGCCGTTCCAAACGCTGGAGCCGGCGTAGGTTTCGCTAGCGGCGGACTTACGCTAGGTGCGGATTTTGGCGTCACATGCCGTTCATGCACAGGCTCTGCAACCTCATGTCTCGGCTGAGGTATCGTGACGCGCGTCGGAACAGGAGCTGGCGGCGGAGGCGCGGGTCTTGCGGCTTCCATCGGTTTGGAAGTCGGACTTCCAGCAAAAGGATCAGCAGCGATGGCCGGTTTCATCTGTGCAAAAGGCTCTCCGCTCGGTTCCACGACAATTGTCGATGTTTCCACTTTCGCCGGCGTGGAGGCCGGAACCACAGCAATCGCTGGCGTTTTTTGAATTACAGAAGGCGTTTGAGGAATGACTTTTTTCTGAATAGGTTGTGAAGCCGGCATGGATGGGGGAGCGGTCATGGTGGCCGGCGCTGATTTAAGCGGAGTCGCCAGGGGCGGTGGCGAAGCCGGAGTCGTTGAATTTCCCGCCAATCTATCGTCCAAGGCATGCAACAGCTCTGGCGATGGATCGGCAAAAGAGATGATCACAAACCCATTGGCCCACTCTCGAATAGAGGCGCCATGCCCTCCGCTGGGTTTAGCCAGGATGGGCTTAGCGAATAATACAGCCCGATCCTTCTGCGCGCCGGACGCATATTCAAAGTAATAGAACGTTCCCTTCTCAGCACCACATTGAAACGATTGAATCTGCTTCCTCTTATAGGGAGGCATAACCGTTTGATAGGGGCGATATTCCCACACCGCAGACACATGCTCCGTCAACGGGTATTGGCCCGTAATTGCTTGGCACGACGCCGGCGACGCGTTGGGAGTAAAAATGACCGAAGACAAAGGTCGCGTCCATCCGTTGGAAGCTAAAAACAAACATGTAAAGATAAAAAGAGTGGACCGCATTTGCAGCATGCCCCGATTATAGCGCGGACCTATGTTTTGTAACGTAAAATATTTCTACATTATCTTTTTATGAAAACATTCTTTCTTTTAAGCTGGATTGCCTTAGGGATTCCTACCTTCACATCGGCCCATGAAGCGCCAATCCCCGCCAATCGCCTCCAGCTCACGGCTGATGAAGGGCAAGTCCATCTGCATTTTCAGAGTAATGCCTCCTGGTGGATCTTGGAAGTTCTGGGCGATCAGATTCCACCTCCTACCGATTGGCCGCAAGACATGCAAAATAAAATTAAGATTTATTTTGATGCGCATTTTCAACTGCGCGCGGATGGCCACATTCTTCCCTCTCGATTGACCAAACTGCGCTACAGCGAAGAAATTTGGCATTACTATTCGGGATCAAAAATGGATTTAGATTTTTACTATGCCATCCCGCCAAACACGCATGTCCTTTCTGGAACTGCCACTTTTTATAAGGAAGAGAAGGGGCCCCATGCATTGATCACTTCGCCTTTGGCTTTTACGACGCGTCTGAAAACATCCGGTCCTCATGCCCATAATCAACTGCTGACGCTCAGCGATGCGGAATTTTCTTTTCCCTGGCTTGATGTTCAACGCACCTCCTCAGAACGCTGGAAGGATGGCGTGATGGACGGGTTATTCGTCTGGCAATGGAGTCCTGGGTTGCTTTTGGCATTACTCACCTTGCAACTTCAATTGCGCACACGATGGAGCAAAGCCTATGCACCCTTATCATTCATCGCCGCGGGGCTGGCAGCCGGTCTTTATGCCCTGCTAAAAAAAATGAATTCCGGTTATGCCCTCGGTGTCTTTGTTATCTTAATCGGGATGATGGCATTGGGAGAATGGGGAATGATCCTTTATTACAACCGTTTAAAGCGAACCAGTGAGTCGCAAGCGGCGGCCTTGTTTCAATCGCAACTACGTTTTCTCTCCATTTTAACTGGCGGTATGACGCTCTTTCTTTTATGACTCCCGCGATTCAACTCGACAATGTCACTAAAATTTATCGTCGCTCCCATTTAGGACGCGTGAAGGAAAGCGTGGGGGTTTCCGATCTGACGCTCGAAATTCGCGCCGGTGAAGTTTTCGGTCTTTTAGGTTTAAACGGTTCCGGCAAGACCACGACCTTAAAAATGCTCTTAGGTCTTTTAAGGCCCACCCAGGGAACGGCCACGCTCTTTGGCCGCGTCATGCCTGATCCGGAAGTCTTACGTAAAATTGGCTATCTCCCCGATGCCGCTTACCTTCCCAAATATCTGACAGGTGAGGAAGCGGTTTGGTTTTATGCCACGCTCTCGCAAATTCCTAAACAAAAACGCCGTGCGGCTGTCGAAGCAATTTTGGAAAAAGTCGGTATGACCGCCGCGGCAAAAAAGAAAATTGGGGACTATTCTAAAGGCATGTTTCAACGCATCAGCATGGCGCAAGCGCTAGTCCATGACCCCGAACTTTTAATTATGGATGAGCCGATTACGGGATTGGATCCCTTAGCCGTGCGCGAGGTACGCCAACTCGTCGCCTGGCTTAAGCAGCAGGGACGCACCGTCTTTTTTTCTTCGCATGATATTTCTGAAGTAGAAAAAGTGTGTGACCGAATCGCCATTTTAGCGAATGGAAAGTTGGTCGCGTTGATGGAACAAAAAGAATGGGCAGGTCAAGAAGGAAAATTAGAATCCGTCTTTACAGCTACGGTAAAACGATCAGAAGGCATAGGCGCTTTGAAATTCAGCTAATGGACCATTTTCTCCTCTTAGTTCAAGACACCTGGCGTGAACACATCCGCCATCGCATCTATTTGTCACTTTTTTTATTCGGCTTTGCTTTATTAGGCGGCGGGTTGATCATTTCGGCGCTGGCGATTGAAGAACGCGCGCGGTTAATGATGGATTTTGGTTTGGCAGCGATCGAGTTTTTAGGGTTGATTACGATTGTCTTTGTCTCGGTAAATTTGGTGTTAACCGAAATGGAAAACCGCACGCTTTATTTGATTCTAAGTCGCCCCCTGCCGCGCGGGCTTTACATCGCGGGCCGGTTTGCCGGCACTCTGCTGTCGATTACGGTCGCAATGGCTGCCATGGCCGTGTTGCATGGACTCTTACTGTGGCCCCTACCGCATACGATTTCGCTCAGTCACTATCTTATGGCCTGGGCCTGTGCCGTCGGAAAAATAGCCGTTGTGGGATCTTTGGCATTGGCCTTGTCGCTCTTTTCCACTTCGGCGCCGACCGCCATGACCTTTACGCTTTTTCTTTGGGCCATCGGCCATTTTTCTGAGGAATTAAAGTTTCTTGGGCAGAAATCAGCAAATGCGTTGGTGAAAACATTGGTTTGGTTCTTTTATCACGTGGCACCCAATTTTTCTTACTTTAATTATCGTGATTTTCTTTACAGCCCCCATCCTCCGTCAGGTGCTTGGTTTTTTTATTTGGCGTGCTATACCGTGGGATACACGGGCATTTGCCTCTGGGTGGCCACGTTCCTTTTTTCACGAAAGGAATTTTAATGTCCCTACGCGCCAGCGCCGGTCTCGTCAGTCTTTTTCTATTAACGTCGATTGGCTTTTCTGGCCTGCATAACACTTTTGTCTGGCCTTACCCGCCATTTAATCAGTTAATTACACAACGCCATGGCATGCAAGATGTCACCATCGTGACAGCAGGCTTTCGTTCTTTGGCGGCAGACTTAGGCTGGATTCAACTTTTGCAATATGTCGGCGGAGGTTTTTTGCCCGGAGAAGATACAAAGCGGGGGTATGCCGAACTAAAACCCATGGCGCTTAGGGTGACGCGTCTAGATCCTTATTTCACCCATGCCTATCTCTACAGCGCCAGTATGTTGGCTTTTTTTCGCAATATCAGTCGCCCTCAAGAAGCCTTAGATGTTTTAGTCGAAGGCATGCATTACAACCCGATGTTTTGGCCTTTGCGCGCCACGGCTGCCGCGATTGGTTTTTCCCAACAGGCTCAATTTGATCGCATGGCACGAGCATTAGAAGATGCCATTCAATATCCAGAGTGCCCCGCTCTCGTTAAATCCATTCTGGCCAACGGCTATAAAGCGCAAGGACGAAAAGCCGATGAATTACGTATTTGGAAATTAATCCTTAGCAATCCGCATGATGAGCAATATCACGACAAAGCGCGCCGCGAAATTAGAACTTTAGAAAACGGCGACACGCACCCATGACTCCCGGTCCTTTTCTCATGGCGCTTTTAAGCGCCTTATCGGTGAGCATCGCCGGCTTCTTGATTGTCACCTTGATTTCGATTTCCGAATATCGGTTACGCAAAGTATTGTCCTTTTTGGTCAGCCTAGCGATGGGCGCGCTTTTTGGCGATGTCGCCTTGCATTTACTCCCGGAAGTATTTCGTCGCACCGAAGATTCGCTTTCCAGTTCGCTCGGACTTCTCGGCGGACTGGGTTGTTCATTCGTGCTGGAAAAATTTCTGCGCTGGAAACATCAACATGGCTTTAGTGAAGTTCATGATGAGACGCATGCTCACGCCCATCATCACCATGACATTAAACCGGTCGCGCGTATTTTGATGATTTCAGATGGTCTGCACAACATGTTGGATGGGCTTTTAATCGGCGCCAGCTTTTTAGCCGGCCGTTCTATTGGCCTCGCCACGACGCTAGCCGTGCTATTGCATGAGATCCCGCATGAAATCGGCGATTTGGGCGTCTTGCTTGATGCCGGCTATACAAGAAAAAAAGCGCTGCTCTTTAATTTCACCTGGGGCGCCTTTGCCTTAGCTGGTGTCTGTATCGCTTATGGCGTTGGCAGCCACATCATCGCCTTTACCCCACTAGCGCTCTCCATTACCGCTGGCTTCTTTTTATATATCGCTGGATCCAATCTTACGCCGGAAATGCAAAAAGAAAATTCTCCTGGAAAATCTCTGGCGCAGTTGGCGGGAATTTCGGTCGGCGTGGGACTGATGTTAATTTTGTTGAAATTCGAACATTAACGGCACGCTTATTTTAAAGGCTGGGCGCAGGGAGCGCAGAGGCCGTTCATTTGGATTTCGTGGAAGCGCAGCTCAAAACCCGTTTGCTCGCGCACATGCTTTTCAATATCAGAAACGCATACGTTCACGTCCATGATGGCGCCGCAACGGTCGCAGCGGACATGATGATGATGTTTATTGCGCGCCAACTCGTACCGGGTAGTCCCATCGCCCAACTCGATACGACAGACAATTTTTTCTTTCTCAAAACGGTCCAAGATACGATAGACTGAAACCAGGTCGCTTTTGGAGGCCCGGCAGCGCTGCCAGATTTCTTTAGCGCTCATCGGGGTATGTTCATGTTCCAGAGCGGTCAAAATGGCTTTCCGCGGTCCCGTAAGGCGGACGCGGTTGGTTTTTAAGCGCGATAGAAAGGGACTTTCTGAGATCGTGTTCATGAATAGGGTTTATTATGCCCTGGAATCATGGTTTAATGAAAGCGATAACCTATGGAACAAAGGCCAGATCATTCGCCCGACCAAGATGATATTAATGATGAACTCTCTATTTACCGTTGTCCACATTGCAACTTTATTACGCTTCAAGCCGGAGATCGGACTTTTGAACTGACCCGCGAGGACTTTATGCGCTTTCGCGATATGGTTAATGAAGTGGCCATGGATTTACCGGATCGTTGCAGCATTCATAATAAGGCGCGCTTTGACTTTCAGAAAAATTAAATCTACAACGTCGGAATGATTTGCCCCTCTTGTAATTCTCCTTCCGATACCAATCACAGCTATTGTATTCGCTGCGGTTTTCCTTTGGCCGAACGCGGGCGTTTTCTTTCGCGCCTCCGCGGCTCTTCTACCTGGATTTTAAGACGAAGTATCGCCGGGTTAAGTACCGGTCTTGTGGGCTGGTTTGTACTTCCCGCGGCGTCGCGCGCCGCGGGGGCCTCCTTGCCGCAATGGGGGCATCTCATTCTGAGCGGCACGCTCGGGGGATACTTTCTCGGTATCGTGGAAGGCATGGTCGAAGAATCCGCCTTAAAAACCGTTCGCGGTGGAATTCATGGCGCCTGCGGAGGGTTGGTGGGCGGGCTAATTGGCAGCCTCGTTTTAAATTTTTCGAATAACGGCATGGGCGCCGTCGTCTGTGCCTGGGGTGTGACGGGGGCCACCATCGGCGCCTCCAGTGTATGGCTGGAACGGCGGACCGACCGTATTTTGATGGGATTAACGGCGGGACTTATCGGTGGCGCCTTGGGCGGATGGCTGGGATATCAAATGTATGCCAGTCTTGTGGATATGGCCAAGCCAGAAACCTGGCTGCTGAAACGTGGCGTCGAAGGAACCACAGGCGCGGTGCTAGGCGCCGTCCTTTGGTTTTTCATCGGCATCACAGAAAAATTATGGATTTTCAAACGCCGGGTGGCAACCAATGTTAGCTATAAAGAATGCGATTACTGTCAGCACACCAATCTTTTAAAAGCCTGGTACTGCGCGGGCTGCGGCACGTTGCTGCAGGTGTCGGCACCCCCGGAAAAATTGCAACTCACCAAGCGCGAAGCGCTGGCACGCGTGATTGCTGCCTGTAAATTTACCGCTCAGCTTTGCGCGATGACCGGTGTTCTCGTTTCGTGCCTGGTCGCTGTATTCTTAGCGACGGTCAATGTTTTTCTCGGACTCTTTGGACTGTTAGCGACTTCCCTTATTTCTTATTTGCTCTATACGATGCTGTACGCCAGTGCCGATGCCCTGTCGCCGCTTGTGGAATCATCCACCCCCGTCACCATCCACAAACAAACCATCAACGCCTAAAACGCAGGGCGGCAGACACAGGAATTTCGCCGTGTACGTTAGCCTTTGGAGTAACTGAGATAAATAGGGTGTCCCTGTCGTAGAATATCCAGGACCACGCCATTTTGGAAATGAATTTTTGCGATCAACCTTTTAAACGATTCGACAGTCGGCGTGGGAATTTCATTAACAGCGCAAATAATATCGCCTGCGAGCAGCCCCATGTCTTCGGCTTGACTACCGGCTTCAATATCGGTAACGAGAACGCCGACGGCATCTGGCGGTTGTCTAAAGCTCTCCGCTAAACGAGGCGTTAACTTAATGACATTGGCGCCGAGCCAGGCCTGCGTCGGTTCTTTTTCTGGCTTAGCCAGCGAACGATCACGACCTTCTTCATGATCGGCATCTGCAGAATCTGGGCGTTCCCCCATCACCAATGTCAGGGTCATTGTTTTCCGTAAACGCACGATGCGCAAAGCAATTGCTTTATTAGGCGGCGTTGTGGCGACAAGATTTTGTAAATCAGCGGAGGATTTTATCGGTATTCCGTTAAAGGAGCGAATAACATCGCCGCGTTCCAGCCCCGCTTTTTGCGCAGGCGAGCCTTTCATCACTTCATTAACGAGCGCCCCTTTATCGTCCGGCAGACCGAAGGCGCTGACCATCGCCGGAGTGATCTCATGACGCAACTCGACGCCCAACCAGCCACGCACCACGCGTCCCCGACTGACTAACTCGTCGAGAATTGCTTTGGCCTGATTAATCGGAACCGCAAAACCAATACCGGCAAACACGCCAGTCGGCGCGTAAATCGCCGTATTAATGCCCACCACTTCGCCGCGAATGTTGAGTAATGGCCCGCCGGAATTTCCGCGATTGATGGCGGCATCGGTTTGGATCAGATTGCGATATTCTTTGTCTTCGATGACCAAGGATTGTCGCGCGGCGGAAATCACACCCACCGTGACCGTTTGCGCCAGCGCGAAAGGCGAGCCAATGGCAATCGCCCAATCGCCGACTTTTACTTGATCTGAATTTCCCAAAGCCGCATGGGGCAACGACCGACCGGCATGAATGCGCACGACCGCTAAATCCGTGCGCGCATCTTTTCCGACAACGCTTGCTTTGTACTCTTTTTTACTACCCCCATCGTCGTAAACTAAAACTTTAATTTCATCGGCATCTTGGACCACATGTTCATTGGTCAGCACTAAACCCGTCGGATCAATAATAACGCCCGAGCCTACGCCTTCTCGCCGCAAGGAACGCGGGCGCGCGCGATTATTAAAAAATTGTTCCATAGGATCGCCGAAGAAAAAATATTCCGGGGCCGGCCGTTCAATACGTACGGTTGAAATGCTGACCACGGCGGGCTTCACTAATTGAGCGACTGTCGAAAAAGACGCTTGCAGATTAAGAACTTCAGGGTGCACCTGGGCCACGGGGCCCTTGGCTGGCGGAGAGTAAGAGGTTAAGGAGACGCCGGCTAGATGCAAGGACAGCGCAAGGATTCCGACGGCGACTAGACTTAACCCGATTTTTCTAACACGACTGGCCACGCGTTATCGCTGCTTCCTTTCCATGGCATGAAGCGCATGCAACTCCTTATCCAGAATGAGAACCCGGTATCCCCACCGTCGAACATTCCCGCGCATTTCCTGACGCGGAACAGGGACAGTCAACGCATGAACATCGCCTGAAACGGGAAAGTTCCCAGCGGCTACGAATGTATTGGCTCCTTGAGTCCGATAAAGCGTCGCTTGTGTACCGGAAAAACTTAAAGCATATTCCCAAGCATCTTCCGGCCTTACGGAAAGTCCCCGCCCTGGCAAAAGACTCGTAATGCCCACGTTCGCCAGCCCATTGATATCTACATAAATATCAAACGTCGCATTGACCACGGCCGAGCTTGTGCCCACCATCCAGGTCAATGTATCGCTTGAAGCGATGACCTCCATATGCAAGAGGGCATCCGCTAACCGAAACCGTTCGCGGCCATCGGGAAGAATATCGCCGGTGGCCAGCGGCTGTAAGGCGGCGGGCGTTGTGGAATCTGGAGATGACGCGGATTGAAGCAAATCATCGGGAGGCGTCTGCCCGATCAAACGATAAATCGTGCCAAAGAGCGCGTCCATGTCGCGCATCCGGTCTTCGCGTTCAATGTCCGATAAGGTCGCTGATCCTGCGAACAATACAAAGTTTCCATTTTCAGCCGTAAGAAATTCTTCCATGGCGGCATCAAGCCGCGAGATCGAGGCTTGCCCGGAATTTTGATAGGCCTCCATAGCGTCATGAGTTTTTTTCAGCGCCGACCAAATGGCATTTTTTTCCGGAACCCCAATCCAAGACGACCAATCGCTTTGCGTCCACGTTCTTTTATGGATGAGGTCATCGGTTAATTTTTGTGGCGTGGGCAGCATCGAATCTGCAGGCAACAGAGCGGTTGCTCTGTCATGCTCGAGACTTTTTCCCCAGGCGTCTAAGGTTTTAATCGCGCCAACACCCTTTTGTTCACGCTCATCCCACACCAAGATGTTAACCGCTGCCGTGGGACTTTGCGGTTGCGCGCCATCCCACAACATCAGCGATTTCCATCCTAGGAATCCTTCCGTCTGATAGAGACCACCGGCAGATTCCCCAGATCCCCAGGCCGCTACTATCCAATCAAATCCTTGTCCTTGCAGCACTTTGAGCAGCGCCGGACTGAACGCGCCATAAGGAAGAACCAAGCCTTTAGGCGAGGTGCCCCAGTTTTTTATGAATTCACTTTTGGCGCGTGCCACGTGCTGAATGACATCATCTGTTCCTAAATAGGGAGGCGTGGGTAACGACGTATCGGCGGGGACCGCAGTCTTGGCCTCATCGGTATTTGCTAATAAAGGAAGAAAAGGAGCATTGGGGATTTGCAGCGCCACACTGATGCGGCCTGTTTTTTCCAATTCTTGGAGATCTTTTTTTAAAGCGCTATTTTTACCCGTCTTAAAAAATCGCGGCGATACAGCCCATACAAAACGCAAGGCGGGATAACGGTCTATCACCTTTAATGCGGCGGCCGTCTGGTCTTCGGTTTGTGGAATCCAGACCAGTAATCGGGGGCGGGAAACAGAGTCGGCCAACGCCATTCGCGCCGTCAGTAATAAAACAAATCCGATCCAGCGATAAGAAGACCGCATCCCTATCAGTATACTACGCGCCTCCGGCAGGGAGTCCTGCTTAGCAAAGTATAATGACCTCCAATGACTACGAAGGGAACATTCATTACATTTGAAGGGCCGGAAGGCAGCGGCAAATCGACGCATATTCGCTTATTAGAGGAACACCTGCGTGCCCAAGGCCGACGCGTGCAATTAACGCGCGAACCGGGGGGCTCGCCCCTAGGCACCGCCTTCCGGCGGATCCTTTTAGACCAAGGGGATGGGTTGACTGCCTTGGCCGAACTTTTTCTCTATCAAGCAGACCGTGCCCAACATGTCGAAGACGTGATTTTGCCGGCTTTGGCGCGCGGGCAGATTGTGCTCTGCGATCGTTTTACAGATTCGACCTTGGCCTACCAAGGATATGGACGTCAATTGGATTTAAAAACGATTGCTCTGCTTAATACGGTCGCGTCCCAGCGGTTGACGCCCGCCTTAACAATTCTTCTCGATGTCCCCGTCGAACGCGGACTCCAGCAAGCGCATGCCGCTAAGAAAAAATCTGATCGTCTAGAGCGCGCGGGCATGATGTTTCATCAACGGGTCCGGCGCGGATTTTTAGCGTTGGCGAAGAAAAATCCACGCCGCTTTCGTCTCATCAAGCAACAAGACACCATTGAAAAAACACAACACCTCATCCAAAAAGCGATTCAGGATATTCTTCCATGAGTTTAGATGCGCTCATTGGCCAGCCGTTAGCCGTAGAACTTGCGCGCAAATGGCTGGCACAAAAAACGAATCATCCGCTCTTGATGGTAGGACCGGAAGGTGTTGGCAAAAGGACGCTGGCCTTGGAACTGGCCAAAACATTGAACTGCAAAACCAATGATCCGGACTGCGCGTCCTGCCACAAAATTGCCGCCGGCTTACATCCCGACATTCGCGTGGTCGATATGGCCTGGCAAGCGTTGATTCGCGATGAAGAGGTGGAAAAGCAACAAAACCTGCGGATTGAAACTATCTTGGCTGAACGTCACCGGTTATTTCAGAGTCCGTTAGAAGGCACGCGGAAAGTCCTGATCGTCGATGATGCCCATCGCTTAACGCCTGATGCGGCGAACGCTTTTTTAAAAGTGCTCGAAGAGCCTCCGGCGGATGCCGCGATTTTTCTTTTAACACCTTTCCGTGAGCGGCTTTTACCGACGATTATCTCGCGTTGCCGTCCGATTCGTTTTCGTGCTTTGGCCGATGAAGAAATGCGGCTGTGGCAAAAACGCGCGGGAATCGAGGAAATCGATTTATGGTTAGCCCGCGGTTCTCCAGGAAGAGCCTTGCATTTGGTGCGCGAAGAAACGTTAAATGCGATTCGTCAAGCCGATGCGCTGTGGGAGTCCCTGCCTGCGCGCTCGGCCGTGGATATCGTTGGCAATGTAGAAAATCGCGGCAAAGGGGCACGCGTGACACGGCCGGAAATTGAAGAAAAAATTAAAACGCTCAAAGTTCCGGCGGCGCGCGCCTTAAGAGCAGGAGACCCGCGGGCCATGAATGCCTTGCCGGCCCTCGAAGGCGCGTTGCAAAAATTACGCCATAATGTGCAGCCAGGACTCGTTTACGAAGATCTCTTAATCACTTTAGCGAAGGACGCCTGATGGATAAATTTTTTATTAGCACACCCATTTATTACGTGAACGACGTGCCGCATATTGGGCATGCCTACACCACCGTGGCGGCCGATGTGCTGGCGCGCTGGAACCGGCTTAACGGTCGCGAGGTTTTCTTTCTTACCGGCACCGACGAACATGGCGCCAAAATCGATCAAGCGGCGGCGGCGCATAATCGCGATCCGCAAAGCTATTGCGATGAAATCGCCGGGCAGTTTCAAGCGGCCTGGAAAGCGCTCGACATTTCGAATGATGCTTTTATCCGCACGACGTCTCCCGCGCACACGCGCGCCGTCCAAGCGTTTCTAAAAATTTTATGGGATAAAGGCGTTATTTTTAAAGCCAGCTACAAAGGCAAGTACTGCGTGCAGTGTGAACGTTTTTATACCGATGATGAATTGGTGAATGGCCTTTGCCCCGATCATCGCACAACGCCCGAAGTGCAGCAGGAAGATAATTATTTTTTCCGCCTGTCCCAATTCAAAGACCAGCTCATTGCCGCGATCGAAGATCCGGAACATCCGCAACATTTTGAAATTTTCCCGCGCGAACGCCGCAACGAAGTCTTGGGGAAATTGCGCGGCGACATTAACGATGTCAGCATCTCGCGTGCGACTTTAACCTGGGGCATTCCGCTCCCCTGGGATCGTTCCCAAACCACTTATGTGTGGGTCGATGCCCTGCTGAATTATTTAACGGCAATCGGCTTTCCCGATGATCCCTCGCGCGTGGCTGCTTGGTGGCCGGCCGAACTACATCTTATGGCTAAAGATATTCTTTGGTTTCATGCGGTGATTTGGCCGGCGTTGCTGATGGCGGCGGGCATGGCGTTACCGAAAAAAATCTTTGCGCATGGATTTTTTACCGTCGCCGGTGTAAAAATGTCTAAGAGCATCGGCAATGTGATCCGGCCCGATGCCTTGATTAAGGAATATGGCATCGATGGCACACGTTATCTACTCCTGTCGGCCTTCCCCTTTGGTTCGGATGGCGATTTTACACCGGAAACGATGAAAACAGGATTTAATGCGGCGCTGGCCAATGACTTGGGCAATTTAGTCGCGCGCGCTTTAAATATGTTGGAAAAATACTGCGACTCTAAAATTCCGGCAGGAACAAAACGCGACCTCGTCGAGCAAGTCTTAAAAGATCTGGAACCCATTGAAGGCCATCTGGATCATTTGCAATTTCATTATGCTTTGACCACACTTTTGGCCGGCGTTGACCGCGTCAACCGTTTCATCGAATTGAAGGCGCCGTGGAAATTGATTAAGACGGCGCCTGAAGAAACGGCGGAGGCATTGCGCGAAGTAGCCTTGAGTTTGAAAGCGCTCTTGTTTTACATCCGTCCTTTCATGCCGCAAACAGCGCGGACGATGTATGAAGCCTTGGGACATACCGACGATCTTTATACGCATGGCAAAGAATTTTTCCAAAACCCTCATGCCGTAGATTTGCCTGCGGGTCAAAAAATTCTAAAAGGCACACCCATCTTCCCGCGCAAATGAGCCGCACATGGATGGATACGCATGCCCACCTCAATGACAACCACTTTGATGCGGATCGCGAAAGCGCGATTCAACGTGCCTTAGACGCCGGCGTCGGAACCTTTATTGAAGTCGCGGAGTCTCCGGAGATGTGGGAGGCGGCGATTGCCTTGGCCGAACGTTATCCCTTTATTTATGCCAGTCTAGGCATTCATCCGCATCACGCGCATTTACTCGATGCCGCGTCATGGAAAACCGTCGGAACCCGGCTGAAAAGTTTATTAGCCCATCCCAAGGTAGTGGCCATCGGTGAATTTGGGCTGGATTATTTTCGGATGCAGAATACGAAAGAGCAGCAACAGTTTATCTGCCGTGCGCAATTGGAGCTGGCGCAAGACATGAAAAAACCAATCGTGATTCACTGTCGGGAAAATAATCCGATTCCCGAAGATTTTAAATGTCATGCGGATTTACAAGAGATGCTGCAGGCTTTTTATCCCGCGCTAGCGCATGAGCGACACCTGACGCAACCTGTGGGAGTGATTCATTGTTTTTCTGGAACCTGGGCTGATGCTCAATTTTATTTAGGGCGCGGGTTCATGCTGGGCGTAGACGGCCCGGCCACTTACCCTTCTGCCAAACAACTCAAAGAAAATATGACACGCGTTCCGCTAGAGCGCCTGGTGTTAGAAACGGATTCTCCGTATTTGCCGCCGCAGCCTTATCGCGGGCAACGCAACGAGCCGGCCTATTTGCCGCTGACCGGCGCTCATGTCGCGGAATTAAAACATCAGACCGCCGATGCCTTAGCTCAAATCACAACGGCTAATGGCCGCGCTTTATTCCGCTTAAATTAGTGTCTGATTTTCTTCATTATCCAACCCGCGAACATCGTACACGCGTTTTGGTTTTGGCTTTTTTGCTTATTTCTCTCGTCAGTGGCGCGGGTTATTATTGGTCGCGTACACCGACTGTGCTTTTAACCCTTGATCGTCAAACCCGGAGCATCCGTTCGAACGCGAAGACTGTTCGCGATTTTCTAATCGAGCAACATATTGCACTTAATGCCGCTGACATCGTAACACCGGATCTGACGACCGCGTTAACGCGCGACTTGTCCATCCGCGTTACGCGCATCACGGTTCATAATGAAAAAGTCACCTTAGATATCCCCTTGTCTATTGCCTGGCAGGTGCGCACTCGGCAAAACTTACGCCGCATCCTGGTACAAAAAGGATTACAGAATCAAAGGAAACAAACGGTACGTGTGACGTTAGCCGACGGAAAAGAAATCGAACGCAAGGTTACGGTCGAAAAACTCATTCGCAAACCGCTTTACACATTAACCCTGCTTGATGATAAAGACCGTCCGTTAAAAACCTATGACTTAAATAAATGCAAGCATGTGAAAATGCTGGCTACGGCTTACTACGTGGGCGACCCGATGGTGCCGGGAGACACCACTTATCTGGGTCATAAATTACAACGCGGATTGGTGGCTATCGATCCCACCGTTCTCCCCTTAGGGTGGCGACTCTATATCCCCGGCTATGGTTACGCCTATTCCTCCGATACCGGCAGCGCGATCAAAGGCCTGCGCATCGACCTCGCCGTAAAAAACAGCGCCGAAGAGCGCCGATATAACCATCGGCAAGTGACGATTTACCTCTTAGAAAAATCCAAAAAGTGGTAAATCGTCATCCTGGCAGGTCGTAAGCCAGGATCCATACGAGCTATCGTTCTACAGCATTAACATCAGCCGCTAAGGGTAATGGGTTCTTAAGATTCGAGCGGGGAATGCGTGACGGGTTCTACGCTGATGCCTTTGTCGGTTAGGAATTTGATGGCTTTGGTCATAGTGGCTTCGTCAGGGGTTTGCAGCTCTAGGACAATTTCGCCGGTTTTGGCGGTGACTTTGGCACGGCGGATGTTGAAGACGACATCCATGGTTTTAGCCATTTGATAAATCACGGGTTCTTTAATGAGCCGGTCCGGATAAATCAGTTCAACTTGCTTGGTCAGCATACTCTCTTCTATCCTTAAAACGTTCCGCCAGCAATAGCGGGAATAATGGAAATTTCCGCGCCATCGACCACCACGGTTTTAGCGCCTTCTTTAAACCGGATGTCATCGCCATTTACAAACACATTAATAAAGCGGCGAATTTGCCCGTTCTCATCGCAGATCCGTTCTTTAATGCCGGGATAATTTTTTTCTAAGTTAGCCAAAATATCATCGATCGTTTTGCCTTCGCAATCGACAACAGCTTGTTCTTTGGTAAGTTTCCGTAACGGCGCTGGAATGCGAACTTTAACGGCCATGAACTGCCTCCTAGATTGCTTATTTTTATCGACCTAGGTCATCGTCCATTAACACACTGGAACGCTGGCCTTAGAAGACGAAATCTTTTCGTAAATCTCGCGAAACTGACTAATGGACGGTTCGATAAGAAAGGGCTTGTTCACTTCATTCATCACAGCCTCTTGTGTTTTATAGCCATTCCCGGTGATGTAAGCCACTGTCAGCTCGTCGGAACCGATCTTACCAGAAGCCGCTAGCTTTTTCAAAGCGGCGATCGTCACGCCACCGGCCGTTTCCGTATAAACACCCTCGCTGCTGGCCAGCAAGAAAATACCTTCGACAATCTCACGATCCGTAACGGCTTCGGCGGCCCCTTGACTCTGTTCGATAATTTTCTTGGCATAGTAACCATCCGCCGGGTTTCCAATGGCTAAACTCTTCGCGATCGTTTTAGGCTGCACCGGTTTAATGATGTCGGACTTTTCGCGCCAGGCTGTGACCACAGGACTACAGCCTTCGGCTTGTGCCCCTGACATCCGCGTGGGATGTTTGGCGATTAATCCCAACTGCGTAAACTCTTGTAGGCCTTTATAAATTTTAGTCAGCAGCGAACCGCTGGCCATCGGCACCACACAATGATCAGGGGCGCGCCAGCCCAATTGCTCGGCCACTTCAAAACCCAAGGTTTTCGATCCTTCGGCATAATAGGGCCGCACATTCACATTCACGAAGGCCCATTTAAAAGCATCGGCAACTTCCGCGCACAACCTGTTGACCTGATCATAGTTGCCTTTGATGCCAATAATCGTCGGACCATAAATCCCAGCGCCCACCACTTTGCTAGGTTCAAGGTCGGCGGGAATAAAAACAAAGGCGCGCGATTTGGAAACGGCGCCATACGCGGCCACCGCGCAAGCCAGGTTTCCCGTCGAAGCGCAAGCCACCGTATCAAAACCCAATTCTTTGGCCCGTGTCACAGCCGTTGTCACCACGCGATCTTTAAAAGAGAAGGTGGGATTGACCGAATCGTTTTTGATGTAAAGCTTTTTAAGACCTAATGCCGCGCCTAAATTTTTAGCGTGAAAAAGCGGCGTCATGCCCTCTTGAAGCGTGACCACATCGCGCGTTTCGACGGGGAGTAAATCCCAATAGCGCCATAGACTGGACGGACCTTTTTCAATGGAAGCACGACTAATCCGCTTCTGAATGGCCGGATAGTCATAGACCACCTCGAGGGGTCCAAAACAAAATTCGCAAACATGCGTCGCCTTCGCAGGAAACTGATGTTCACATTCTTTACATTGCAACGCTTTAATTTTTGATTCGCTCATATATAAACGTAAAAACCCCGAGGAGAGAAATTCCTTGGGGTTTACCTTCCTCCTCTTATCGGCGTTTCGTCGCCACAGCGATCGATCGTCCAGGCGTTGGCACCTTAAATGGAGGTTGCCGCGAGATCATGGGGCCCGTCCCTCCCTCGCTCTGGATAAGAAGCTACTCACACTATAAAGAACAAACAACGGATAGATTATAGCGCACTCGAGGCCTATTTAGAAAAAAGGCACCGAGACCCCACCGCGAGGAGCAGTCTCTTCTTCTAAATTTAAAAGGTAAAAGGACGTAATTCTGCTTCTCGCTCTGAGATTTGATGTTTAATACCCTTATGTCCATCTCAAAAAACCGGCTGATTTATGTGTCCTTGGCGTTATCGATGCTCCCGCTCATCAGCCAAGGAGCCATGACGCCGGAGGCCTTGATGCCCACATTAAATGTCAGCGGCATTGAACTGCCTGAGCAAACCATCGAGATTGCCGCCACAGAGGTGCAGGCCTATGGCGACAATGCCCAAGAGCATTGTTACGTATTTCCTTCTTTTGCCGTTTTTGAAACTGACAGCGGCCAAGTGGGCGCGGAATCCTTGATTGTCCGTCCGCGTAGCCAGGGACAGGCAATCGCCGAGCTTTGCAAAACAGCGCGACAAGCCGGCGATATCCATCTGGACCATGTAGAAGGTTATTTAGTGGGGGCTAAGGGCCCTTATCTCTTTGTTACGTCATCTGATTCTTCAGGTGCGCCCGGTAGTCTAACCCTCTTTCAAACGACCGCGGCGCAAAGCCATTTTGATATCGTTCGCGACAACCGCCAGCCCTTAACGGTCACGCTGAACGATGGTGTGTTGGCGATTGATTATGCGGCGACCCTGCAAGTGGATTGTGATTTAAATGTGGAAGCCTGTTGGCCCAAAACCCTGTTGAAAAATCGCGTACCCCCGGACGTGACGTTAGTACGACCGCGTTGCGAAGGTAAAGATGTTCATATCAAAAATGTTCATCTTTCCACGCCCGTCCACATCGCCGATGCCGCCCACCCCCACATCACCTACCAAAACAGCCAGCCCTCCTGCGACATCGATTCACCGGCTCACGGCTAAGGCAGATTCAAAGAAGCGCTCAACGCTATCGCGGACGCCGGCCGGATCTTTCGCTTGGTAAATTTGCGTGCGTAATTGACTGCCATTACGAATGCCATGCGAGAAATAGGTGGCAAACTGTTTCATGCGTCCTGCCACTTCGGGTGAACCCTCTTCCGCAAGCATTCGGTAATAGGTACGCATCAACTGATAGCGGTCTTCCTCCGTCGGCTGAAAGTATATACCGCTCTCAACGTATTCTTTAATCTGGCGAAAAATCCAAGGATTTGATGCGGCGGTACGACCGATCATGACGGCGTCGCAACCGGTTTCTTGCACCATGCGCACCGCATCCTGCGGCGTCACAATATCGCCATTACCGATGACAGGAATTTTTGCGACCTGTTTGATGGCCGCGATACGTGTCCAATCGGCTTTACCGCTATAACCTTGTTCGCGCGTGCGCGGATGTAGCGCCACGGCTTGCAGGCCTTCTTCTTCAGCGATTTTCACCATATCGATCATGACGAGTTCTTGATCATTCCAGCCCGCGCGAAATTTCATCGTCAAGGGAATGGTTAAAACCCGCCGGCAGGCCGAGACGATTTGCCGTACCAGTCCCAGATCGCGCAAGCATCCTGAACCCCCATTGCATTTCACGACTTTTTTAACCGGACATCCAAAGTTAATATCCACCGCGTCAAACCCCAAATCTTGGCAGATCTGCGCGGCCTCGGCCATTACGTCGGGATTAGCGCCAAAAAGTTGCGCTGAAATGGGTCGCTCTTCTGGTTCAAATTGCAAGTATTTGAAACGTTGGGCATTCCGTGTGTCGCGGCGGCCGCCGTTAGTGCCCACCACACCATGTGAGCTGGTAAATTCCGTCATCATCAAGCCGCAGCCCCCTTGAGCACGGATCAAGCGGCGAAATAAAGTGTCTGTCACGCCCGCCATCGGCGCAAGCACAGTGGCAGGAGAAACCGCTACCGGGCCGACATTCAAAGTGT
>Ga0105240_10005197_pt1 | contig 19478 bp, 13 predicted proteins | sample KBSC54metaG_FD_80426 | JGI IMG/M metagenome (GOLD analysis project Ga0105240, IMG submission 80426) | Corn rhizosphere microbial communities from Kellogg Biological Station, Michigan, USA - KBS C5-4 metaG | ecosystem: Host-associated > Plants > Roots > Rhizosphere > Soil | place: Michigan, USA... | reverse complement strand
TTACCCATTTGCGAAACTATTAACAAGTTGTCTTTCTCCGAACCCTACTTCGAGACCGTCGCTTGGAAACTTAAAGGATGGTTTGCTGGAATTTCGAAGCAGGCAGATTAATTTAGAGGAAGTCCCGGTGGGTAGCAAGGTCGCCCAGCCTGACAGGAGTGCAATTAAGGGGTTGATTCAAAATGCTTTAAATGGGTTGACGGCGGATATATTCTTAAACAGTGATTTATTGTGGATTTCGAAAACCGAAGATGCAAATGAGTTAAGTTCCAAGCCGTCCAAATCTTCGTCAATTTATACAGGAATATTTCAGGGCCTGGGCGGAGTGCTGTATACATTGAGCACAGCTTATGCGAGCGGGTTTTCAATAAAATCATGCTTTCCCGGATATCAGGCGAGCCTAAATTTTATTAGAGAGAATATCCCGCCACAGCAAAATGGTACATCCGGCGGGTTATACGCTGGTACTGCTGGAATAGCTCTTTCTTTAATAAGAGGACTACAAAGCGAGCTAATTAATAGGGATCCTCTTGTCATAGAAGACATCATACTTTATTTACAAAATGATAATTTATCCGGACCTGGAATAGCGAAGGGGCTTGCAGGCAAGGGAGTTTCTCTGATCCATTCGCTCTCTTTTATTGATGATCCTCGGTTAGCAGCACAACTACCAATTCTGGTAGCCCGTATAGTGGAATTGCAACAAAAAGATGGGTCCTGGATTACAGAAACGGACAGAAACCGGAATCAAATGAAAGTTACTGGTTTCAGCCATGGCGTAGCAGGAATAACCTACTTCTTGTTATTGTATGCGAGTAAATATAGAGATGGCAGTGTAATATCGTCGATAGAAAGGGGACTTAACTGGTTAATGAAACAATCCAGTAGAAGAGATGGTCAGTTGGTTTGGCACAGTAACAGCAAGACAAGGCAGATTGAGCCCGGAATTTTAAATGGCATAGCTGGGATTATCATTACTTTTCTCCGGGCGTACGAAGTACTGGGAAATATCACATATCGAAGAATAGCCTCAGAGGCTCTATTGTCTATCCCCCCCTGCCTGGTAAATCGAGATTTAACGCAGGCAACCGGGATAGCCGGCATCGGTGAGTTGTTTTTAGAGTCAGCTGAAGTCTTAAAAGAGGAAAAATGGAGGGATTACTCTAATTGGATAGCTGATTTTTTACTTCACTACCACAAAAGGCAACAAGACGGCACCATTTTTTGGTATGCAGAAGGGACACCTATGCCAACTGCCGGCCTGATGAGAGGCAATTGTGGGATAATTTACTTTTTGCTACGGTATTACAATCAGTCTGAGTTAAGGAATTTCTTATTCCACAAGTTCAACTGAATAACCAATACAGCTAAGCATTTTAAAATCAATTTATGAGCCCAAGTAAAATTATATTGAATACTTCTGCTTTTGTTGTTACTGTAATAGCATCGATTTCAATGAAAATGCATCAGAAAGATAGTGGTGGTCACCGTCTTTTTGCAAGCACGATGATTGGTGGCAAGTGTGTCCTGGCGAACGCGTGGACCACTACAGGACAAGGAAGCGGTTTTTGCACGTATGCAATTGGTATCCGACATTTTAATTGCAATAATCTTTATACAACAATAGCTGGGCCATTCAAAACTTGTTTGCATACATACACGGGATATTTTTCAATTGTCAATTAGTTTATTTCTGATAATGTTTTTGCGCAATAAAACCTAAGTGTTCTTTAAGGAATGCTAGGGGCGGGTCTGCAGAAGTTAACTATAGCGGACCGGGTGATCACTATCCTACACTAAAAACAGGAAGAAGGGGAAGCTGAAAACCTTTGAATAGAGTAAGCGATTTTTAACCATCGTTAAGTTTAGCTTTTTATTTAAAAAAGCACCTTAGTTATGAAAAAAGGTCATGTAATTCTTAGTGCCGTTGCTCTGGTAATATCTGCAGCTGGCGCCCTTGCATTTAAGGCAAAAATGGGTGGTGGGCATCAATTGAATGCGACCACTGCAAGTCATGGATGTCTCCTGGCACAATGTTTTACCACAACAGGAGCAAATTTGGGTGGGTGTACTTATAAAACTACCTCTACCGGGCACCCCGTAAGTCACGCTGCTGTGAATGTATATACTCAGGCAAATTGCCCGGCTCAGTCACTGTGGACTGCCAGCATTCGTCATGACAATTAAGCATATCAAGGCCTAATCGGAGGCGAACAATGTAGGCAGCCTGGACTAACCTGGGCTGCCTTTTTTACTTAATTTCAGAGACATGATGATTAATAATATTTAATAAAGTGAATTCATGTAATGGTTAATCATAAAATTATTCGTTTTGATGAATGACACTCTTTTGTGCTCTTTCCACAAACAATTGAAATTAAACGCACCATTTTGTTTATGTTGAAACTGATAAGAAAAAGCTTTTTGAATGGTTTGCTCGTGGCCCTTATTATGGTGGGCACTAATTTTCAACTTTATGGTCAAAAGGACACCCTAAGATATCAATCAATTTTGGATTGGCCACAAATAGAACGTCACAGCATTAAAGTGAGTGGAAACGGAAAACATATTATCTATAGAGTGGATTACAAAAGTGGGAAGTCAGACCTAATCTTGCAGGCGATAGGGCAGGAATGGAAAAGAAAATTGCCCCGTTGTACTGAAGCCAGATTCACTGAGGATGGAAAATTTGCTCTATTCCTAAATCAAAACGATAGCCTCGGGATTTTTGATTTGAAACAAGACAGTGTGACATATATCTGGCCGGTTATTTCTTATACGACGCCAGCTGAGGGCAATGGCCAGTGGCTGGCTTATTATGAGAAGGGAAAGGAGAAGACCTTACGCATAGCTAATCTTTTGACAAATGAAGTTAGGAAATATTCCCATGCAGGGAATTATTTCTTCGATAGCAAGGGAGAACATGTTGCAATGAGCTTAGATGGTGGAAAAGGCGTAGTAGGAGGTCACCTTCTAATTATCTTGGACCTGCTTACTGACAAGGAGGATACAATTTCAAAATGTTATCCAATTAATTCGCTTGTGTTTGATGAGTTTGGGACGAAGGTGGCTTTTTTAACAAAAGAAAGTGCCTACGGGGGCAATGTGACTGCGATAAAATTCTATAAGCAGGGGATGGATAGTGCGATAAAAATTGTCGATTCTCTTACGCTTGGGATGTCAGGTAATGAGATAAGCGGAAACACGTTGTTTTTCAGCGACAATGGAGATAAACTTTTCTTTAGGCTAAAAAGGATAAATTATATGCGTCTCCCGGAAGACATAAATAATAACGAAGAGACTGTTATTTGGAACTCAGGAATTAATCAATCCGGGGAATTTTATGCCCGATACTCTTACGCTTCAGTATGTTTAAATGGCTCTTCAAGAGTGATTCCTTTTCGACAAGATGATCCTTTTATTCGAAATTTGCTTGTGTTGGATCAGTCGAATAATGAGCAGTATGCCCTTGTGGAGACATGTAGCAAATATAATAGTAAAAGTGTTGACCGAGATACTTTCACCAGGAAGGATTATTATTTGGTTGAGACCATTTCAGGTAGAAAAAAATTGATAATTGCGAACTTACCCGAAGCATACGTTAGCTTTTCTTTTCGGGGTAACTATATCATTTGGTATGATAGGGATAAAGGACATTGGTTTACGTACCAGGTCCAAAGGGGAATAATAAAAGATATTACAAAAAATATACCGGTGCCACTGAACGTTGAAACTGACTATCCTACAAACCTTTATCAGGCTGCAGGAATAGCCGGGTGGCTGGAAAACGACAGGTTCGTACTGATATATGATGATTACGACATTTGGAAAGTGGACCCCGAAGGCGTAGCTGCTCCATATAACCTTACCGAGGGTTATGGGAGAAGGAATAATACGCATTTTAGAAATGTATCTTTTTTTGGAAATCGTTCTAATAGGAGTAATAGTCGACCTCCTGTTGCGATTGGTTCTAACGATACTTTGCTGCTTGCGGCGTTCAACAGCTCTGCAAAGAGTAACGGTTTTTTTAGCCTGTCGTTGAGAGGAAATAACAGCCTGAAGAAGTTATGTATGGGCTCATCTGTATTTTATTATTGGCCATCTACTCCGCCAATGGAAGGGCTTACGACGCCAATTGTCCCAGTGAAAGCGAAGCACGAAAAGTTATATATAATTCAGCGGATGAATGATAGTGAGTTTCCTAATTTGTACTATACAACAAATTTTAGGGAATTCGGGCAGTTGACCAATTTTGAACCACAGAAGACGTATTTGTGGTATAAAAGTGAAAATATCAAATGGAAGCTTCCAAATGGCAGGCAAATGGAGGGAATTCTATATAAGCCTGAGGACTTTGATCCTCAAAGGAAATATCCAGTGATCTTTCACATTTACGAAAGAAGTTCGGACTTTCTTCATTTTTTTATCAACCCTGACCTTTGTAATGGAATAATAAACATTCCGTGGTTTGTCAATCGGGGGTATTTGGTGTTTGTGCCAGACATTTTTTGTTACAAACCGGGTTATCCTGGCGAATGTGCTTATCAGGCTGTCGAATCTGCCGCACGATTTCTTTTGAAGTTTCCATGGGTGGACGCAAGGCGGTTGGGATTGCAAGGGCATAGTTATGGTGCATGGGAGACGAATTACGTTATTACCCACAGCCATTTATTTGCAGCTGCGGCTACGGCTGGTGGATATACAGATCTTATGAGTAATTATGGGGATTGGAATCAGTTATATTACATGAATGGCCAGGGCCGTATTGGAGCTTCTTTAGGTGATAGGCCCGATCTATACCAAAAGAATTCACCGATTTTGGAGACTAAAAGAGTTAGTGCTCCTCTTTTGATCATGCATAGTAAAGATGATAGCCGGGTCCCTTTTTATCAGGATATGCAGTGGTATAATGATCTCAGCTGGTTGAAGAAGAAGGTATGGTTGATATCCTATGGAGCAGATGATCATGTTTTAAGAAATGAAAAGAATCAGTTGGATTATACGATACGCTTAACGGAGTTCTTCGATTACTATTTGAAGGGGGCAAATGAACTAGGCTGGATGAAGGGGTATTGAGAAGAACGTGGGAATTAAGGCAGACAGAGTGATCCCTTTCCTACACCAAAATAAAAAGGAGGAAGGGGAAGCTGAAAACCTTTGAAGAGAGTAGGCAATTTTAATCATCGTTAAGTTTAGCTTTTTATAAAAAAAGCACCTTATTTATGAAAAAAAGGTCAAATAATTCTTGGCGCAGCTGCTCTGGTTATTTCTGCGGTTGCTGCCTTAGCCTTTAAGGCAAAAATCGGAGGAGGGCATCAATTATGGGCCATTACTGCTAATGGCGGATGCGTTGAGGCACAGTGTTGGACGACAGATGGACAAAATTTAGGCGGGCGTACTTATAAAACTACCAGTACCGGGCATCCAGTAAGTCACATTGCTTCGGAAGTATATACTGTAGGAAGTTGCCCGGCCGTCTCCAGGTGGACAGGCAGTGTTCGGCATACCAATTAGGCATATTTAGCTTGAGATTAGACGTACAACAAAATAGGCAGCCTTGTGTCTATGGGCTGCCTTTTAATCATTAATAATATTTGACAATGACTCCTGGCGGGAGTGATGACTGATAGTTCTTAAGATTGTTTATTAACCGGGGGGCTTCTTCAGTGCCTACCGCGTAAAACGAAACGCTATCAAATCCCGATGCATTGTTATAGGGTACATCCCAGGAAGCCACTTTTTTCCATTTCTTTAACAGCTTTCTAAAGGGGTATTCGAAGACGATAGCGATCCTGACATTCTCCTTTCGACTAATACTATCGAGGAATTCGGGGCTATTATAGTGTTTCCGCCGGCTTCTGGCAATGTCGATATTGCCTAGCCCCCAAAGATCCAGATTTTTCCCATGAGATAAATAGGAGACTGCGCCGATATCGTTAAAGGCGATAGATTCGTTGTCATAGTACTGATGGACAAACTGGCCCATTTGGTATTGCTGGTCATAGATACTGATGGCTGCAAGCGACGCTCTGTCAAATCCTTTCCAACTGCGAAGAATTACAGGACCTATGATAAATAGAATAATCAGAGCGATGACCCCTTCCATGGCAAATGTATTCTCCCGAAAAGTAAATTTGTTGTATTTGAAAAACAATGTTGAGCAGATGATCATGGAGTTTCCTATCAGATAAGCCTCATACCTGGGAAAGAGGGAATATATCATGAAACAGAGGTGAAATAAGCAGCAAAGGAGCAGAATCAATAGCATGTACATGAAGGCTTTGTTTTCTGCGATTTCTTTTCGAAAAAGGAGGAGAGTCAGTGACAAGATCAAAAAGAGACGCTGTGTGGCGGCTACGAAATATTCAGCGGGCAGAAATAATCGAGCGCAAAACTGACTATCTAAATAGTCACTTATACCATTTACAGTCAGAGGAGGTATCGCAGACTTTAATAAGACAGAATTTGGTATAAAATCACTTCCTTTTGTGAGCGAATAAATGCCAAAAATCAGAATTGGAGTTGCCCCTACAAGGAAAAGCCTCAGAGTAGCCCCCCAGTTACGATAAAATGCTGTCAAAAGGCATGATAGAATAATAACAGACATACTTTCGTAGCGTGTCGCAATCAGCAGGAGGGCGTATATGTATACTTTTGGGCGGAATCTGATAGTCTTAGCCTTTTCAAAAGATGCAGTGAACGATGTAATGAAAAGAAAGAGAAAAAGTAGATGTAGCGTATGTTCCATTCCAACCATGATAAGCAACGGCAATGGCGTTAAAAAAACACCGGTCAGCAGAATTGCAAGTTGAGCCGATGGATTGATTTCTTGCCGATCAAGCCAGCTCTGTACGACGATCAGAAAGATGATGGCTACAATTATGTTCAGGACAAAAGGAATAACGATGTGTGCCCCGGCGATTTTGAAAATGGCTGCGAGTACTAGTGGATACAGGATGGAGGAAGATGCTGAAGCGAATTTGTGCGCAGAGATTCCCCAGATATTGTTCATCGCCAGGTTTTTTGCTACTGCAAGATGAATGTAAGTATCGTCCAGTGGATAGGCAAATACACCATGGGTGTGCTGGAGTACTTTGCTTTCCATAAAATAGAGAGGAATCAGTGTCGCCGTGATTGCAATGGTCAGGACAGTTAGTCGATAATTTTTCACATGCAAGAGGCTCATAGTGAATGGTATTACAGAAGGAATAGGTTTATATCGGGGCAATGTAACCCCTCCTTCTGCAATACTATCTCAGTGCTGGCAAATACGAGTTTCTTATTAGTTAAATCGGACGTGGTCTACTTGAATGTGTCCATAGACGACAGTTAGATTGGCCTTACCATTCTTGTAGATTACATTTCCAAAACCCGTATCAGTTGACAGAAAGCTAACAAAATCACCTACCCTTGACTTGATATATAGGGTCTTGTCAACTGCATCGTATCTTACCCCGGTGAGGCTTTCGATCAGCGAATAACTTGACATAGCCCGGGCATACCAATGGCCACATTCGTATTCGTCGAAAGGGTTTCGGACGCGTCCATCGTATCTATTGCGGCAGGTACGCACAATATCCAGGCCTTCTTTTATTTTGCCTTCAAAAATCAGGTGAGAAGCCACCTGGTATTCGATGCCGGTCCAGACTTCATTGCTGTATACAAAAGGCAGGGATAATTCACCGCCCTGCGGCCAGGTACACAGCAACAGACCTCCTTCCTTTCCCATGGCATAACCGGGCCGTTGTGGGTTGCTGAAGCTACTCAGATCCTTCCTGAGATTGAACCTATAGACGGCAGTTAAATGGCTTTTTATCTTAATAGAATCAATAGGCTCGGGCAGTCCACAGACCATCGACAGCCAGTCTCCAAGGACCCCATCTGATAGACAACCATTACCATATTGATATTTAGGCCCCTCTTTTTCTAAAAGGGAGATGGCTTCCAGGGAATTTCCTCCGTGATGGGACTGCTTATATGCGGCTACAGGATTGGGTGCGTTCAGACCCGTCCACTGGGTTTTTTGAATAAAATAGGAGCCGTTATAAAGCTTTGACTCCGTAAAGGCCTTTCCTTTCCTGTAAAGCTCCCGGTAGAGCGTCACGTCTTCGTGAAGATATTCAGCTATCTTTATCATTGCCTCCAGAGCGCCGAGATAAAAGCTGGTGGTCATCCCATCCGGCCCCCAGAATTCGATGTCATAGGTATTGTGATGAGGTTCCTCAGGCGCTCCATTGTGTCGGGGATCCCATGTCTTTATACAATAGTCGAGACTTAGTTTGACACGAGGATAGAGGCGGCGCAACCATGCGCTGTCCCCACCGATACGCCATTCGCGGTATACTTTGATGATCCCACCGAGCTGGCCATCGGAGGCCGCCCGAAAATCATGTGCCTGGGGGCGTATGGGTAGCGCCGACCGAAATTGCTGGTGGCCCATCGCGTTCTGACTTTCAAAGAACTCTGTTTCGCGAAGACTTCGTTCCAACGAAGGGAATAGATGCGAAAGAGCCTGGGCATAATTCCAGACATGTGTGCAACTGCCTGAACAGCTGCCATAGTTATCGCTACAGCCTTCCCAGCCCCAGAACCGGCCGTCATATTGCCGCAGAACGGTAGGGGATTTCAGGATAGAAAGATTGGCGGCGACCGCCTCTATAACTTCTGGCGGAAGGGTGCTTCTATAAAAGGCCTTTCGGAAAAGCATGGATGCTTCACGCAACTGTGTATAGTGTTGTTTCCAATATGCAATGACGGCTGTGATATCAGGAAACCTGCTGCTGTACCATGGTTTATAGAAGGGGGACGGCATGTCGATGGAAGCGTCTCTTACGGGACTGTCCGCTAGATTTTCAACCGGCTGACCCAACCGTAGGTTTGAATTTGGTGTATACCAGGCGATCATTAACCGCACAGTCTTTTCCTGACCTGGCGCGAGCCTGAAAGGTACAAACAGGGACACACCGGTGGATACCGCCTGTGTGTCGATGGCCTCGGATCGGGCGTCCTGTATATGGTGCCAGGCCATTGTCAATGCGTCGAACCATCCCCCGCTAAACCAGTTGTAGTCTGAAACAGCTGCTGTGTCGTCCGTGAAAAAGGCGAGGTCGCTCTGATCTTCAGGCTTTTCTGCTGTGGCTTTTTGTGAAAATACCACCCCGCCCCGCATGGGTTTTACTTTTCCCAGGGATTTTGAATTAAAGGAAAATACGTAATCCAATGCTTTTGCACCTCTATTCACAAAATGATATTCAAGCGCGCCAACGGGCAGGCTGGAATTATCCGGATCCGCGGGTATGAATGGGCTCCAGCCGATGACGGATACGTCTAAAGGCAGGTCCTTATCTTTCAGCTGTATCTCGCCAAAGGGAAATCTATTGAGAAAACTGGCTTCCCGGAAGCGGGCAAGTCCCCAGGATGTCCCACGGTCGCCCTCGCCGGCCCCTTTTCCGCCAAACTTCTTCCAGTCGGGGACGGGACCCTCCAATACACGGGCGCTGGCTGGATGTCCTTTAATACCCAGGGCGGCGAACAACATTGGTTCATTGAATATTTCGGGATGATTGCGGATGGATACATGAGAAATAGCGCCGGTGCCTTCCAAACAAAACATACCAGCGCCAATACCCCCTATTGGGAATGCTATTTGGTTGAGGTTAGCCCCGATATAGGGACCATTAAAAGCATGCTCAGAGATCTGGGCAAATGAAAGATTACAACGGAGGAGAATTGAAACTAATAAGGCAAAATTGAATTTTTGCATGAAATGGAGATGATTTTGATTGATTCTCATTGTGCTACGCAGGAATAAGCCTGACAACCATCGCATTTCCGGTAAAGCCACCATTTAGGTCGGCGTATTGGTCATTTATAGTTCCGGCGCCAATACGCTTAATTAAGCCGATTTAATTAGACGTTATTTATTAGATGGATTTTCTTTTATTTTATAGATGCCAAGGAAGAAAAAGGTAGAAATAACTGACAATCAATTTGATTTATTTTTAGTCCAGGTAGGTGCCAGACTCAAGGATTTTAGATTGGAAGCGGGTTACACCAGTTATGAGCAATTTGCCTATGAGCATGAGATTGGTAGAGCTCAGTATGGGAAATACGAGAGAGGAACCGAAGACCTGAGATTGAGCAGCCTTTATAAGATCCTGAAAAAAATGGACATCCCGTTTGAAGATTTTTTTAAGGGGATAAAATAAACCTACCTATAAAAGAATATGCCGTTATCCCAGGAACAGCAGTTAATTGCTGAAAATCACAATTCGAATACCTGTATCATTGCCGGAGCCGGTTCCGGTAAGACAAGGACGGTTGTTCAGTTAATTGTCAACGATATATTGGCTGGTACTTCCCCTGGAAAAATAATAGCCTTTACCTTCACGCACAAGGCGGCTGACGAGCTTCTGACCCGCGTTTTCGAAGCGGCAAATGCTATCCTGCCTGATACTAAGCTGGATGGGATATTCATAGGCACCATTCATTCCTGGTGCTTCAAATTCCTCCAGGATCAGGATGCTTTTATTAATTACACCCCACTGGATGAATTGCATCTCTATTGTCTTCTTAACAGGCTCTACGATTCACTAAATATTGGCAGTTTATATGGGGGGACTTTCCCTAAAGGTGTTAAGGAATTTCTGAAGGATCTGGAAGTATACTACAATGAGAATCTTGATTATTCTTCTGTTCCGGAGAATTTGCGGGGCAAGATTCAGGCATTCCGTGATATCCTCAACCGAAACCGACTCCTGACTTTCGGAGAGATGGTCCGCCATGCTATCGAAAGTCTGCAGCGAACAGGGCCGCTTCCGAATCTTGCCAGTCTCTACGTTGACGAATACCAGGATGTTAATCCTGCCCAGGTCGCCCTTATAAAGGCTATGGTAAATCCTTCCACCAAACTGACGGTAGTAGGCGATGATTTACAATGTATCTATAATTGGAGGGGCAGCGATGTCACAAGGATTTTAAATTTTTCCAATGAATTTGTTGACACCCAGGTTTTTCGTCTAAATACGAATTACCGATCTGATCCTTTTATTGTGGATTTCACCCGACAAATTGCGGAAACTATCCGAGTCAGGGATCAGAATAAGGTGCTGACCCCCGGTAAAGAAAGAACAGCTGGCGCACATGTCTTTTGGCTCATGGCAAGTTCGGAAGGGGAGCAGGCCACCGCTATTGCTGATATCATAGAAGAATATCTGGGAATGGGTATTCCTGCTCATCAGATGGCTATCCTCCTACGGTCTGTCCAAAATTCAGGTCAACCCATTGTCGAAGAGCTTGAGCGAAGAAAAATACCCGTTCAATGCCCCCTTCTTGGTCGGGGTGGAGAATTTGTGAACCATCTATTAATTCCGCTATTTTTATGGTTATCGAAGGACCTGACCAAACCGTTGAATGAGATCGAAGAAGAGGAGATCGAAAGGGAAGGAAATGCCATCTGGTCGGCCGCTCAGGGCTATGTCAAGGTGGAAGAGCTAGCCTTCTGGCAGGCCGTTGAGGATTGGCGTACACAAATCGACAAGAATGATAATGACTCCTACAATATCCGCAAATCACTCTATGCATTCTTTGAAGCTGTAGGTATAACACTTTCAGAAAATGAGGCTTCCCTCATGCAGTCTATCGGCCTGGCTTCACAAATTATAAGAAGTGTAGAAGAGATGCACCGGAGAAGGATTCAGGGCCTGGACCGGCGGACTTCCAGGGGAATCATTACCGAGTGTTATCATGCACTAGTGGATTACCAGGACTCTTTTGGTGAAAGTGCACCCCTGATAAGAGATTTTAACGGGGTCATCGTCACCACAGTGCATCAGTCCAAGGGCCTGGAGTGGCCAATCGTGTTTCTGCCGGAGCTCAACAGAAATCAATTTCCTTCCCGATCCCGGAAGCATGGGACTAGTTACCCGGACTCCATCGCACACCGATATGGAACCACCCTGGAAGACGAAAAGAGACTTTTTTATGTAGCAGCCAGCAGGGCCAGGTCCAAGCTTTTCCTGTTCAGCAATGATCCGGCCTCCAACACCCAATCCCGATTCTTCGACAATATCCTGGCATCCAGGGCTGTCCTGCCTTATCCGGACCGGATTCCAACCGAAGCAGAATTGACCTTTGTGGATAATGCACGACGGCAGGCTGATGAGGCCCTTAAGATAGGCCTTGCGGATCTTCTGATTTACATGGAGTGCCCCTTCCAATATGGTCTGCGACGAGTGGTAAATGTGCAGCCGGCAGTAGGTGATGAATTAGGTTTTGGCAAAGGTCTCCATGAGTTAATTCAAAGAAAGTTCACTGCGGAAGAAGAGTGGTCAGGCAGCAGACTTGATGAAGAAATAGACAAGAACGTTTCCCTGCCCTATATGTCGGCAGAGGCGGAAACTAACTCCAAATCCGTCATAAAAAGCCGGTTTGAGATATTAAATTCCCTTGGTTTATTCAACGCTAAGGTGATAACAGAGACTGCCGTAGACGTCTACATTGATAATGCTGTCATCAGTGGAAAAATTGACGGTATTCTCGAGAATCCCGATGGCTCCCTCAGTATCCTCGACTGGAAGTCTACTATACACCAGGAACTACTCGGCCGATACCAGCAGCAGGTTCAATTTTACACTTATGCCCTCCGTAATCAGGGCAAGGCGGTATCCGGCGCCTACCTCATCGACGTGGGACGAAGTAGTAAAGACAAGAAACTTCGCACGGTGAAGATTGACATCTCCGAACCGGTCATCACAGCATTTATTGATCGGATGACAGACGCTATTAACCAGATTAAAACCCACGTATACCCCACGGCCAGTTCAAACACGACATGTTCCATTTGTGACATGCGAAACCTTTGTTCCGCCAAACACCCTTAATCATGAAAGAAACCGATATCATTGAACTGACACCTACTCCCGCCGATCTCATGATGGGAGCGGATTATGCATCTATTACCCTGCCCTGGACCTTCAACCGCATGATGCTCAATACGAGTTCGAGCGGTCAGAAAATGAGGGGACTCAATATCGCGAAAGGCATTGTTGCCCAGGAGATGCTCCGGAGGAAGCTCGACGAAATGGGTGTTTACACGCAATTGGAGAGAAAGAGCTATCGCGACAACGATCTTTTCGATTTTGAAATCACTGTCAACGGCGTGCCTACTAAATTGGACCTGAAAACCAATAATTATTATACGGATTACGCGGCTACGGGCCGGGAGCCGCTGACCAGGAAACTCATTGCGCAGAATGCTGCATATCCGGGCCCTGACTGGCGAAGGTTCTTTCCTATGCTGGTTCCCCACACCCAAATTGGCCAGGGTAAGGAAGCATATGGCTTCGGCATTACAAGCAGCATCGATTTTAGGAAAGATATTAGTACCAATAGGTCTGCTTACATGTTAACCGCTTTCCCATATGGAGAAAATCTGGCTTTTATGAGCTCTTCAAAACTCTGCAAAATGCGGGAGTTAGCAAATGAGGGATTCTACCTGGACGTAAAATACCAGGGAGATAGTCTTTCTGCCAGGGACGGAATTGAGATAAGTATTTTGGGTGAATGGCAGGGAGAGAAGACTGTGAAAACGATGACTCTAAATGGACGTTCGACTGCGAAGGGGATAGGCCCATTCTCTTGCATCGCGTCATTTCAAATGGACCGGCAATACTTTGATTGGTTCGATGGGGAAATTTCGATTAAGGTGGGCAAGAATGAATTCAAAACGCCTGTCCTGGATTCGACCAAAAAGAATGTAAATATTCCTTACACTACAGAACTGGTATTCCACGCAGATGACTTTTGCAATCTCGTTCTGCCTAATGATTATAAGATGTATGTTATTGGCTGGACTACAAAAGAGGACTTCCTGCAGAACTGTATGAAATATTCCGGATGGGTATGGCCAAAAGACAGTGTGGATAAATATCTCAATCAACCCTGGTCGCAAATTACAGATAGAGATAACGTATCTCTTACGAGGGCCGGATTTGCTGACTGTATCCAACGGCGGCCTTCTTCTATTAACGCGGGATGGCTGAAAACCAATGGCAGGGGCGGGGGGGCCTGTTGTTATGTATTTCCCAATATAGGACGTAATGGGGGGATTCGGGAGACGAATTTGTACGTTTTACCGCAGGATTTAAGTAGCTTTACAGAGCTAATTTAATCAGTAGTTATGTACGAATTAGGTTTTAATGCGGATGTCGAAAACGAGAAAAGCCAGGTCAAAAAACCTGCCGGCCCGCCTAACCGCATGAACGACTTGCCCTACAAGGAATGGATGAAATATCAGAAAAGCTTTTTTCGCGTATCGAAGGAACTTGAGATATACCGGGAGGCTGTTGAGTTCTTTACGAAAGAACAATGGGAAGATGGTACCCCGTCGGAGACGCTTATTATCACGAAGGATTCTACGCAAGAGCTCAACTTTCCGTCATCGAAACGAATAATACATTGGAAACAGGATATTGAAACGGGCGACGGGCTGTTAAATCTACTTGATGAATATATCGCGCAAAATAGCGCTTTTGATTGCATCATAGTTGACTTCAACAGCTGGGCTGACCCAAAAGAAGTAGATAAGTTCATTGCAACTCAAGGCCAGGTACTTGCAAATTCCATTCGCAAGCTACTCGTTGACAAAAGATATTGTTTATTCCTTGCAGATCAGCCCTTATCGTCGACACGCTGCTGGGAGTTCTCCGTTGCCTTGCGGGGCCCATTGCTCCTTAGGGATGAAAAAATCGGCCTCAGGGGGTCACAGGATCCCATCTTATATGTCTTAATTCTGCAGGCAACTGACGATGAGCGTACTTCGCAGGAGATTCCTGCCGTAAATCCCTACGCCGGCAAGAAGACGAGCTTCCCCGGTTGGATTATTCCGAAAGCAAAACCGAGGAAAAAAAATGAGATTCTCCACCCGGCCAAATTTCCAGAACCTCTAATTGAGGATTTTATAAAGCTCTTTTCGAAAGAAGGAGACACAGTTATCGATCCCATGGCAGGCACGGGAAGCACAGTCATCGCAGCACTGGAATGCAACAGAAATGGCTATGGCATAGAGTTGATGGACGAGTTCGCCCGTATCGCCAGTTCCCGGGTGAAAGAAGCCATGTCCATTTCTACGCTCTTTGATGATCCAACCCATGCAAGTAAAGGAAAAATTATTCAAGGCAATTCTTCCCGTTTGAAGGACTTAGCAGAGCTCGACGGACTTATTTTTAACTATGCAGTAACAAGTCCCCCATATTGGTCTATGCTCTCCAACAAAGGGAGTGAGAACCAGAAGAAGCGACGGGATCAAAATCTCAAATTAACATATTCGGAAGATAATCCCGATGATTTGGGCAATATCCATGATTACGATCAATTTGTGGATGCTCTTGTAGATATTTACAACACACTCAGTGAAAAGCTCGCCCCCGGCGCCATCCTTACCATTATAGTGAAAAACATTAAGAGGGAGCACGTTGTGTACCCCCTAGCCTGGGACCTCGCCTTCCGCCTTTGTAAGAAGGGAGGTAAATACACATTTCTTGGCAATACCATGTGGTGCCAGGATGATGTTGGCCTTAAGCCTTTCGCGGTAGGAATACATTGGGTCAGCAATACGTTGCATCAATACTGTCTGCATTTTCAAAAAACTGAGTGAGAAATTTTTTGGGTTCGTCCCTAATAGCAGGTTACAACTAGTCTAAAATGAATTGATTTATGGCAACTGCAGTTTTTCTTGGTCCGGGTTGTCCAGGAGAAGTGCTTTTATGTAAAAGTTTTGCCCATTTGGGGTCAATAAATAAATCGACTTGTCACTAACAGTTTCACCTGTCCTTAGCAGTATATTGTATAAGGCCAACTTGCCCGCTCCTAAGTTATGTTTGGACAGTGCTACACGCCTCTCTCTTTCCAGTATTTTTGCAATTTGAAAAAAGTAATCAAAAAGGTTAACTACCCCTTCGATGTTTTCTATCCTTTCTTTTTTTAGGAGGTCCCGCATTTGTTCATAAGTCATGCCAGAATACAATGCATTGTCGGTTCTTTGGGAGGTACCAATTTTTTCCCGCAAGTCGGAATTCTCTTTCGTCAAACGTGCGATTTCTTCGGCGAGAATGGCAGTGTTGACCATGTTGTCTCCTCTAATCCAGCCAATGAGTTCCTTTCGGTAGCTAAATTCAGAGATTGTTTCGTGGATGGCGATCTTAATGTCTTTCTTATCATCCCAGAACCGAACAAGATTGCCTAAGACAGCATTTCGGAAGGCTTGCAATAAATGGTGATTTTCCCGTTCCATTACCTGGCTACCCTCGTGTTTGACTTTTTCTTCCAGCGCTTTCTCATTAATAACAACAGCGAACAATGGTTTTTTCTGTGCAACGGCGTAATCGTATTCAAGTTGTGTATAACTTTTACCGGAAGCCGGTTCAACACTACCATACCTCCCGCCCAGAATCAGGAGGTACACATCCGACTCGTCAATCCAGCGCTTGATGACGGCGAGTTGGGATTCGTCACCAGCGGAGAATAATTCCATGCCGGCAGGTATATGGCCGGAAGACAAAATAGCTTCTACGGCGGCCTGCCGCTCTTCTTTGAGATCGGAATAGGTGGATGAAACAAATACTTGTAGCTTTTTATCTTTCATAAAGAGTTGAATGGTTGGAGGAAAAAATTTCAAAAGAATGGAGACCGATCTACAGTGGCAATCGGTCGTTGTCCTGTAATTGTAACCTCATGAATGCGGCAGACCTAACTATATTTTGCAACAAGGAGTAGGACGCCGCTGGAACATTCCGAGAAGAGGGGTGATAAAAATCGATGACTCTTGAACTGCCAAATTTGGCCGCCTTGATAGAGTAGCCACTATTTTGCCAATCACAGGGCCCAAATATTTGATGAATTATTTTCTTGTCGAATGAAAGACCTAAAATGATAATGTCGGGATCGATAATTTCAATTTCTTTGGTAATGAAATTTTTGTGGGTGCAGACTAGATCGTAAATGTCGTCCCGAACAGCACTACCTCTGCCCCCTGTTTTCTTAACATTCATAAAGGATATTTTGCGCAGGTTTTCAACAATGTTGTCCTTCTGCAACTCGTCGAAAGGTGGAAAATCATGAAAGATTCCATAGACCCATTGCGCTATTACACGGGCAAAAGTATAGTCTGCTTTCCTGTTGTCCCACTCAGTAACGAAGCTTAGGTCGCCATTTTGGTCGTGGTTAGCAGCATTCGGTTCTTTGGCTATTACAAGGATTTTGTGTCCGGGCGCGCAGGATTCATAAAGGGATTCGTTTATGATGCCATCTTCGTAGAAGTCGTTCTGTGGACTTTTGCATGTTTTTCTCCAATCGTCAAATAACTGACGGAGTTGTTCCATTTTAGACATATAACTTTCCAGTAGTTTGGGAATGGAAAAAATTTCTGTTTTTATTCTAGGACTGCTTCGTTTTAGAAAGTGTCTTTGGCATTTTTTTCCAAATAATTGTATATTGAATCTGTGTCATATAGAATTATTTTTTTTTGTGGTTGGCTAAATCGAATACAACCATTATCACGGAGTTGTTGGAGCGTAGTTTTACTTTTTATGTTAAGTAGTTTCATAGCGTCCTTTGGATTTACCCAGTTATTGTGGCCGATAGCTTCTTTTGATTTTATATACTCGACGACTTTATCGATCAGGGCAAAAAATGCGGATTCTTCCAAGCAAATGACATTCATGCAGGGATATTTAGAGATTATGTTATTTCGATCATTTAGCATCATATTTTAACCGAAAGACTTGGCAAATAGATAGAAACGGGGTTGTCGTCTGATAACCCTGAACTTTTGGGGTCTACAATAGCCTTAATATGTTCTATAAGTTCATTTTTGGCAGACTCCATCTTATCCATAACCGTGAATATATCAGAGACATCAACAATAATTGTTCTGCCCTGGGAAACATCAAAAGGAATTTTGTCTCCTTTTCTTATAGTTTGAATTGTGGGTTTTTTAGTCATATGGCGAACTCCCAACTCGTAAAATGCATTGGGATTTCCGTAAGACAAATCTGCGACACATATTTGAGCCGAGACAAGTAATTCAAAAATTTGTTGGGAAATTAGTCCAGACTTTTCTATTTTATCTGCTCTAATTACCTTGTAGTTAAATTGTTCAAAAGCCGGTTCTATCAAATGTTTTAATAGCATATCGGCATGTTTTCTAATGTCGGTTCCGTCTTCTCCTATTGGAGTAATATAAAAGCAGACCTTGTCGCTTGCATTAACAATTGTTTTTGTCGCTGTCAAATCAACTGGCGGATCTTGCCTTATTGGGGCGCCATCTAATCTGATTATCTTTTTACCTGAGTCATGGGACGTAAGAAGACCAGCAAATTGAGCATTAGCTAGAATAACTTCCTCACTTTCTGAAATGCGTTCCTTTGGTATTGAATAGCGACTCAACAAGATGTTATCGAAGAACTCTCCTTCAGGCAAAAGTTTGCCATTAAAATCTGAATAAATGCGACTTAAGATATTAGGTATAGTAATAGCTTTGACAACAGCCTCTTTTCTTTGCTGCTCCGACTCTGGTTGAAAAATTTTTCGACTTGTTTCTGTTAATGTATACCTATCTCCATTCTTAATAATCAAACCATAAGCCTGGGCTCCCCAAAGCAGGTATTTAAAAGCTACAGTTTTAGGTGAGCTATTTAAGGCAGTTGCCAATTCATCGATGGACGCGTCTGAATCACCATAATTTGAATAAATCGCATTTGCTATTTTTAAACACTCTTCGACAGTCTTTCTCGGTAAATCTGTATTGGCCAATTGTTTCTGACCGTTTTTTATGCCTGTTTTTTTCGCTGTAATTTTTTTCTTCGTAGGACCCATGTTGCATGTCAACTTTAAAGTAAAAAATGATTTTTTCCTGGGGAAGTAGGATATTTTTCTATATTAACGCTTTTTGGGTTAATTTAACCCCATATGTAACCATAAATTTCTTACCAGTCCTTAGTCCAAAAGAAAAAGCGATTAGGTTTTTAATCTAATCGCCTGATCTGCTTTCTGATGTTGGGCCGTATCGAACCACCAACACGAGTATTTTCAGTCTTCGGGCAATTCAGTTGGGTGTGATGATTTGCAGAAGATTTTATGAAAAAAGGCTTCCTGATCGCCCCCTGATACCAGTAATCGCGTGGGGATCGATCGGAAACCTTTCGATACGTGATGCTAATTAAAAAGCAAGAACACAGTGAAAATAAGGTGCGGCTCAATTAAGCCACAACAAAGATAGGGAACTTTTCGAAATCTCCAAATTATGCCAAACTTTCTTCTAATAATTCTTCTTTATACCTGGCGATAAAGGAGATCCGGAACCGCCCTTCTTCTCTGTAGAAGTAGGTCCTGCGGTCGCGGGAGAACTTGATCGGAGCCCCCATCTCCTTGAGGATCTTTAGGTAATCGTAGAGGCTGCGTTCGGAAATGCCGATCTTGTT